>Ga0209541_10013063_pt1 | contig 12749 bp, 12 predicted proteins | sample RifCSPlowO2_01_FD_184027 | JGI IMG/M metagenome (GOLD analysis project Ga0209541, IMG submission 184027) | Groundwater microbial communities from Rifle, Colorado - Rifle CSP2_plank lowO2_0.1 (SPAdes) (version 2) | ecosystem: Environmental > Aquatic > Deep subsurface > Groundwater | place...
GTCCCAGCCCTCGCGGAACGAGTCCCAGCGCGCGTCCACGGCCCAGACGTTTCCGTCGTTGCCGATGATGTATGCGATGAACCAGGTGCCGTCTTTCGGCAGGACCTTGAGCATCTCGTAGAACTGGCCCAGGGTGATGACGTGGCCATCGCCCAGTTCAGTTCGGATTGGCGCGTCCAGCGAATTATTCAGCAACTCGCTGACCGACACGGTCGCCGCCGAGACGGGGGCTTCCACGAGGTTCAAGAACAACTTTTTGAAGTTGCCCCCGAAATCGCAGAACTTCACCTCGCTATTGCTCTTGGTGAATTTCTCCGCCGCCTTGAACTCCGAGATGGGGCCGAGGGCGACGTCGCGCAGGTGCTTGAACAAGCCGCTGACCTTCTTGAGCCAGAGCTTGAACTCTTCAAAGCGCGCTTCGCCGTTCGGACCAGAGCACTGATCCATCAGTTCGCCGAGCGGTCCCTTCAGAGCAGAGACATCAATGGACATACAACCTCCTTGGGTTGTGCCAGCGGACCACCGAAATGGCAGTCATAGCGATAAATAGCCGAAGTTCAGCAACTTATCGCTATGACTGATTGCAAGTCCAATAATTAAGGTGCTATCTGACTTACCCTTATATTATACTCCTTTTAATCCTAAATGTCAAATCCTTTCAAGTGTTTGGATGCCGAGCAAGTTGAGGCCTTGTTTGAGGGTGCGGGCGACGGTAGAGATGAGGGTAAGCCGGGCGACTTTGCGGGCGGCGTTGTCGTCGTCCAAGACGTGGACCAGTTCGTAAAACTGGTTAGCGGTGGCGGAGAGGTCATACAGATATAGCGCCAACGCGTTGAGAGTATAGAACTCGGCGCATTTGGCGATAGCATCAGGGAAATCTAAGAGCTGTTTCATCAGCGCCCTTTCGGTTGGTTCAGTCAGTAGTTTTAAATTTTCAGGATTTGTTTCGGATTTCGTGTTTAGAATTTCGGATTTCTTCAATATACTTACTAATCTTGAGTAAGTATATTGAAGGTATGGTCCGCTGTTGCCGGACAAATCCAGCATCGCTTTCCAATCAAAGGCAATGTCCGAGTAGGGATGCTGTTTCAGGTCGTTATATTTCAAAGCGCCGATGCCTACCACATGGGAAATATCATGGACCTGCCGTTCATCCAGTTCCGGGTTCTTTTGTTTGACCACTGTGCCGGCCAGAGCGGTTATTTTTTCTATCACGTCCTGAAGCGGGACCACTTTCCCCTCTCGGGTGGCCAGTTTTTTGCCGTCCTCGCCCAAGACCATGCCAAACTTTACATGTACTAAATAGGCAGTATTTATTTTGAGATCATGAGCAATCGCAAACAATTGTTCAAAATGCAGGGCCTGCTGATTGGCAACCACATACATCAACGTATCAGGATTATATTCCTTCAAACGATCCTTCATGGAAGCTAAATCTCGCGTCAAATAAAGCGTCGCCCTGTCTGATTTTCTCAAAAGGCCTAGCGGCAGATTGTATTTATCAAGGTCAAAAATCAGCGCGCCTTCGCTCTCTTTTATCTTTCCCGCCCTTTCCAGTTCTTCAATCAGCGACCCTAATTGTGGGTCGTAATCTGACTCGCCTTTATATACATCAAAATCGTGGATTTCGAGAATTTGGTAGGTTGTTTTTATTTCCCGCAGAGAAACATCGCGGAATTTTTTCCAGAGCTCTTTGTTCTCTGCGTCGCCTTCTTCCAACTTTTTAAATTCTTTCTGACCCTCCTCCTCCGGCAAGTCCTTGCCGGCCCGCACATACCAGTCCAGCATGTCGGCCATGGTCACGTCCTCGAGCGCTTGCCCTGAGCCTGCCGAAGGGCCCCATTTTTTATATCCGGCGAGCACTTTGCCAAATTGCGTTCCCCAATCGCCAATATAGTTCCAGCGGATAGTTTTGTATCCCAAAGCTTCGTATATGTTTGCCAGAGCGTCGCCGATTATCGTGGAACGGAGGTGGCCGATGTGCATCGGCTTGGCGATATTCGGCGAGGAATACTCCACGATAATTGTTTTCCCCTTACCCTCATCGCTTTGTCCGTATCTATCATCCTTTGATATTTCCGAAAGTTGATTTTGCAGAAATCCGGGCTTCAGGAAAAAATTCAGATAGCCGTTAGACAGAGCTTTGATATCGCAAGTATCGGCCAGTCCCGGCTCAATTTGTGACTTTATCTGCTCGGCGACCTCCGCCGGTTTCTTGCCCTGCTCTTTGGCCAATACGAAAGCGATGTTGGTTGAGTAGTCGCCCAGCTTGGCGTCTGGCGGCATCAAAATATCAGCCGTTCGGCCGGCCGCTTTGCTCACAATCTCTTGAAGTTTCCGCCTTATCATCACTTAGATTCTAACACGAATCGCCACGGTTTGTCCTTATATTCCTTGGCATAATCCACGCCGATGCGAGGTGTTTGCTTAATCTTTTTCATTTGTTCACTGTGATCTTCCACCCAAAGTTTGCTACTCGTAGCCAGATCTATTCCATTTAATAATTGATTTATTTTGAGTTCTCTACACAGCTTGCCTGGTCCGTTCATTTTTAATTTTGAGTTGTCATTTTGATTTTTGACTTTTACATTTTGAATTTCTTCCGTCGCCCGTATCAATACGGCGGATGGAAACCCGTCCCTGCCGGTTACAATATTGAAACAATGGTACATACCGTATACCAGATATACATATGAATAGCCGGCCGGGCCGAACATAACGGCCGTTCGGGGCGTTCTGCCTTTGGACGCGTGGGAGGCCAGGTCCTTCGGGCCATGATAGGCCTCGGTCTCGGTAATTTTGGCCGATATGACTTTATCTCCAATTTTCCTGACCAAATATTTACCGAGTAGTTCCTTGGCAACGATAAGCGTATTCCTTTCAAAAAATGGTTTCTTCAATCTCATGGTATAATCCTAATATACAAATGAATCCGAATACTACAAATAAAAACCCCAAGATACTTTACAAAAAGCTCTCATATCAGATATGTGGGATATGTTACAACGTCCACAATGAGCTTGGCAGATTTAGAAATGAGAAGCAATATTCAGATGCTATAGAACAAAAACTGAAAGAAAATGGTATACACTATAAACGAGAATATTCCTTAAACGAGAATATTCCTTAGAGATTAGTTTCCCGGGAGAATCAGCAAGGAGAAGTATCGTTGACTTTCTAATTGATGAATCTATCATACTAGACCTTAAAGCTAAGAGATCAGTGTCTAAAGGTGATTATTTCCAAATGAGAAGATATTTAGTATCATCAAATAAGGAGCTAGGTATTATCGTTAATTTTAGACAGAAACATCTAGCCCCCAAAAGAGTCCTGAATGGCCAGTATTTGTAGCATTAGGATATAATTTGTAGTATTCGTATTATGAACGCATCTACCGATTACGATAAATTACCAATTGAGGCGGTCAAGAAGGTCTCGCCGGCGGTGGTGAGCATAGTCATATCAAAATATCTTAAAGACCTGCGAAAGAGCGCCCCTTTTGCTTTTCCTTTCTCGCCTTTCGGCAATCCTCTGGCGCCCCATGAGGAACCGGGCCTGGAGAAAGAAAAGGTCAACGTCGGCGGCGGTTCCGGATTCATCGTCCACCCGGACGGCATGATATTGACCAATAAACACGTCGTCTTTGACCCTGACGCCGAATACACGGTCATCACCACCGAGGGCGATGAGTATCCGGCCCGCGTCGTCGCCCGCGACCCCGTCACTGATATCGCGGTCGTCAAAGTTGACCCGCCAGCTGACGGACCCGGACTGCCGACCGTTCAGCTCGGCAATTCCAAAAAAATTGAGATAGGCCAGACGGTGATGGCCATCGGCAATGCCTTAGGCATGTTCAAGAACAGCGTTTCCCGGGGCATCATCTCCGGCATGTCGCGTTCCATCTCGGCCGCTTTGGGAACTGGCGGAGAGACGGAGCACCTCCGGGGCATGCTCCAAACCGACGTCGCCATCAATCAAGGCAACTCCGGCGGCCCGCTCATCAATATGGACGGCGAAGCCGTTGGCATCAATACGGCCATCATCTACGGCGCCCAGAACATCGGTTTCGCCATTCCCATCAACTGGGCCAAGCAGGACCTGGAGGACATCATCAGATACGGACGCATCGTGAAGCCATTTCTGGGCATCACCTGCCTGGCTTTGAACAAAAAGATACAAAATCAATATAAACTGCCTCGGGTCGCGGGTTCGCTGGTGATGCGCAACGCTCATCAGCCCAACTCGGTAGCCGTCATGCTCGGCTCGCCCGCCGACCGGGCCGGCCTCAAAGAGAACGACATCATCACCCACCTCAACGGCCAGGAGCTGGCCGAGGACGAGGAATTGGTGGATGAGCTTCAAAAGCTCAAAGTCGGAGACCAGGTGGAGCTCACCGTCCTCCGCAAAGACCAGGAGTTGAAAGTAAAGACCACTCTGGAAGAACGCAAATAGAATTGAAAAACCCGCTAATGGCGGGTTTTTCAATTCTGGGTTAGTATTTATCCATATGCCAGATTACGCGGACAATCCGAAAGCGAATTTTGATTATGAGATCCTGGAAACGCTGGAGGCGGGTTTGGTATTGAAAGGGTTTGAGGTCAAGGCCATCAAGACCGGCAAGGCCTCCATCAAGGGTTCGTATGTGAAAATCGTAAACGGCCGGCCGGAACTTATCGGCGCCACCGTCTCGCCCTATCAGCCCGGCAATACGCCCAAGGACTACGACCCCCAGCGTACCCGAGCTGTCCTGCTTTCAAAAAAACAGATAGCCACCCTCATCGGCTTGTCGCAATCGCAAGGTCTGACCCTGGTGCCGCTAAAGCTCTACGGTGTGCACAACAAGGTAAAACTCCTCATCGGCATCGCCCGCGGAAAGCGTAAATATGACAAACGAGAATCCATCAAGAAAAAGGATGTCGCTCGTGCTCGCCAGCGCGGCAGGGAAGAATAAAAAATCGTGGCATGCCACGATTTTTTATTCTGGTGGAGACGCTGAGAGTTGAACCCAGATCAGATGTTTCGCCGAAACGACGTCTACTAAGATATCCGGTTTGGTGTTTCACCGGCGCGTATAAAACCGAAAAAATAAACGCCGGCTAGTTCCTGCCAATATTCAGCGAAAGTTGGAGAAACCACAACCTCGCCAGAGCTCGCTAATGACACCCTGTATTCCCCTAGCGAACATCGGGGCAAGATGCGCCTTCAGCTGTTAAGCGAAAGCGTAATTGGCGTTTTGATTGCCAGTTATATGTTTGGTCGGATGTTTTAAGCGGTTAACGGCCATCCGCTCCTAGCATCGTTTTGGATAAGAACATCTTCGAAGCCCGTCGTCCCCATGACAATATACTACCATGGAATAAGACGAAAATCAATCTTAAAAATTACAGCGCTGCTTTTCTTTTTTTAAAGAGTGTGCTAGAATTTCCAGGTCCATTTGATAAAACCCCTACGCACCAACAATCAGATACGCGTGCCCGAGGTCCAGGTCATTGATGAGCTGGGCAAACAGCTCGGAACGATGGCTACGGCCAAAGCTCTGACTTTGGCCAAAGAAGCCGATTTAGACCTTGTCGAAGTAGGCCCGAACGTTCAGCCGCCCATCACCAAGATAATGGACTACGGCAAGTACATCTATCAGAAAGAGCGACAAGAAAAGAAATCGGGCGGCGCCAAGAAACAGCGCATTGAGCAAAAGACAGTCAGGGTCGGTTTCAAGACCGGCGCTCATGACCTGGCATTCAAAGCCGGCCAAGTCGGCCAATTTCTGAAGGAGGGTTATATCGTCAAAGTAGAGCTTACCCTCCGCGGACGAGAAAAAGGACTAGCCGAGATGGGCCGCAAGAAGCTGGAACAATTTTTAACGCATATCAAAGAGGAATACTCCGTCCAGGAGCCGCCCAAACGCGGACCCTACGGATGGCTAGTAACAATTAAAAGTGTAAAGTGAAAAATGCAAAATGACAGTTCAAAATTAAAAGTTCTGTATTCCATAATTTTTAATTTTGATTTTTAATCTTTAAATTTACTATGACTCACTCCGGCAAAACCAAAAAAGCCCTGCTAAAAAGAATAAAGATTACGGCATCAGGCAAGATCCTTAAGCGGCATCCGGGCCAGAACCATTTCAACGCCAAAGATTCGGGCAACCGCGGCCGGGCCAAGCATGGCGACATAGTGGCGCCGAAAGAGCTGTTGGATAAGTCAAAGGCCTTAATATTTAACTGATCACCCACGAACGAAGTGAGTGGTTATAAGAAGTTACCCTCTCTTTCAAGAATTCTTGAAAGAGGGGATGGCAAGTTTACAACTATTCGCTACGCTCATAGGTAAACATCCCATGACAAGAGTAAAAAGGGGCGTGCAGGCCTCCAGAAAAAGAAAGAGATTACTGAAACATACTAAGGGTTTTATGTGGACCAGAAAGTCCAAGGAGCGGCAGGCCCGCGAGGCCTTACTGCACGCCTGGACTTTTCAATTCGCCGACCGCAAAAAGAAAAAGCGCGAGTTCCGCAAGCTCTGGACCATCAAGCTTAACGCCGCCGCCCGCCAAAACGGCACTACCTACTCCAAGCTCATCAACCGGTTTCTGAAGGCCGGCATCCGGTTGGACCGCAAAGTGCTGGCCGACATTGCCGAGCACGAACCGGAAGTGTTCTCAAAGATAGTTTCTGCCGCCAAATAACCCAAATCAAAAGGTCCCGCAACGCGAGGCCTTTTGATTTTACTAGATTTAGTTCCCGGACATCTCCGAGCCGGAATTGCCCTGGTCGGATATATCGCCGCTGACATTGCAGCTTTTAACCGTCGTTCGGAACGCGCTCCAAGCGTCTTTCTGGCCGGACTTCCAAGTTTTAGAAGCTGCCCTCGTGCTTGACTTAAAAGCATCCCAAGCTGACTTTAGGGCCGACTTTATTTCAGCGTTGCTGGACTTAGTATAGGCGTTAGCCAACGCGCTGGCCCTAGTCGAGTACGCTGATTGTATAGCGCTGTCGTGCGCTGAGACCGCTTTCTGGATGGCCGCTTCGCGGGTAGCAACCGCTGTCGCCACGCAGGAAATGTTCGGCGTCGGACGAGGAGTTTTGCTTGGCCGAGGCGAAACGCTGGCTGAAACCTTTGGCGACCTGACTGGCGGCAACGTCGAGGGTTTTCCCTCTTGAGCGAATACCGCTACGGCTCCCAGAGCTATCGCACCAACAACCGCCCAACTGACAATTTTTTGGTGTTTCATATTTATTCCATTATACCTAAAACAAAAGGGGTATTATCAACATTGCAGCCCCAAGGAGAGTCGAACTCCTCTTCTTAGGTTGAAAACCTAATGTCCTGACCGATAGACGATGGGGCCATCCTTCGCTAAAGCTTCGGCTTGGCGAAGCCAAATAGCTTTCAAATTATCGCATAAAAATTGAAAAACGGCAACAAAAATGCTAGATTTTACGGACTATGACGGTATTAGGCATAGAAACTTCATGTGATGAAACTGCTATTGCGGTCCTTGACATCAAGGATATGGAGCATGTTTCGGTTCGGGCCAATGTCGTCTCTTCCCAGATAGCATTGCACGCGAAATTTGGCGGCGTGGTGCCGAACTTAGCCGCCCGCGAACATGCCAACAATATCGGCCACGTCCTAGAGGCCGCTTTGAAAGAAGCGAAAATATCGGACATCGGGAAAAAGGTGGACCTCATCGCCGTCACCCGCGGACCTGGTCTTGGGCCGGCTTTGCTGGTCGGCATCGCCTTTGCCAAGGCCCTGGCCTGGAAATATGACAAGCCGTTGGTGGGCGCGGACCACATGAGAGCGCACGTTTACTCAAATTGGCTACCGGATTCAGCTGGCAAGCTTATAAGCTTACAAGCTAGTAAGCGCTTTCCGATCTTGAATCTGATAGTTTCCGGCGGACACACGGAACTGGTGTTGATGGACGGCTATGAGAACTTCAAACTTATCGGAGAGACGATGGACGATGCTGTGGGCGAGGCATTTGACAAGGTGGCGCGGCTGCTGGGCCTCGGCTACCCAGGAGGACCAGCCATTTCTCGCCGAGCCGAGAAATGGAAATCCGAAGCACGCCTTCGCCCCGAGCTCAGGCCGAGGGGAAATCCGAAATTCAAAATAAAATTTCCGAGGCCGATGGAAAAATCCAAAAACTACAATTTTTCTTTTTCGGGACTCAAGACCGCCGTGCTGTACAAAATACAAGACCTGAAGGAAGCAGGCATTGAAATAACTGACGACATAAAAGACCAGCTATGTTTCGAGTTTCAAAGGTCGGCCGTTGACGTTCTGGTCCAAAAGACGATCCGGGCCGCGCAAGAACATGGCGCAAAGACAATACTGCTGTCCGGCGGCGTTTCCGCCAATTCCTTGCTGCGAACCGAGTTGTCCAAAGCCGCCGCTGATTCCGGTCTTGCTTACGGTCAGCCGCTGTTAACATATACCGGCGACAACGCGGCCATGATAGGCCTGGCCGGTTATGCCGCCCAAAAATACGGGAAGGCCGATACGGATTGGCAGAGCGTGGACATGGATGCAAATCTATTCATAGCGACTAGCAACTAGTGGCTAGTGGCTAGTGGCTGATATATACTAATGATAATAGAATGGAGTTGCCTAAAAACTATAATCATTTAGAAACAGAGGGCAGGATATACAAACTCTGGGAAGAGAGCGGTTTTTTTAATCCCGACAACCTGCCCCTTCGGCGGGCTCAGGGTAAGCCGGCTAAAACTTTTTCAATCGTCCTGCCGCCGCCGAATGTGACCGGCATACTCCACATGGGCAGCGCGTTGATGCTGGCCTTGGAAGACATTATGATCCGCTACCAGCGCATGAGGGGTAAGCGTGCCCTATGGCTGCCGGGAACTGATTCAGCCGCCATCGCCACCCAAGCCCGAGTCGAAAAAGACATCCATAAAAAAGAAGGCGAGAACCGCCATGATTTGGGCCGAGAGGAGCTTTTGAAAAGAATCGATAAATTCGTGGAGGAGAATAAGGCCACTATATTAAGCCAGATAAGAGCGATGGGCGCTTCGGTGGACTGGAGCCGTTACGCCTATACGATGGATGAGAAAAGATACAAAGCGGTTATGACCGCTTTTGTCCGGATGTATGAAGCGGACCTTATCTACCGGGGCAACCGGGTCGTAAACTGGGACCCCAAAGGTCAGACCACCATCTCCGACGATGAGATTGTCTATGAGGAACGCCCGGCCAAGCTTTACACATTCCGTTACGGCAAGGACTTCCCTATCCCCATCGCCACCACCCGTCCGGAAACAAAGCTCGGCGACACCGGTGTTGCCGTTCACCCTGAGGGGAAGTATAAAAAATATATCGGTCAGGAATTTAACCTTGAATTCTGCGGCGAAAAACTGAATATCAAGATCGTCGGAGACGAAAGCGTGGACCAAGAGTTCGGCACCGGTGCCGTCGGCCTGACGCCGGCCCATAGCATGATCGACTGGGAGATCGGCCAGCGACACGGCTTGGCCGTTAAGCAGATCATCAATGAGTACGCTAGGATGACCGTCGACGGCGAAATGAAAGACAAAAAAACAACTGAAGCTCGAGAAATCGTGATTGATTGGCTCAAAAAACAAGGGCTGCTGGAAAAAGAGGAGAGTATCACCCAAAATGTGGCCACTGCCGAACGCACCGGCGGTATTGTTGAGCCGTTGCCGAAGTTGCAGTGGTTCATTACTGTCAATAAAGAAATAGGAGGCCGCGGAAAAACTCTCAAGGACCTGATGCGAGAACCGGTCGCCAACGGCGATATCCGCATCATCCCCGAGCACTACTCAAAAACCTATTTCCATTGGATAGATAATTTGCGCGACTGGTGCATCTCGCGGCAAATATGGTTCGGACACCGCATTCCGATCTGGTACAAGGGAGATGAAATTTACTGCGGAGTTGAGGCACCGAAAGACGATGGCCCCGCCCCCCTGCCTGACCGGCAGGCAGGCGCTAAAGCTTCGGCGGGCAAGTGGGAGCAAGACCCCGACGTGCTTGATACCTGGTTTTCCTCGGCTCTTTGGACCTTTTCTACTTTGGGCTGGCCTGAAAAAACTGCCGATCTTAAGACCTATCATCCGACGGACATTCTTGAGACCGGATACGACATTCTGTTTTTCTGGGTGGCTCGAATGATAATGATGAGCGAATTCCATTTACAGCAGGTCCCTTTTCGTACGGTATATCTGCATGGATTGGTCCGAGATGAGAAGGGACAAAAGATATCTAAGTCGCTCGGGAATAATATTGACCCGCTTGAAATGATGAGAAAATACGGAGCCGATGCCGTCCGGGTATCTCTTATCGCGGGCACGGCAGCCGGCACGGACATCAAAATATCCGAACACAAGATAAGGGGCTACCGCAATTTTTCCAACAAGATATGGAATACCGCCCGATTTGTGCTGATGAGCACGGATAATGTAAATATGGAAGCCGAACTCACAGCTGAAGACAGAATGATCATGGACGAATTGGGTGCGCTGTCAGTCGAGGTAACCAAAGATATAGAAGAATACAGATTCTATCTCGCCGCCGAGAAACTTTATCACTATGTATGGCACACCTTTGCTGATAAGATACTTGAGGAGGCAAAGGTTAAACTTGCCGGCAAGGACGCAAAAGTAAAGGCCTCCGCCCAACGGATGCTGATGGAAGTTCTTGCGACTTGCCTTAAATTACTTCATCCCTTCATGCCCTTCGTGACCGAAGAGTTATACGGCAAATTACCTCTTTCCGGCAAAAAAATGCTCATGATAGAGTCCTGGCCCACCTAAGTTTTTGCGAAGCAAAAGTTTGGCGGGTATAATGGAAGGGTGCCTCTCTCCACCGAAACCATTTTAGTCATCTCCGGCGTTCTGCCAAGCTTGGTCTGGCTTTCTTACTTTTTGAAGCGCGACCCCCATCCGGAGCCGCGCTCCCTCCTGACCAAGACCTTTTTGATGGGCATCATCTTGTCCCCCATCGCTATCCTGCTCCAGCTCGGTTTCATCCAGTTATCGGTCTTTACCGGGTCGACCGTCCTTGCCGCCAATACGCCGGCCTTTTTTCTTTGGGCCGCCCTGATAGAGGAATTGGTTAAGTTCTATGCCGTCTGGGTCATCGTCCTGAAAAATCCTTCCTTTGACGAGCCGGTGGACGCGATGATATACATGATAACCGCCGGGCTGGGCTTCGCGGCCATTGAGAACATCTTGGTCCTTTTCCGGACCATTCCCGACGGCGCCGGCGCCACCGTGGCCGTCTGGGGCTTGAGATTTGTCGGCGCCACCCTTTTGCATGCCTTGTCCAGCGCCCTGGTCGGATATTTCCTGGCCTTATCCTGGTTCTTCCAGGAGCACCGGAAGAAATTGCTGGTGATGGGCCTGTCCTTGGCCACCCTTTTTCATTTTGCTTTCAACCTCTTTCTCTCCTCAATGGGTAGCAAAGCAAGCGGTTTGAGCTACGCGACCGGCCTTCTTTTGGCCATGGCATTCCTTGTTTCTATCTTATTTGCTAAAATAAAGCAGAGACACCGGTTGGCTAAATCTCTAATTCCTAATACCTAATTTCTAATGATGGAAGAACTTCTTGATGACAAAACCTACGAGGTCCAGCTGACCTCGACCAAAAAAGCCCAAAGCGGCAACGAGGGCCACTTGACCATTGACGTCTACCGGACCGAGGATGAGATAGTGGTTCAATCCACCATCGCCGGAGCCAAGCGCGACGACATTGACATCAACGTCACCCAGGATATGATAACCATCAAGGGCCGGCGCGAGCCGGAAGAGCGGATCAGTCCATCCGCCTATGACCACCAGGAACTTTACTGGGGGCCGTTCTCGCGGGCCGTCATCCTGCCGGAGGATATAGACCCGGAAGGCGCCAAAGCGGATTATAAGAACGGAATCTTGACCATCCATCTACCTAAACTCTCCAAGACCAGAACCAAAAAAATTAAGATATCTTAATTTGCCGCGTCTGTTTCTCTATGGCCAGATTATTCTCTGACTTTAAACGCGCCCCACACTTGGGCTCAAGTGTGGGGCGCGTCCTCCTCTGGGCGGCGCTCATTTCTTCTTTGGTCACCGTCGGCACATGGGCCAGCGTTTGGTATTACGTCAGCACTGCCAATTCCAAACTTGAACCAGTCAAGGAATTGAGACCGTCCCTCCTTTCATCAACCAACAAGACGCTGACCCTATCCATTAACGGCCAGAAGGTCCAAGTCAAGCCGGCTGTGATGGCCAAGTGGCTGGAGCTGTATCGGCGTGCCTACACCGGCAAAGAAGACCTGCGGGTCTCCGACCGCTTGAGCGACTATCTGCTGACCCTCAAGATCCAGACCGGAACTCCCGCCAAAGATGTCCGTTTTGTCGTCGCTAATGGCGAGGTAGAGATAGTCGCCCCTTCCAGGCCCGGGAAAGAACTGGATGTTCAGGCCTCAGACGACCTGGTCCGCCAGTCCCTTTTGGCCGGCGTAAGCGAGGTCTCTTTGCCGATCGTCCCCGTCCAACCCTCCATTACCGAGAAAACGATAGCCGACCTCAAGATAACAGATAAACTAGGCGGTGGAGAGTCAAATTTCTTCGGCTCAAGCGCATCCCGCATCCAAAACATCTCCGTCTCCTCGGCTTTGTATAATGGCCTGCTCATTCCGGCCGGAGGGATTTTTTCTTTCAATGAGATACTGGGCGAAGTGGACGCCGAGCACGGCTACGCGCCGGAAAAAGTCATCAACGACCAGAAGA
>Ga0209541_10013064_pt1 | contig 12749 bp, 16 predicted proteins | sample RifCSPlowO2_01_FD_184027 | JGI IMG/M metagenome (GOLD analysis project Ga0209541, IMG submission 184027) | Groundwater microbial communities from Rifle, Colorado - Rifle CSP2_plank lowO2_0.1 (SPAdes) (version 2) | ecosystem: Environmental > Aquatic > Deep subsurface > Groundwater | place...
AGCCCACATTGTACTTGTCGGCGGTGTCCACGATGAACTTGGCGAAGTGCTCGTATGGGGTGAGGGGCGAGTCGTGACGCTTCAAAAACTCGGCGATGATCTCCGGGCGGGCGTCTTGAGCTTCAAGAATTGTGCTGATGCCAACGGACCCAACCGGCGATGTGTTCTCCAGCGGTGCGGTGACGGTTGAAGCGGTAGACGGCGCAAACTCGAGCGGGCGCTTGTGCGTGAGCAGGCGCACGGCGGAAGCGTTCGCGACAAACAGCGCGACCGTCAACACAAACCACGACAAACACAGCAGAAGTTTCTGCATATCGTTCTATCGTACAGAATTTATGCGCCGTTGCATAGCGGTTCATGGTAAGTTTTTCTTTCCTTCCCCGATTTTCCAGAGGTAAGTAGTGTACAATAGGGATGTGAGAACACTACAATTATTGCTGATTTTTATCGCGCTAGCCGTTGCCGGTGCATTGTTTCCCCGCCCCATCTATGCGGCCGAAGTCCTTGGCGTGCACATTTTGAACCCCGGTGAGCTTAGCGATGCCGCTTCCCTGCTCAAATCGGCCGACACCAGAGACAACTGGGACTACGTAACCATCCCGATTTCGCTCAATGAACTCAGCAAAAAAGACGAATGGGTGCGATTTTTCCTTGAGGCAAAAGATAAAAAGTTCCAGCCGATTATCCGCCTAGCCACGCGGGTCGAAAATAGCACGTGGATCACGCCAACACGCAAAGATATTATTGATCTCACACGCTTTTTGTCCGCGCTTCCCTGGCCAAACCCAGACGAGCGTATTATCGTGGTGTTCAACGAGCCCAACCACGCTGCCGAGTGGGGCAACACACTTGATCCTGAAGGCTATGGCAACATCCTGCAGTTTACCGCGGATTGGCTGCACTCGGAAAACGCTGGATATGTTGTGCTGCCTGCTGGCCTCGACCTTGCCGCGCCCAACGCCAACCACACCACCATGGAAGCCTTCGCGTTTTTGCGCACAATGCTCGCAGCAAATCCAGGCGTTTTAGATGTGCTGGACGGCTGGACGTCGCACTCCTACCCCAACCCCGCCTTTAGCGCTTCCCCACTTGCCAAAGGGAAAACCAGCCTGCGCGGGTATGAGTATGAGCTCGAGTTTTTGCGGGGTTACACAAACAGGCAATTTCCCGTGTACATCACCGAAACCGGCTGGGTAGATACGCCCGCGACCGGCCGATGGCTTTCGCAGTACTACAAGTATGCCGTGACGTATATTTGGTCCGACCCGCGGATCCGCGCCGTAACGCCGTTTGTTCTGCGCGGTGCTCCGGGCGCATTCACGCTGTTCAGCTTCTTGGATGCGCAAGGCAAACCCACCCGCCAGTTTGACGCGTTCCAAAAGGCGATGGAGAAATAATATGAAAAGTTATCAATCGTATCTTGATCAAAAACACGCGGGGTTGAACACGCCGGATTTCATCCTCAACGCTGTTATACATCGTGCTACTAGCTCCGAAGTAGGATATAGCTACAAGTAATACGTGTGAACCAAAATCGGAGTATTGCTAAAATAAAAGATTTAGATTAAGGTAAGAACACTCCTGCGGTCACCCATAGTGAATACGATTCCAAACATCGTTGCTTTTTGTATACAAGAATTGAGGTACACACATGAGAAGTGTTTGCTTATTTATTGATGAATCGGGAGATGCTAATCCCCGGGTTACTTCTTCGCCCGTGTATATTCTTGCTGGTTGCATGATTGATGACGAAAACCGCCAAAAGTTGAAAATTGGAGCGGACCAGATCAAGTTTAAATATTGGTCAAGAACAGATATCGTTTTCCATTCAAGAGAGATTGGTAGGAAAGAAGGGGATTTTAAAATTTTTGCTGATCGCTCAACATTACTTGAATTTCAAAAAGATCTTTTTACATTGCTCCACAGTCATTGGTTTCAAATGTTTTTCGTTCTTGTTGATAAAAAGGGGGCGCGAAAAAATAACTGGAATCATCAAAAAACATATGAAGAAACAGCGCGTCGTATCGTGCGGAACTTTATTCTTTCCCTTCTCGCTCAGGAAAATGTAAAAGGAAGACTGATTGTAGAATCGGCTACTTCAGAAAAGGATTTTTATTTTCATAAAGCCGTCAGTCATTATTTATCTCAGGGTCTCCCCGAACTTGGAATTTCTTTTGAATATGTTCAACACATTCTCACAGAGGTGTCGTTTGTAACGAAGAAAAATCATGATATTGAAGAACAAGTAGCAGATGTATTAGCCTATGGCGCAAAGCTACGATTTTTAGGGAAGAAAGAAGCGAATATGACGAGTTATGAGAAAGGGATTATAAAAGTGTTAAAAGCAAAACTTTTCCGGATGGACCCAAACACTGGGGAGAAGAAGAAAAAGTATTATTCACACATAGACAGTTTTAATACAATCCCATAAACATGCAAAAAACTGGTTCGTGGCGTCGCGCTCACTTGCCAGTTTCCAGCAAAGAGAAGTATACAGTGGGAAGAATTGAAAAACAATACTGAAATTCATCTAGCGTACAATATCCCCATGCGCCTCATAGAGAGTATGTATACCATTGTTGGGAACATCATCGTGTTTTTCATGAATCTGTATGCGGGGCACACGTATCACTTCGTGTTCGAGATGAAGGGGTTCCTCCCCACCCTCCGTGTGATGATCCATGAAGATTTTGTGGAAGAAAAACAGCACGCGCTCCTCCACCTGCGGAAACACCTTCCGCGGAGGCGATATATCCAGGAAGTGCTGAAGTACGCGAAAGGATGCCACTACGTAATTTTTTCCAAGGCAAACAATGAGGACAAGTTTGTCCAGGTGCACTTGGGAAAGATGCGGTATCTCATTGATTTTCCTATCACGACACGGGCGGGCAAGGAGGGCAATAGGAACGGCCCGCATTTCCGGGGTGTGGAGGATGCGTTGTGTTCATTTGGGTTTACGCGAGTCTACTCAAAGATACAGGTGTTGACGTACATGGAGTTTCAGCTCAGCAAAACCGTCCGCGTGCTCGATGCCTATTGCGGAAAAGACGCCGTTCTCACCTCCTCGGTCCTGGAAGCCGTGTTCTCCGAGGTGTTTAATGATCGCTCAGGGAAGATGGATGTGAGGTTGGGATAGAGGGAATGTTTCGTATTGTTAATTTTATTAAATTGCGTTATATCTCAGAATCATTTGGATATATTTTTTTACGAGATGGTTGTTGAAGGTAGAGTTCTTCTAAGCAATGAGCCAGTTCCGATTCCGTAAGACCACATTCACCACTAATAGGATAACATTGCGTCTCATACCTTGTACAAACAAATCCAGTCATTTGATATTCAGAATTACACGAAAGTTCTATTCGAAGAACGATGGGAGGAACTTTTCCACCCCCACCCTCATGCCACTCCCAAATTCCATTGCTCTCATTCCTGTAGCGAGTTGGCCAATAACCTCCTAAAGTTTTTTGCAACTCGTGAACAAGATGGTGAACCATGTTCATTAGTTCGTGATCAGCTTTTTCAAGCGCCTTTTTTCTTAATTGGTGTGGGTCTACGGAGTTAAAGGCTTCAGCGGTAGCTTTTGCATCATCAACTTTTTTCTTTAAGCGATCAAAACTTGGTGGCATATATGCTCCTTATTTACACATAGAAAATATACTAAATGGATTATAACATTAGTTATGGGTTTTAGATAATAGATAAGCCGTGTATAATCACACCAGAGCGACGATTGAAGCATAAAACGGGTTGGGCACACTTATGTCATCGATTCAAGACCTCACAAAACTTATCATAAAATTCAGAGACGCGAGAAACTGGAAAAAATTTCATCAACCAAAAGATTTAGCAATTTCTCTGATGCTTGAGGCAGGTGAAGTTGCTGAACATTTTCAATGGAAAAGCGAAAAAGAAATAGTAGATTTTTTGAAAAAGAACAATCAAGAATTGGGTGATGAACTTGCAGATGTATTGTATTGGGTGTTACTTATTTCTCACGATACAGGTATAGATCTCACAGAAGCATTATTGAGAAAAATGAAAAAGAATGAAGAAAAATATCCGGTCAAACTGGCCTTTGGTAAGTATACAAAATACACGAGATTGAAGAGATGAAACTTTACTCCGCAAGTGTTCCCACATTTAAATCAGATGTTATTAATAACTTGATGGATGAACAACTTGCTACTGCGTTTAAACAACATTACGGTTACAACGTTGGAGAGGGAGAAAGACGATCTTGGATTAACTCATTAAATTTTTTGAATAATTCATTAACAAAATTTGATTCCGATGATAACCATATTTGTATTGGACATGAAATTCCCTATCAAACAAAAAGAATAGACGCTCTTTTATACGGCGAAGGAAAAAATAAGGAACAAAATATTGTTGTCATAGAGCTTAAGCAGTGGGATACAGTGAAAGCATCTGATATTGAGGGTAATGTCATGGCTCCTGTAGCAGGGGCATTGCGAGAAATGGCTCATCCGAGCTTACAAGTAAATGGATATAAAGAAATGTTTGAGAGTTTATATGAAGTGTTTAGTAATGATCCTTGTATTCTTTTGTCAGCGTGCGTATATTGTCATAACTATAACCCACAGTCGGACGACCCACTTCAAACAACTGTTGATTCCGAGGTATTAAAACTTGCTCCGGTTTTCAAGAAACACGACATACAAGCATTGGCGACATATCTTCAAGAGCGATTAAGCGGAGGGAATGGATCCCTGGTATATGAACGATTCAATAATAGTGCGATTAAGCCTTCAAAGAGACTCATACAGGAATTTAAAAATATGCGAAAATCTGGAGATATCTTCCAAAGTCGTTTTGCCCTCATGGACGATCAATTGGCGGCTAGAAATGCCATTATTCATTCTGTAAAAAAAGCGGCAAAGCAATCTCAAAAGTCTGTAGTAATTGTGAATGGTGGTCCAGGGACAGGCAAATCGGTTATTGCTCTTGAGAGCATGATTGAACTCATGAATCTTGGTAAAGTGGTATTTTATGCAAGTGGCGGTGGTGCAATGACTGAAACACTCCGGTCTATTGCTGGAAACAAGGCAAAACATTTTTTCAAGTATTTTTACAGTTTTACGAAACACGAAGAAAGTTCAATCGACATTATCATTTGTGATGAAGCTCACCGTCTTAAAATACATAGCAATGATTGGGGCGTTCCATACATGTTCAAATCAAAGAACTCCCAGGTTGAAGACATTATTCGTGCAGCAAAAGTCAGTGTATTCTTTGTTGATGAAATGCAGGTTATTCGTCCAAATGAAATTGGAAGTAAAGAACATATCAAGCAAGCCGCAGAGAAAATTAGTGCACAAATTCACGAGTACACCCTTACAACACAATTTAGATGTAGTGGATCTGATCGCTATCTTCAGTGGATTGAAAATGCGCTGAACTTGATTGATACAGACTATAAATTATTAGATAAAAATGAACCCATGCAGTTTCAGATTATTGATAGTCCAAGTATGTTGAAAGAAATAATTGATGAAAAGAATTCATTAAAACAAAATTGCGCAAGAATAGTTGCTGGATATTGTTGGCCATGGAGTGATCCCCTACCCGATGGTTCTTTAGCGAACGATGTTGTTATTGGAGATTTTTCTATGCCATGGGAGGCAAAATGGGGGAAGAAACATAGTAAAGAAGTGCCAGATGCAGCACTTTGGGCAACCGATCCCAAAGGAGTGAGTCAGATAGGAACGGTATATACATCTCAAGGACTAGAGTTTGATTATATTGGAGTAATTTTTGGTGAAGATCTTGTGTATCGAAAAGATCAAGGTGGTTGGGTCGGACAACAAGAAAAAAGTTATGACAAAGCATTGAAAAGGAAAAATACTGATTTTGTTCGTTACATTAAGAATATTTATAGAGTACTACTTAGCAGGGCTCATTTTGGCGCGTTTGTTTACTTTGTGGATAAAGAAACTAAAGAGTATTTTCAGTCTTTGTTAGGGAAAGGACGCATATAAAAGAGTTTTTGATTTTCTCTATTGCGAGGGAACTAAATTGTTCTTAACTTAATTAAATTAGCCCATATTTATAAAGGGAGGTTTTATGGAAAAGATAATAAATAATCTGGATAGTGTTAATTTAATTCTTATTGGTGCGGCAATAACCTTTATTAGTACAAACATTATTGAATACATTAAGAATTGGAGAGAACGTCAGAGTAAAACACAAAATTTCAAATTATTTATCAAGCTAGAATTGGAAGTTGTTGCCAAGACGCTTGAAAAACTTCAAATAGGCTTATCTTATGGTAACTATTATGACTATTTATTATTAGATAGAGTTAAGGAGAGTATTGATAACCTTGAAAAAGTCAGAAGTGATGTAATTTATCTTTCTGATTCTAAATTAAAAGAAAAGTTTATTGAAGTAATTTCCGATATATCCACTTATATCGCTACTACTAGAATGGTACAACAATTGTTCTATACGGATAGAGATAAATCACTAGAACAAGTAGAGATTGGTGAGTCTGTAGAAATTAGTAAGAAGTCTCAAAAACCTAAAAATAGTAGGAAGAAAACTGACAGGCCGACTCTTGAACAAGCGTGGAAAATTTTTAATGAAAGACGTACCGAAAAGACAATTGAATATGTTGAAATAAAAAGAAAACTTGAAGAGTTAATTAAAAGTCTTGTTAGTTAGTCTTTTTATTTTATTCGCTTTGGTTTTTTTAGTAAGAATATGAAAAAACAGAACAATATAACACTATATTGGTGGCAGAAAGATACTGAAGACTTTTTTTCTGGGACTCCTTCAGCAGAAAAATGGTTTAGGTATATAGAATGTCTATTTATTTTGGGAACTTTAGAATTTCTTACAAAAATAACAAATAATTTTCTATTAAAAACTCTTTATTTTATTTCACTAATGGTTATATGGAATACTTTAAACAAATTCTTCTATAAGTTTCAGATACAAAAATACTTACCTTCTTCACTTAGTGAAAAGAAGAAAAAAGTAATCACTTATAGCTTGGCACTTATTTCTATAATTATCATGTATTTTTTAATAGCCCAACTTGTTTTGCAGCTTTCTAACATTCGACAAAGTAATTTCTAATTTCCTCAATGACTGGGAATCAATCATTTTTTACTCACCCCTGTGAGCCGGGAGAGGATCGAACTCTCGACAAGTTGCTTAAGAGGCAACTGCTCTACCACTGAGCTACCGGCCCGTTTTCGCGCCACAACGTTTCAGATGAAATTATATCACGATTTTCTTGGGGAAATTACGGGTTGAACGCGCATACCTGCGTTCCGTTAAGTCCAAGCGCCTGCCCGAAAGCGGTGTTTGCACTGCTGTCTACCGCGAGTGCGGAGTTAGGACACGGCGGAAGCGAGACGCCCTTTTGCGGCTGTTCACTCATACGGTAGCTTCCGCAGTCATTTTAATAAGAACATGTGCGGGAATGTCGAGAAGTCCAAGCGCGTCTTGTACCCGAGCTAAAAGTGTTTCTCTATTTTGCTTTTCTTCTTGAAGTGGAAGATAAAAAAGTACATTTTTTCCGTCATTATAAAACACCTGAACCCCCGCTATGGTTGCCGCTTTTACCACACTGGCGGCATCTTTCCGAATATATGGGGGAATCTCAACTTCTGCATACCAGTCTAAATGCTGTTCGTCTGTTGGTGGCATATGCCTCCTTCACATTCGCTTGATATGCCGCATTATACCAGAAATTCAAGAAACGCTGTACCCAAGCGCTTCGATCGCTTTTCGGCTTTTTTCCAGCGAGAATGTTTTTGGATCATATACAATAACCGTTTTTCCACTCGCGTAGTTTGTTTTACTTTCAATTACGCCGTTCAACTCTTCAAGCGTGCCGTCAATGTTCATACTGCAGGACACACAGTGCATGCCGTCAATACTCAGCGTAATGGTTTCTCCGCGTGGTTTTTTTGTAAATAGTCCAAACATTTTTCCTCCTCCACAGCGCGCCTTAAATCACGTGCATCACGCCCGTGTACATCCCCATCGAACATGAAAACTGGAAGCTCCCTTTCTCGGTTGGCGTAAACGCAAGAATTTTGGAGTCGGTTGGTTTTAACTGTTCAAAAATCTTGAACTTACGGAACGTAAACGACGACGCGCAGGTATACACTTTGTTCGTTTCGAGGTCCAGCTCGACCGGCACACCCGCACGCACAGTAAACTCTTTGGGTGTGTACCCATTGTTATCAATGGTGATCGTTACAGCCTGCTTGCCGTTGGTGGTAGGGACAACACTATTCCCCGCCGCCAGTGCACCAGCCGAGCCGTACCAGTCCGGCGGCTTGCCGAAATCAGCAATGGTCCGCACGATATTTTGTGCAGAAAACGGGAGGTTGAGTACCACAAATACGCCGTTCAAGCTATACAACGTCATGAACATAAGCGCGACTGCAGCAACCTGTAAAAAGCGATGGTTCCATAGATCGGAAAACTTTGCGGTGGCAATGCCAATCAGTGTAAACAGCGGCGACGTGCCTAGCACGAACGCGCCCATGATGAGCGCACCGTACACGGGATTGCCGGTATTAATCGCAATCACTTCCATCGCCTGTGTTACACCGCATGGAATAAAGACAGTCAACAGTCCGAGGATTGCCGGGGTAAACATCGCCTTTCCGCGCGCGGTGTTGCGGATAAACCGCTGGAGAAACCGCGGGGGCTGGAACATCACATACCGGAAAATCGGATGGACTTCGAGCAGATTCATCGCGGTCGCGAACATAAATAACGCGGTGAACACTTGGAACGTGAGACGAACGCCCAGACTTAACGTGATGACAGAGCCAAGCGCACCCAACAGCGCGCCAAGCGCGACATGCGAAAGTAGTTTGGCAACCAAAAACATGGTAATCGGCAGCCAATCAAATCCCGCAAGCACGCGTTGAACACTCGCCAGTGGATTCATGCGCGCTTCTGTACTGCGGAGTTTCTGTAAGTACGCTTCCCGCCGCGCCGCCTTGCGCGAGTGCGCGTCCCCTTCGAGTACTTCAATTTCATCTTCTTTTTGGTTTGCAATCACGCTGGTAAGCAGTCCCCCTTGCACCGCGAGGCAGGATAACCCGCCCGTTGTAAGTCCTGTTAAAAAAATCGCCCACAAATTCATATATTCCTTTTGTCCTTACCTCATTATAGTGTAATTTTACGAAGTCTCAGCGCATTTGTTACTACCGACACGCTAGAGAGCGCCATTGCGCCACTTGCCAGAATGGGATGGAGTTGTACGCCAAAGAATGGATACAACGCACCCATCGCGACAGGGATCAAAATAATATTATACCCAAACGCCCACACAAGGTTTTCGCGGATGTTTCGCATTGTGGATTTAGAAAGTTTGAGCGCCTTTGGTACAAGTGCGATGTCGCTACGCAAAAGCGTAATGCCCGCGGACTCAATTGCCACATCGGTTCCGTTGCCCATTGCGATACCAACGTCGGCTGCCGCCAATGCTGGCGCATCATTAATACCGTCCCCCACCATCGCGACATATCCATGTTTTTGCTTGAGCGCACGAATTGTTTTTTCTTTATCTTCAGGAAGTACTTCGGCCAAAATGGTGTCAAGGCCCAGCGACTTCCCAATTGCCTGTGCGGTGGCGGTGTTATCCCCCGTAATCATGACTGTGGTAATGTGCTGACGTTTGAGTTCTTGAATCACTGCGTGGGCGGCGGGTTTGACCGTGTCCGCAATGCCCATGACCGCAACGATGGTGCCATTCATCGCGGCAAACGAAACGGTATACGCGTGCTCCCGCCACTTTTGCGCAAGTTGAATCATAGTTGGTGTAAGTACAATACTTTTCTGCTCCATAAGTGCTTGCGTGCCGATCAGCACCTCTTTTTTATTGATGGACGCCGATACCCCTTTGCCCGGAATATCCTTAAACTGTTCAACCTCAATGCTGGCGAGGTTAGCGGTGTCTTTTTCAGCAGATTTTTGCAGATACTGTACAACGGCATCGGCCAACGGATGATGTGAAAGTTTTTCTATTGCACATATCATCGCGCGGACTTGTTTTTCGCGTTTTTCATCAAAAATTTTCATTTCTTGTACTGCAGGTTTCCCCTCTGTCAACGTTCCTGTTTTATCAAACACCACCGCACGCAGTTTACCCGCAACTTCCAACATTTCAGCATTTTTAATGAGAATCCCCTCTTCCGCGCCTTTGCCCGTTCCAACCATAATAGACGTTGGTGTTGCTAGTCCAAGCGCGCACGGACAGGCAATAATCAACACAGAAATCATGCTGATGAGCGCACGGAAAAATAATGGTTCAGGGCCAAAATTAAACCACAACAAAAATGTCGCGAGCGACAACATAATGACGATGGGAACGAAGTACGATGAAATGACATCAACCATTTTTTGAATCGGCGCACGCGTTCCCTGCGCTTCCCGCACAAGCGCGATGATGCGCGCGAGCATCGTTTCACCGCCGACTTTTTCCGCGATCATTTCAATACTGCCTGACGTGTTGATTGTCGCGCCAATAACCTTGTCACCAATGTTTTTTTCAATCGGCAGACTTTCACCCGTCACCATACTTTCATCAATTGAAGTTCCTCCTTTATGAATCACACCGTCCACCGGAATTTTTTCACCGGGCTTAATAATGAGATGATCGCCTTTTACAATATCCTCAATCGGAATGTTCAACTCTTTGCCGTTGCGCAGAACGCGCGCGGTTTTTGCCTGCAGACCAAGTAATTTTTTAATCGCTGAGGATGCTTGCCCTTTTGCTTTGAGCTCCAAAAACTTGCCAAGCAAAATGAGGGTGATGATCGTTGCCGAAACTTCAAAGTACGCGTACGCCGACACACCGATTTTGGTGAGTGCATCCGCAAATACCGTTGTCGCGATAGAAAACACGTATGCAACCGACGTACCCAGTGCAACCAACGTATCCATGTTTGCCGTGCGATTTTTCAGCCCCGACCATGCGCTTGTGTAGTACCGCCAGCCTGCCCAAAACTGCACCGGTGTTGCCAGAATCCACATCACCCACGGATTTTTGAGAAACTCAGGAGCAAACGGGAGCATCGCCCCAATCAGTAAAAACACCGTCAATACTCCGCTCACCGCCAACTGCTTTTTTAACAGCACAAGTTCTTTTTGCCGTTCTGCATCAACAATATCTTCACCGTCTTTTGCTCCAATGTGCGGTGTGTACCCAATTGAACGGACTGCTTCATCAATCTTTTTTTCCGAACCTTGTGTTTCGTCCAACTCAACTACCGCCTGCTCATTTGCGTAGTTCACGTTTGCCGTCACCACCCCCGGTGTTTTACCAAGTTTGCGCTGAATGTTTGCCGCGCAGCTTGCGCAGTGCATACCAGTGATGGGAAAAGAAAGTGTTTTCATGATGCTCTACTCCTTTTAGTGGTGATGCTCCATGCTTTTTACGCGTTTTTCACTATGCGTATCTGGCACCATAAAGAAAAACCAATACGTTAAAAGAATGAGACCGATACCGATACCGTTGATGATCATACTCATATCGTGTATCTCCTCGGCTTTTGCAAAAATTGCTGATAGCATCCCGACGCACAAAAGTAGTACTGTTCTCCATTATAGAGGGAAGAAAACGCTGCTGTTTTTGGCGAGATGCGCATGGCACAAACTGGATCGTGTACAACAGGAACAAGGCGATCCATCGAGTACTTCATTTCCTTAATCAATGGGTCATTTTTGTGTGTTTTAATCAGCACATCACGGATGAAGTCGCTTGCTTTCACATAGTTGCGGTGCGCGATAGAGTAGTACATCTGTTTCCCCTTGCGTTGCGTTTTGACCACGCCCGCTTTGCGTAAAATCTGCAAGTGCTGGCTGATATTCGCTTGAGGTAAGTCCAACATGGTATACATTTCTGTCACCGGCAACGAACCCCTGCGGAGGAGCTGCATGATTTCCAACCGGCGCGGATGCGCGATCGCTTTTAATAGTTCTGCATGGAGTTCAAACATCTTTTCGTACATATTCGATTATTCGAATATATCGAAATGGCGAAGCGGTGTCAATAGTGAAAACGCACTCTGCGATGTGCTACACTTAAACCAGTATACGAAAGAAAGGACATGATATGTCTGCCCCAAATCACAGCATAACCGCGAATGCGTTTGCTGTTACTACAGCGTTTGTGTGGACCGTGTGCACAGCGGGAGTTGCCATGCTTCCCGGCCCATCCATGATGATGAATAGATGGTGGATGCACGGATCTAATCTGTCGAATGTTGGACGATGGAACGTTACCCCGGAAGGCTATCTTTTTGGCGGCCTCGTGCTTGTCGTGTTTGCTTGGCTAACGGGATACGTCTACAGCTCGAGCCTGGAGTATTTTAGAAGAAGAAAGTAAACGCTTTAGATATTTCCCTGTCGTGGTCGTAGTAAAAACATAATCTCTCTTGGCGCGATAGCACTGGTCTGTGGTGCAAGCACCATGTGTTCTACCGCAAAGTATTTTTCCGGAAAGTCTTTTTGATTTTTTGTCACAATCAACATGTGAAACTGGAGTGCATAACTTGCGATAAATGCGTCAATCAACGAAATTTTCCTAGCTTCACTTCTATTCACGCTTTTCATTTCCCCAAGACAGTTCCGCAAGTATGTGGCGGCAAGACTTAAAATAGATGTTTGGATAGGAGCCCCTGAGTATCTGAACATTGCCGGATCAATGTGCGGAATATTTTCCACCCAATATTTACTCCCCTGTTTTAATTCAA
>Ga0209541_10013066_pt1 | contig 12748 bp, 13 predicted proteins | sample RifCSPlowO2_01_FD_184027 | JGI IMG/M metagenome (GOLD analysis project Ga0209541, IMG submission 184027) | Groundwater microbial communities from Rifle, Colorado - Rifle CSP2_plank lowO2_0.1 (SPAdes) (version 2) | ecosystem: Environmental > Aquatic > Deep subsurface > Groundwater | place...
CCTGTCTTACGGGTTACTGTTGTTTCATAACCCATTTTGTTGAATAGCTTCGCAATAAACTCCTCAAATTGGAAGTGACTTAAGTGCACGAAATTCCGATTTATCCCTGTTTCTATTTCCTTCCAACTCTTGACTTGTTCGGGCGTTCCCCACTTATTTCGGTATTTTATTAAACCTTTAGCCGTATTAACAACTTCCTCATATTCCAATTTAGTTAACCATTTATCTTTATGCTTAATCAGCCCCTTTGCTTTCTGCATTTCTTCAAAAGTCATCCATTTCTCATTGTACTTAACTAACCCCTTATCCAGCTGTTCCCTTTCAAATTTTTCTTTAGCTTTTCTGCTCTTCTCTAAAAGTTCAATGTCTTCTTTATATTTGTCAAGGGCTCTGTTAGCCACTTTCAGACTCTCTTTATATTTGCCTTTGTTAAATTTCATTTCTGCATCATACATTAGGTTTAGAAGTTCGTCACTCGTTTTGTGCTTAATCTGACCAAATAATTCGTTGAGATTTTCTCTGTACTTTGACTTTCTAGATTTTTGAATTCGCTTATAGACAAAGTAAGCAAGAAAAATAGCTACAAAAATAATAAAAACTGTTAAGTTTTTTTCTTCCTCTTTAGTTTTCAAGTCAGTTTCCCTTAATTGCATCTCCCGTTGCCTCTTTTTTTCAAGTTCATTACTATAATCGCTGACTTGCTTCTTTACATTCGATAGGATTTGCTTGTTAACGTTATTTGCCGAATAGTCAATTAGGTTAAATTCCAAGTAGGTCTCTTGCTTTGATATGTTAGATGGACTTTCGTATAATCTTAAAGTGCACTCGCAACTTAAACCAGATACTTCACAGGCTACATTTGAAATCAAATTTGTTTGAACACTGGTTTGGCTACTATGGCTGGAGCATATTGCTTCGGGTGTTTCTCTCTTAACTTTTACTAAGTAAATTCCTTGTTCATCTGTTCTGTTTTCTTCAGTAGGAACGCCAACAATAATAGCGTTGTCCTCGTAAGCGTCAAAGAATTTTATTCTGCTATTCAAATTCTCTAACACTTTTAAAAGTGATTGAGTAGCAATATCGTAATAACATATATTACTGCCATAAGGTGCCTTATAACCCCAAACACCTTTATCAGTAAGCACTAATTGGTTATCACACCCAGAAACGTCTTTAGTCTTGAAGACGTCATCAACAATAGCGTCTTTCCTAAAATCGTAGATTTCTTTGTTTTCCAAAAGAATAAAGTCGCTATAAATTGATTTACAGTTAGATTTAATAGTGAGTTTTTCAAAGTTACTATCCAAAAAGTAAATTACGCAGCTCCTTTGATTGTTCCTTTCTAAATTAACGTAAAATATGTCCTTTTTTAGGCCAACATCAGCTGATATTCCATTATATGCCTCTTTGTCGACACCTGTTTTTCCATCGATATAGACAATATAACCGACATTTCCTTTGCTTGTTATAATATTCTCTTCACTTACTAAATACTTTATACCGCTCATTCCATAAAATCCTACAGGTCTATCTAGGTAATGATGAATAACTGTTGTTATTTTTGCTCTTATATCGTATCTCAATAATTCTGTAGTTCCGTTCTTGAAATTTTTTAAGTAATATACATAATCCCCACTTATCTGTGGTTGTTCCAGACTAATAACATTAGTTTTTGACTCTTGATAGCCAGTTCCTTCTGCTTCTAAAATATCAATTATTTCAAGTTCCTCCGAAGTTATATGGAACAAATAGATAATTTGATTTCTATCTTTAAGTGTCTTAAAAATGATGTAATCATCTGAAATGTCGTATTCGTCCCATGCCGATATCAAATCAGGGCTAATTACCCGAGTAATTTCAAATGTTAAAGGCAATTGAGCTTCTTCAGCTGCAATAGTTGAAAATTGCAAAAGTACAAGAAGTGCAGATATCAAAAACAGGCTTATGCCTTTTTTCCTTCTAATAGCGAAAGTCATAGCTAATAGAAGTTTAAGAGGATTTATAAGCTTTATTAGCTCGATGTTCTGTTAAGTTTCCTGGTGCTGCTAAAATCTTTAAGCAGCAGATATCTCGCAACAGTAGTAGCAGCAACGACTACTAAGACGGCAACCTGCTGCAGTTACGCTACTGCTACCGCTACTACTAATCAATTTCAAAAAGTTAACACCCGCAGATTGAACAGCACAACAGTTTAACAAACTTTATATACGAAATTGAAGCTTTCAGGCCGTATGGAGCTAAAAAAGAATGCCTTGAAATATGCGTTGCAGAATGCAGTCCATTTTAAGGGCAAGGCTAACGCAGGCGCTGTCATTGGAAGGATTATTTCTGAAAATCCTGATTTAAAGGGCAGGATAAAGGACGTTACTTCTGCTGCAAATGCTGCTGTTAAGGAAGTGAATAGCCTGAATCTTGACAAGCAAGTTGAAAAGCTGGAAGGGCTTGCTCCGGAACTCTTGGAGAAGAAAAAGGCAGGGAAGCGCAGCCTTGCCGAGCTGCCAAACGCAGTAAAAGGAAAGGTCGTTACCAGAATCCCTCCTGAGCCTTCAAAATATGCTCACATTGGCCATGCCATAAGCTTCATGATTAACTACCTCTACGCCAAAAAGTATGGTGGAAAGTGCTTTGTGAGGTTTGAGGACACTAACCCCGACTTTTCAAAGCAGGAATATGTTGATGCCATCCTTGAAGATATAAAGTATCTTGGCATAAAGCCGGATAAAGTAAGCTATGCGAGTGATGACTTGGAGAAGATTTATTCCAACGCTGAAAAGCTTATTTCTGGGAGCAACGCCTATGTCTGCTTCTGTAGTGTTGATAAGATGCGGGACTCCCGCCATAAAGGAATAGAATGCGGTTGCAGGAGCTCTCCGGCAGGGAAAAACAAGGCTAACTGGGAGAAGATGCTTAAAAGGGGGTTCAGGGCCGGGGAAGCTGTCTTGCGCCTTAAGGGGGACATGAAGTCAAAAAACAGCGTCATGCGAGACCCTGTTCTTTGCAGGCTTTCCTATGCAAAGCATTACAAGCACGGAGGAAAGTATGCAGTCTGGCCCTTGTATGATTTTGAGAATGCAATTGAGGACGGGATTCAGGGCATAACACATGTTCTCCGAAGCATAGAGTTTGGAGGCATGAGAGTGGAACTGCAGGAACGCATAAAATCATTGCTGAACCTGCCTAAGCAGACAATAACCCAGTATGGACGCTTTAATGTTACAGATGCTTTAACCCAGGGCCGCGAAATAAGGGAGCTTATCGAGAAGAAAGGGGTCTCTGGCTGGGACGACCCGAGGCTTGTAACTGTCAGGGCTCTGGAAAGGAGGGGCATCAGGCCTGAGACGTTTGAAAATTTGGCTATTGAAGTCGGCCTTTCAACCACTCCCACAAACATTGACTGGAGCGTAATCTCTTCATTTAACCGAAAGTATCTTGACGCTTCCTCTCACCGCTATTTTTTTGTTGAGAACCCGAAAGAGATAAGGATAGAGAAAGCTCCTGAAGCAAAGGTTTTTCTTAAGCTTCACCCGTCTTACAAAAAGGCTTCGCGCTGGTTCTCTGTAAACGGCGAGTTTTTGGTATCGGAAAAGGACTATCATGACATTATGAAATACAGAAACAACGAAATGGTAAGGCTGATGGACTGCCTTAACTTTAAAGCATCACACGGCAAGTTTTTATTTGACTCCCAGGAAGTTGAGCATTACCGCAAAAAAGGAAGCAAGATAATCCACTGGCTCCCTTCAGAAGGCAACATTGAGGCAGAAGTGCTTATGCCCTCTGCCTCAGCTGTGCGTGGAATGGCGGAGAGCTCTTCAGCAAAGATAAAAGTGGGGGAAATAGTGCAGTTCACAAGGTTCGGCTTTTGCAGGCTTGAAAGAAAGGAAAATGGAAAGCTGTATTTCATATACTGCCATGACTGAGGTTCAATAATGGCGGTAGCCTAAGCCGCCACACCCCTGCTTTGCAGGTGTCAAAATTTCCCTCCCTTCGCATAGTTAAGTGAGGGAAATTTTTAGTTCACAAAGTGAACCGAGGCAACTGAGAAAGAAACTTCGGAGAACCGCGGAAGTTTTTGGGAGCAATAGTTGAGGTGAGAAACATGCATTTGGTTGTCAAAACGCAGGTTGCGGCTGCTGTAAAGGAAATCAATAAGAAAAAGGGCTATAGGGTTAAGAACATTGACAGCGGCTTTATACCTGAACTGAACAACAGGGTTTTCAAACTCGTTGAGGAGTCTGTTGACCGCGCCAACTCAAACAACAGGCGCACTTTAATGGACAAGGACGTTTAATCGCATAAGTTGAGTTCGCGCTTTCTTCCACCCCTTATTTTCCCTTATTCATGGTGCAGCTTCTTTTTCACTCCCCTACGCAAGTTAATGAGAGCAAAAAAAGCGGGAGCGGAAACAAAAGAAACTGGCATAAGCCGGCAAACAGAACCCTTTAGCTTTCTTCTACCATATCCCTGAGCGCCTTTATTCTTTGCTTAAGGCGGGACAGCTCACTAAAACTGCCTTTCAGTGAAAGCTCGCACCTTGCTTCGATAGACGAAAGCCTGGCAAGGAGCTCTCCTTTCAAACTGGTTTTTTCATAGTCCTCAAGCCTCTTTGCAAACTCCCTGTGCTCGTCAACTGCATGGAAGTGGTTGTAAGCAACTGCAAGATGCCTGAGAAAGTGTTCTGCAGTCATTTTTTGCCTGAAAAATACTGTGCAGGCGGCCGCCTCAGCCTTAACTGGGAGGAAATCCTTGTATGCCTTGATATCTGCGGAAGATGCTCGCGGTGCAGCTCAAGCAGCAGCAAAAGCGCTCTCCCGATTTCCTCGTTCTGCTCGACAAGCTTGTCCAGCTTCTTGGCGATTTCTTCATTAGGCTCTGCCTTTATGTCCTCGTAGGCCTTGCTGAACACTGCAAGCAGCTCGTTTACTGAAGTGTTGAGCCTTCTTATCTCTGTCTTTAACTCCTTGAAGGGAATGCTTGAATCCCCTCCGCCGTTTTTCATCATCATAGGGGAGGCGCTTCTTCTCAACGTAGGCGGGAAAAGCTTATCCTCATCAAAAGAAGGGACTTTATTCCTATCAAGCCTTTTCAGAAGTTCATCATCTACGCCCATTTTGCCTCTTTTTATACAGTAAATGCTGTTAAACGCTTAAATAGTTTTCTGTTTGGAAAAGAAAAAGCGTCCTGTAAGCCAAACCCGGCTACCATATTCAAGTGTTAGTATTCAGGCATTCCGCCAGAGGGCATCCTGGGGCCTGCTTCTTTGCCCGAGCCTATAACGTCGTCTATCCGCAGAACCATTATTGCCACTTCGCTTGCAGAGCTTATTGCCTGAAGCTTTATCTTTAACGGCTCTACAATGCCCTCTTTCCAGGCGTCAACGCTTTTGCCTCCGAAAACGTCTATCCCAAATGTCTTGTTGCCTTTGTCATGGGCTGCCTTAAGCTCAGTCATAACATCTATCGGGTCAATGCCTGAGTTTTCTGCCAAGGTGCGGGGAATCACTTCAACAGCGTCTGCAAAAGCGTTCACAGCCAGTTGTTCCCGCCCTGACAAGGACTGGGCGTATTTTCTCAGCTGGATTGAAAGCTCTATCTCAGTCGCTCCAGCACCTGCAACAATCTTTCCAGTGACAAGGGAAACTGCCAAGTCCCCTATGCTGTCTTCCACCGCCCGTTTTATCTCGGCAACAACGTGCTCCGTCCCTCCCCTTATCAGAAGCGTAACCGCCTTTGCGTTCTTGCATTCCCTTACAAAGGTCATGTCCTCGTTTCCAACGCGCTTTGCCTCAACCAAACCTGAAGTGCCTAAGTCTGTTGAAGACAGGTCGTCAAGATTTGTAACTATTTTTGCCCCTGTAGCGCGTGCAAGCTTTTCCATATCGCTTTGGCTTACCCTCCTTACAGCAAACACCCCTTTTTTGGAAAGGAAGTGCTGTGCCAAATCATCAATGCCTTTCTGGCAGAAGACGACAGTAGCGCCTGAAGCTGTGACCTTGTCAACCTTTCCCCTGATTATCTTTTCTTCCATTTCCATGAAGCCCTGGAGCTGCGAAGGGTCTGTAATCTGAATCTTTGCATCAGTCTCCGTGTTCTTTATTTCAATTGCCGAGTCTATCAGGGCAACCTTTGCATTCTTCACTGAATCGGGCATTCCCGGGTGGACTTTTTCCTTGTCTAGGATTATGCCTGAAACAAGCTCAGAGTCCTCGACACTCCCGCCAACCCTTTTTTCAATCTTTATGTTTTCCTTGTCAACAACTACTTTCCCGTTTTGCTTTTCCATCACTGACTTTACTGCTTTTACGGAAAGCTCTGACAAATGCTCTTTGGCATGCTCAGCACCCTTGCCTGTCATTGCAGTTATTGAAATCTTTTTCAAAAGCCCTTCATCATTTTCCGTAACTTCTCTGGAAATTTCATTCAGGATTTTCAGCGCCTTGTCAGCAGCCAGCCTGTATCCTCGGGCAACAACAGTCGGGTGCACTGCCTTATCGATTAAGTCCTCTGCCTTGTCAAGCAGCTCTCCGGCGATAACAACAGCCGTGGTGGTCCCATCCCCCACTTCGTCTTCCTGGGTTCTTGCAACCTCCACTATCATCTTCGCAGCAGGATGCTCAATGTTCATCTCCTCAAGAATTGTGACTCCGTCATTTGTGACAACAACATCGCCCATGTTGTCCACAAGCATCTTGTCCATTCCCTTAGGGCCTAAAGTTGTTCTTACAGTGTCTGCAACCGCCTTTGCAGCTGCAATGTTGCCTTTCTGGGCAGACCTTCCAGAAGTGCGGGTAGTCCCTTCAGGCATAATAAAAATCGGCTGTATCTGTTGCGTCATGCTTTATCACCCGAAATAGTCTTGTTTAACTGTTTTTTTGCCCATTTTCTGGGCTTCCTTTTCAAACTTTTTCAAAGCCTCCGGCTTTTCTATCCTGCCGAACTTCTTCTCATACTTGCCAATGTTATCCGAAAGCACGCTCAAGAACTCCTTCACAAGGTAAGGGTCCATCATTACAACATCATGGCTCGAAATCAGCCTTGTAGTCTGCGAGGAAGGGTCTATGCGCGGAGTGCTTTTCACAAAGTCAACCACAAATCTGATAGGGCTGTGCGAAACGCTGACCTGCTCAGCCAAAAAGTCAGTTCCGGGATTCACATCAACGCTCATCTGTTGCTCAGTCATCACAATTCACCCCGCACCAAAACTTACAAAAAAAGCAAGCAACCAGTTCTATTTAAATTTAACTGTTTTGTGGGCTGTAAAGCAAACGTCACCTGACAAAAACACTTTTAAATAAGTTCGCCTCTTTAAGAGCTAATGAATATTCCGCCCACGTTTTTAAGCATAATTCAAAAGCAATATAGCTCATCTAAACTTTCAACTACTCGAGAATTAACCGACTTCTTTAATTCTTGCTTTAGAGAAATCATAAGAGTTCTTAACATAACAGATTATCAAACCAGAGCAGCTAAAACAGGAAATATGTTTGAATACGCCTTTTGGTATTTGGTCAAGCATAAATTCAATTTTGATATAACCGATAAAGTTTCCCTTCCGAAAGCGTGTTTGTGTTCTGGCGGTGAGCTGGATTTTGGCATTTTTAAGAAGGATAAACCGCATATCGAAAAGAACTTGTTATGCGGTATTGAAGCAAAGGGTTCAGACCCTAATAGTTCAACCAGAGCTGGGCTTAAAAGAACAGATACGATAAAAAAAGGGATTTCAAGTGCTTATCAATTTAAAAGAATATATCAAAAATTGCCTTTTTTTATTGTGACAAATGTCATACCTGTTAGCGGTAATGCTAAATGTATGATGGATTTAGCTGAAGGGGACATAATTGATAAGTTTGTTGATGTAACTAACATTGAAGATTTAAAGGGATTTGCTAAGAAGATTAAACAGTTTCAGTAAGTTTTCTTTGTTCTGTTATTTCTTTAATACGCCTTTGAGCTAATTGGCAGTATTCTTTGTTTGTTTCGTATCCCTCGTAATTCCTGCCTGATTTCATCGCTGCTATTGCAGTTTGCCCGCTACCCATAAAAGGGTCTAAAACCACATCACCCTCAAAAGTGTAGAACTTAATCAATCGTAATGGCAATTCAATAGGAAAAGGCGCAGGGTGGCCTATCCGTCTTGCAGAAGCGGCTGGAAAAGCCCAAATGCTTTTAGTATATTCTAAAAATTCCTCTTTTTCTATTGTATCTCTTTTGCCGTTTTTTAGGCGGGAATAATCTTCTTTTGAAAAGATTAAAATGTATTCGTGAACGTCGCGTAAAGTCGGGTTTGTTGCCGATTTGAAACTGCCCCACGCTGTTGAGGTTCCTGCACTTGCTGATTTGTCCCAGATGATTTCGCCACGCATTAAAAAGCCCAAATCGTGCATAATTTGGATTATGTAAGAATGTAATGGTATATACGGTTTTCTTCCGACGTTAGCTATGTTAATACAAACCCTGCCTCCATTCACCATAACACGATGAGTTTCTTTAAGGACGTTTTTTAGTAATCTAAGATATTCTTCTAATGATAAATCCTTATCATATGTTTTGCCAACATTATAAGGCGGAGATGTCACCATTAAATGTATTGACTCATCAGGTAGTTCTGACATATCTTCGCTACTTTTGCAGAATATTTTACTTAAAAACGACTTTGGGATGGGGTTCTCTCGGTATTCTTTGACTTTTCCTTTATTGTATCCTGAATAAAGTTTGGAAGAATAAAACTTTTCTGAATTGTGATTTTCTCTTTTAGATACGCCAAAAGAACTTGTTTGTGTTCCATTCATATTCTTATTGGACTTGCCACTATCTTTGGCTTTATATGCTTTTCTGGACTTTTTCCGTAAATTTTCCGCCATTTTCGCAAAAACCTACAACATTTTTGAAAACAGTTGAGTTCAGCATCAACAGCAGGCGCAATCCCGAAAAGTTCCGCTATTTACCCAACTTGCCATAACATCTCAGCATTCAGCCAATATAAGTGGCGTCCTGGCCACGCTTCCCCAGCATGCCGCGAGTTGACTTTTGCATGCCAAGCATTCTTGAATTCTTTGCCGCCTCTTCCTCCAGCTCGCGAATCTCATAATCCAGCTCTTTGATGTTTATGCCCATAGAGAACTTGCTGTTAAGGAGCTTGACAATTTCCCTTGCGCCCCTTATCCCGAGATACATCGGATGACCGTATGTCTCTGCAAGAAAGGAGACGGCATTCATTTTCTGGCGCTTGGCAAGGCCCAGCAAAAGCCCGGAAACGCCTATGATAGGGCCGACTATCCCGTAAAGCCTTGGCTCGGCAGAGGTGTTTTCAATACATTTACTGACAAACTCCTTTGAAGTTCCGGTGCAGTAAACCTTCGGCTTTTTTGGAATGATGGGCAACCCTATACCGCCCAAAGTTATTATTTCATTTCCCTTAAAAGTCTTGAGCAGCTCAAGCACGGTCTGTGAAAAATCGTAAGACGAAACCTCGTCTATCGGCTGGGCATCACCGGCAACAAAAAGAAAATCATGATGCTTTGACTTTTTGAAATAAACGGATATCGTAGGGAGCTCTATGAGATTCTGTTCGTTCACAAAAACAGAATGTGGCATCGAGCTGGAAATTAGCTCAAAAATTTTCGATGCTTTCAGCTCTTCAACAACAAAATCAACAGAAACCTTGCCAACATTGCCTATTCCAGGCAAGCCCTCAATAAGAACCGGCTTGTTAAGCTTGGGAACCTTTCCTGTTTTCACGACTTTCCAGCTGTTCATAATAAACCCCTCTCCTTCAGAACACTCTGCTTTGCCTGCCTCCTGTACTTTCCATAAGCGTCTTCAGGGCTGAACTTTGCAGGTTTTGGAATGGCGTTAGCGCCTCCGCAACTGCACAATGCTTTAAGAGAGTATCTTCCGCAGTTTGTGCATTTGAGCATGTGTTTCATCAAAAATAAGAACCGAACAGGGTTTTTATAGTTTATGCTTTAAGTTCTGAAAACTCGCCAGAGCCGTGCTTTGAATTAATGTATTTAAGAGCAGCTTCCGATGACTTGTTAAGCGCTGCTTCAGCAACTTTGTAGCTTGAAGCCCTGCATGAAAGGAAATAACAACCGCCGCCAAGATATTTTACTTCAGCGCCTGCATCAACAGCGTGCTTAAGCGCATTCTTAATGATTTCAACCCCGTCAGGTGCGTAGCTTGAAAGGCTAAGCTTCCCTTTTGAAACTATAACCTCCGGCTTCAACCGGTCAAGGATTACCTTTTTCAGCTCGTCAGAGACGTTTTTAGGGAGCTTCAGCTCTGAAACAGGGAAAGTTCCTCTGGCTATCTCGTTAAAGCACTCAAAAAGAAGGTAAAAATGCTCCTGCACTTTCTCTGAAACCTCAGAATAAAGCTTCTTGGAATCGGTATTGAGGTTAGAGGCTACTACGTCTATTAACTTTTCAGCCAGCTTCTCCTTCTTCATCTCGTTAACCTTATTGCGGCGCTGGCTTTCAGAAACTCTCCTTAAGGACAAATCAACATGACCGCGCTCGGGGTTAACGCGCAGCACCTTGCAGATTACAGACTTGCCCTCAACAACATAGTCGCGCATGTTGCGTATACGGCCGGGAGCAACCTCGGAAATGTGAATCATCCCGTTAATGCCATACTCGTCTATGCGCACAAAAACAGAATGGCTCTGAACAGAGGTGACAGTGCACTTGAGAAGTTCACTCTCCTCGGGAAACGGGGATTTTTTTAACACCATAGCAAAATGAGCTTATTCCAAGACTTCCAAAACCCTTGACTTTATCTTTGACTTTCCGCCGCTTGGCTCGGCAACGTTCTTGCCGCAAACAAGGCAGTCAACAACGCTTGAGACCTTGCCGAAAATAATCTGTTCGTTCTTGCATTTAGGGCAGCGTATCTTTACAAATTTTGAAGTGGTTTCTCGCTGAAGCATGGGCAGAAGGAAGAAGCAGAGGATTTAAAAAGTTAACGGAAAGTTGCCGGGTAATGTGTGCTGTGCTGATTCGCAGAAGCGGTAGCAGCTACGACTGCCAAACTACTGCAAGATACAAAGATTTAAAAAGAAGTAAAACAAGAAAGTTTATATGAAGCAAGAAATGGTTCAAATACCGAAGAAAGATTACGAAGAGCTTTTGGAAGAGGCAGGAATACTGAGAAACTCTGAAATGGTTGGAGCTATTAAGGAAAGCGACGAAGCCAGGGGGAAAGGCGTAAAGACTTGGGAACTTAAAAGTCAGCGGTAAATCTTGTGAGAACCGACTGCTAAAACAACAATTTCTTTGCTCTCATCATCAATTTCATAAACCATCCTTATATCTGCGCCTAGAGAACAGCTCCATTTACCTCTTAACCTTCCTTTTAGTTTATGAGCATCCAATTATCTTCTTGGATCAATCTTTAGCTTTTCTAATTTTTCCGATATGTTAATATTAAGATAAGCGTAATATTGTTTTTCTGCTTTCTTGCTTCTTGTTGCAAGGTCATACATTAAAAGGAAAGAAATCTTTATAATACCTTCTGAGTTGCCAAACGCCATGGCAGAGCTTGTATTTGAAGATTTGCGGTTTGAAGAAAAAGACAACAAAGTAGTTGTAACTTTCCTTGATAATTTCTATTTTGAGGCTGATAAAGAAGCGTTTAAAAGAGCCGCTATTAACGGCAACAAGGTTGAGTTTCCCAATTTAAGCGAAGAGGAAGCAAGGAACAGGATAAATTCCATTATTGACAGGGGTTTTAACAACTTAGTAAGCAAAATAACCAATAAAAAAACCATTTACGTCAACAGGCATTTAGGACTGCCGTTGATTGGAAGCGGCGCTTTCGGAATAACCGACCGGAACAGCAGCATGATAGAGCTCAAGCCAGTCACCGGCTGCAACATGAACTGCATCTTTTGCTCTGTCGGCGAAGGGCTAACAAGCAAAAAAACAGCCGAATTGGTGATAGACAGGGATTACTTGGTGGAAGAAGCAAAAAAAGTAATCGATTTTAAGAACTGCGATGTCCACATAGCAATAAACGCGCACGGAGAGCCGACACTCTACAAGCAAATGCCTGAACTGATATGTGATTTGAAGCAGATTCCAGCAGTTAAAACAATTTCATTGATAACAAACGGAACATTGCTGAATGAGGGATACGTAGACAAATTAGCAGAAGCGGGGCTCACCAGGTTGAATGTTTCGCTTAACGCCATCAGCGAAAGAATGGCTAAAATGCTTGAAGGCAGCGGCAAATACGACGTTAACCACGTAAAGAAAATGTGCGGTTACGCTTCTAAAAGGATGGAAGTGGTTCTTGCCCCGGTGTTTGTCCCCGGCTGCAATGACGGGGAGTTAGCGGAGATGATTAAATTCGCGAAAAAAATAAAGGCAAAGATGGGAATTCAGAATTTCCTGCATTACCGCCTGGGAAGGACTCCTTTAAACACAAAACAGATGCCCTGGGAGAAGTTTTATGAAATGCTGAAAAGGCTTGAGAAAGAGCATGATTTCAAGCTTATGCTGGACGAAAGCGATTTTGGGATAAAAAAAACACAGGCGCTGCCAAAGCCGTTCAGAAAAGGGGATGTTGTCGAGGCAGTCATAAAATGCCCGGGAAGGTATAAAAACGAGGCAATTGCCGCCGCAAGGGACAGGAATGTAACTGTGACTGATTTCAATGGTTTTAATAATTTAAATAACGGTAGCGGCAGCAGCGGCAAAAAAGTAAAGGTTAAAATAACAAGCGACAAGCACAACATATTTTACGGGAAG
>Ga0209541_10013067_pt1 | contig 12747 bp, 17 predicted proteins | sample RifCSPlowO2_01_FD_184027 | JGI IMG/M metagenome (GOLD analysis project Ga0209541, IMG submission 184027) | Groundwater microbial communities from Rifle, Colorado - Rifle CSP2_plank lowO2_0.1 (SPAdes) (version 2) | ecosystem: Environmental > Aquatic > Deep subsurface > Groundwater | place...
CAAAAGTATAAGATTTAAATGAAGTATCTATTTCTCTTATTTTATTAACAAATATATCGATATCTAAATCTTGAGGAAGTTCTATTTGTTTAACAGATGTCAGCTTAGAATTTTTAATATTTTGTTTTAAAACGAGTTTTGAAACTTTTGAAAAGCTTTTTGGTTTTTTTTCTATAGCTTTTTCTTCAAAATCTATATTTTTTGATAAAACCATAGATTTAATTTTCAAATTATCAATATATAGAATTGCAAAACAATGCAGGCATACTGAAATTATAATAGAGAGTGTAATAAATAATATGTCGTTTTTCTTATTCAAAGATAAATTCCTCGATCTCTTTTAAATTTTTTTCCATTCTAATTTGTAGATATTGTGTAGTAATTAATTTTTCAATAATTAAATTAGTAAAAATATCTTTAGCTTTTTGTATATAGGTCACGTTTTTTTCTATAAATCCCATCGCAATCCATTTTTCTGCTTCAATCAATTTTAGATAAGAGTTTACTAAAAGATCTTTGTCTTTTAGAACATTTTTCATGCTTTGGTAATCTTTAGAATAAATGTCATCTTTTGCAGTAAAATTTTCTAATGTTCTGCTTAATAAAAATATTTTCTTTTCATATTTTTTAGATGGATCTTGATTTACTAAAAGATCGATATAATCTAAAGATGCTTCTAAATGAGTAGGTTCATTTTCCAGTACTTTTTTAATAGTCAAATTTTTTAAAATTGTTAATAAATTTTCAAATTCCTTATTAGAAGAGACTTTTTCATCTTCTGTTAATGTTTTGAGTTTTAACCTTATATAGTGAAGGGTTGCTTTAAGAGCAAATTTATCATCTTTATTTAATAAGCTTATGTGTTCATTGTAAAGGTCTAATGCAGAGTTAAATGTTTCAGTGTTTTCAATAAGTTTAGCAAGCGAATAAACAGTTTCCGAATAAAATTTACTGTTTTTTTCAGGATCTTGAATTATTTTTGAAAGCAGTTCAATTAAAACTTCTTTAGACTGTTCAAAGTTATTTAATTTTTCATATATGTAAGCTGTATTCAAATTGAATCTAATATCATTATCTTTTGATGTTAAATATTTATTTAAAATTAAAGTTTCTATCAAAGAATTTTTGATAAAAGTGTTTTCTTCAAGGCGATTATTGTAATTGTCAAAAAAGCTTTTTATAAAGATCATGTTGTAGTCAGATAACCATATTAGGTTATTTTTACTTATTTTTTCAGGATCTATTTCGAAAGCTTTGTGTAAATAAACAGCAGCTTTATTTACAAAAGCTGAGTCTTCTTTTGTAAGAAGGAGATAATTATTAAATAAATTAATATAAACGATAAATTTATTATCGATTTCTGTATTAAATTCTAAACCTTTTTCACAAAACAAAATGAATTTATCTATATCTTTATCGATATAATTATACGAAAAACCAAGTAATATGTTTAAATTTGCATAATCTTTTAATGATATATATTCAGGGTTATTATTCAAAATTTCAGATTCTAAACTATCTGAAAAAATTTCTTCAATATAGATTTTGGTTTTACTATAGTCTTTCAGATCAAAAAAAGTTTTTGATAAAATTGCTTTATATTCATTTTTTTCTTTATTTGAAAAGGAAGAGGAGCTTGCGAGTAATTTATTAATATCCTCTATAATTTTATGTCTAGTATCATCAATATTTGTTATTTCTAGTTCAGCAATAGAGATATTTACAATAGATTTTAAGGCATTTTTAAGAATAGTTGGATTGTTGTTATTTGCAATCAGTTCTTGAAAAACTTTTCTGCTGCCTTCTAAATCTTTCATTTCTAATAGAAGGTTAGCATATACAAATAAAATATCCGGATCAGCATTGTTTAAAATTTTAGAAAAATCAGATTTTGCTTCTTCAAAATTTTTATTTTTTTTATTTAAAAGTGCTTTTGCAAATAAGTTATTTTTATTTATTGCATCTTCAGGGTATTTTAATGAAAACATGTTAAAGGTTTCGTTATATAGAACCTGATCATTCAAATTGTAAGCTGAGCTTAAAAGCATAGAAAATGCTGCTTTTTCTTCACTTTGTTCTAAAGACTCGGAATTTATTAATATCCGGAATATTAAAGAAGCGTTATTATAGTCATTTAAATTATAGTAAGATCTTGCAATAAAGTAATTTGCGGCATTAATTTTATCTGAAAATAGATACGACAATAATTGGTCTTTTTGAGTAATTATTTCTTGAAATCTGTTTAATTCATAAAGTAAAAGTATTTTATTAAAAGCAGCTTCAGAGGTTTTGTTGGAAGATGCATTGGTAATCATGCTGAAAGTTTCAATCGCTTTTTCTTTATTAAAATGAGCTTCTAAAAGAGCTGCTTGAAACAGAAATTCTTCTCTTCTATCTATAAATTTTTCAGATAGATTAAAATATTCCCGGCTTGCTGTCTCATATTCATTTTTCAATGAATGTATTTCGCAAATATATTCTCGTGCATATATCTCGTATTTTGAATTTAATAAGCTAGAAAAATATTCTTTAGCACTTTCTAGGTTTGAATCAAAATGTTCATCGTTATTTTCTTTAGCTTCATTAAAATATGCCAGAGCTTTCAAATAGATTATTTTATCTTTTTTAAAATTATCAAAATCATTTATGTATTTATTGGACTCTTCATGAAGTCTATTATACCATTTTAAGTAAAACAAAGACCCCAGTAAATTTATGGCAACATTTTTTTTAATTTGTTCATTACCGATATTGTCATAAGCTTCTACAGCCTGAGAATAATTTTTTTCATTAAGAAACACGTTACCAAGTATAGCGTATAAAGAATCTTTTAAAGTGGAATTTGGATATTTTACAATAAAATCATTAATTTGAGCTTTTACCATTTCATATTCATTATCATGCCAAAATTCTGCAATTCGTCTTAAAAAGAGTGCTTCATTCTCATTGGAAGCGGCAATGTTTTCAGAGTAAATTGGATTAAAAAAAACAAAAAATTGTAAAATAAAAATTGTAATTAACTTCATAAAAGTCATATATTTTTCGACCGTTTTAAATTTGATTATACTTAAATGGTATTAATTTTAAATGATTCAAAGGTTTTTATTGTATAAAAAAAATTATTTTAATTTTTAATCTGTAATATTCTCATGAATTTTAAAAATATTATAATAAGATAAAAGAGATTCGGCGTTTTCAAATGATCTTAATTTTAACTCCTCATAAACTCTTAAACCTTTCGAATTTTTCCCCATTTCAAAGTATATTGTTCCTAATTTAAACAATATATTATTGTCATTTGGACAAAGTTTATATAAAGCTTGATATTCTTTAGCCTCTTCTAAGTGCATATTTAATGTGTTATAACTTTTTGCAAGCTGAAGTCTTACCCACGGATCATTGGGAGCATAGTCATTTAATATTTTATATTCTTCTAATGCACATTTGATTGAAGATGTATATTTTAGTTCATATTCACTAATTTTAGTTTTGCCGGTAAATATGTTCTTAGAATCAAAATAGAGCTTTGATAATTTTGTATATATTTCAGAAAGAGATGAATGAACTTCTAAATCAGTTGGGGTATGGTGCAACTGGGAAACAAGTTCTTTTGCTGAAGTTAATAAAAGATTTTCTCTAAATTTAATAAAATCTTCTCTTTGAAAATAATAGGAAAATTTTTTTAGTAAAGAAAAAAAGGACAGTTTTTCAAGCTCAAGCTGCATTGTTAAAATGTTGTCGGATAAATTTGAGGCAGCTTTAGAAATAGTTAAGTGATGTTCTGCTGATCCGATTGGTATTGATAATGCTCTTCTTGATATTAATACAAATTTGTTTAATAGATGACTTAATTTTTCATTTTTTTTTGTTTGAAAGTAAAAAAATAAAATAAAATATGTAAAACATGTCAAAAAAATTGCTGCAAATATTATTGCTAAAATCGTTGAAGAGCTTAAAAAAGCAAATAAAAATGTAATTATTAATATTTCTACTGCAAATAAGAGATAGAATGATAAATTAAAATAGGAGAAAAAGTTTAAAACCTGTTTTATATTAAAAATACTATCTGTAAAATTTTTACCGGACTGTTTTTGAAAAAACATTTGGTTAAATCGCTGATTTTGATCATTTTTTAATTTTAAGTTCATAAAAAAGCATTGTTCTTAAATATTATGCTTGCAAAAAGAAGATATTTTGAAAAGGAAAATTTCCCCCTAATTGAAAAAAAAGGGGGATTAAAGTTACTTGCCGCTTCGAATCATGTAATTAATAATTCTTTGACTTACTCCGCCTTCCTGCAGTCTTAAAACTTGAGATTGAGTCAAATTATAAGTGGTTCTGGTTTGTTTTAAGTAATTCATTGCTATTTCGTCGCTTATTCCTGATTGAGATAATTTTATTAAATCACCAATAGTAAGAGGTTCGCCTTTGTCCATTCGCTCTAAAGTTCTTAAAGATGTTAACTCTAGAATTTTTCTATCTTGAACATCTAACATAACTTTTAATTCTGATTTAGAATATTCTTGGATATTTTTTTCAATAGCTGCAACAGGTTTTTGGAAAGTTTTTTTTGTTTCAGCGACTACTTCTGTATTTACTTGTTGTTCATTAGCTTTAACTTCAGTTGTCTCTGCAATAGCCTCATTAGCTTTCACTGTAGTTGTTTCTATAATAGCCTCGTTAGCGATAGATTCTTCTTTAGGCTGCTCGTTATTTATTGACGTAGAACTGTCACTATTAGTTGTATCGCTTTTGTTCGAACAGCTAAAAAAGACAAAAGGAAGTAAAGTTAAATATAATAATGTCTTTTTCATTTTCTTCTCCTAAAAATTTAATTCAGACTTAATTAGTCTAATAAATTATTATAATATAAATTGTCTAGAATAAAAATTAAAATTAATATTTTTTAAATTTTTTACAAAAAATTTAACTGATTAAATATTGCAGCGGTATCCAATGCCGCGAATAGTTTCTATGATATTGCTATCTCCGATTTTTTTTCTAAGTGAAGCAATATGGACATCAATATTTCTGTCAATAATATAGGCATCTTCATTATTCACATCTTCTAAAAGCTCGTTTCTAGTTAAAACTTTACCTTTAGAGTGTAAAAGTCTTTTCAAAATACCAAATTCAGATAATGTTAGAGGGAGTTTATTTCCATCTTTTTTTATTGAATAGTTATCGATCTCTAATTTGTAAGACTGAAAATTAAAACTTTTGATCTGTTTTTGTTTAGAAGTATTTCTTTTTAAAATGGCTTTTACTTTTGATAATAAAATTTTATGTGAAAAGGGTTTTGTAATATAATCGTCAGCACCAAGTTCTAATCCTAGAATAATATCTATTTCTTCTTTTTTCTCTGAAAGAATTATTAATGGGATATGTTTTAGTGATGAAGAATTATTTTTGACCTTTCTAACAACATCATAACCATGCATTCCGGGAAGCATTAAATCTAAAATTATTAGATCCGGTTTTTCTCGTTCAATAGTTCTATATCCATTTATTCCATCTACTTCTACATGCAATTTAAAATTTGCATTTTCCAAAGTTAATTTTATTAAAGCTGCAGGCTCGCTAGAATCTTCAATTAGTAATATTCGATTCTTATAACTCATAGTTCCTCTTTTATTTATCCCACCAAATTAAAAGAATAATTTTAATTTAGATAAAAAAAAAGAAAAAATATTTTAAAAGTTAATATTTGGGTAATTTTAGTTCTTGTCCAATAATGATTAGATCATTTTCTAAAGAATTGAATTTTTTAATATTTTCAACGGAGGTTTGGTTTTTTTTAGCTATTTTTTCTAACGAATCACCAATTTTTACAGTATATAAAATATAATTTTCCGATGTAGCTTTGATAGATTGAACTAGTTCTTTAATATTACTTTTAATATTTAATATTTCTTCTGTTTTTTTGTTTTGAACAATACTTTCCGTTTCAAGGTCATTGATTTTTTCTTTATATTGAGTTAATGCTAACGTAGTATCATTTGCATGATTGACAAGAGATTTTAAATCATCTTTCAAACAAACTAAGTTTTTATCTATGGATGAAAGTTTGTTATCCAATTGAGAGAGCTGTTTTTGTAGATACTCTGTTTTATTTTGCAGTTTTTCTATATGTTGCTGTTTAATATTTTGAGAAAAATCTTCCTGATTTTTTATTCTGCCGTCTACGATTTGCATTTCAGTTTGAAAGCAGTTTAAATCATGACGTAAATCATCCAAATTTGTTTGGAGCTCATGAAGAGTTAGCTCTAGCTGATGTTTTTCTTCATTAGCTGATGTAATCATATATGTAGGATAAAATTCCTACATTTTTAAATGTTGCGAAAAAATGCACGCATAGAACTTAAAGAACGATGCGGAGGGCAGGATTCGAACCTGCGAAGGCACTAAGCCAGTGGCTCTTGAGGCCACCACGTTTGGCCACTTCGCTACCTCCGCGAGAATTAAAAACAATTAACCAACACAGCTTATAAATCTTTTTCTAGAACTTTTATCCAAGAGAGCTTAATCTTGACTCAATAGCAGCAAGCTCGTCCTCAAGAACTTCAAGCTTTGACTTTTTAAATTTTGAAATTTCAACAGAAGACTCTTCAAAAACAGGCTCGTGAATTTCAGCTGGAAACTTTTGCAAAATAACTTTTGGAAGAGAATTCCTAAACTGCTTGTTCAACGCAGAAATCTGAGTTAAAAGCTTGTACAACTGAATAATATTTTGCAATTTTTGCGTACGCAACAACTTCAACTCTTCATAACCCTTCAAAAGCTCGACAGCAGACTTAGAAGAATTAAGAAGCTCTTTGCGAATATCAACAATATTCCTCAAACCAACAAAAACTTCAGCATCAGACTTCATGCTTCAGGCTCCAACAAAGCAGAATCACTCTCATTAACCCGCTCAGAAACATCATCAAGAGTAGACGACCATTTTGCAATAATAGCATCCTCTTCTGCCTTCAACTCATTAATTTTGGCAAGCAAAGCTTTAGCCTCAGAAATTCTATCCTTCAACAAACCCAAAACAGACATGACATTTTTGTAATTTTCAAGCTTTATGAAAGCAGGAGCTTTTCCATCCATAACAACACCTCTCATGATTGAGCATGCGCAAGAACTTTATCAACCTGCGCAAGCTTTTTTTCCATATCTTCAAGACGAGAAATCCACTTATCCACAGTCTTTGTTTCTTCAATCCTTAATTGATTCAAACGCTTAACAAGAGATTCTGCATCAGCAAGACTACTCTGAACAACATTTGCACTCTGTGAAATAGCAGAATAATCATCAAGAGAAACAAAAGTCTTGTACGAAGTTAATTTTTTATGCATAACCTCAACAGGCTTCTGAGAAGCAACATGAATAGTCCTGTCAAAAACAACAGAATCATCCTTTTTAGGCAAAGATTCTTCTTCAACAACAAATTCTGCCTTATGAAAAGGAACATTTTCAGAAGGCTCACCCTCAACAGGCTCTACAGAAGGAAAAGAAGGAAATTCAGGCAAGGATTCATCTGAAATTTCAGGAGGAAGAGCCTTTGCAGACTTTTGTTTTGGGGGCTCAGGAATTTCATCCAAACGAATTTCAGGAATATCAGAAACAAACTCTTGAGAATCGATTCTTGGTGGAGGAGGCAACTGTAGCTCAGACTTTTTCTTTTTCCCAAACAAACCTAAAAATGACATGATACCACCTTAGATAAACATCAAAAATCTATTTATAAAAGCTTTTATCACTATTAAACAATAGTAAACAATAAATTAGCAGAAGACAAAAATAACACGCAAAATAGTTTATATTTTACAAAATCAAACACGCCAAAAGCAAAGCAAACGGCAAATTTATAAGCAGTAGTAGTAAACCAGAAAACAAATGGAATCAAAACAAATATACGCAAGATTCATACTTGAAATACTAGGGGCGCCAAAAGAGTATATAGAGCAAACACTAAAAGAATACGTTGCAAAACTAAAAAAAGAAGGAGTAGAAATAAAAAAAGAAAAGTTTGAAGAAGCAAAGCCTGCAGACAAACTATTCAGCACGTTTGCAGAAATAGAAGCACAATTCCAAGACATTAACGATTTACTCTCATTTTGCTTTGAAGCACTGCCATCATCAGTAGAAATAATAGAGCCACTAGAATTAAAAATCAACGCACCACAATTAACAGGATTCTTGAATGACTTGCAAGCAAGACTGCATGAAGCAGACTTGATAATAAAAAGCACAGAAGCACACAACAAAATACTAGACCTGAATGCAACAGCAGTATTCAACAATTTTGTAACACACCTGCTAAAACAAGGGCCGAAAACAGAACAAGAACTAGCAGAAGAAACAGGAACAACAGCAAAAGAATTAAAACCATTCCTAAAAAAACTCGAACAAAACAATAAAATTAAATTCGACGGCACAAAATACACAACATAAAATGGCTGATGAAGACCTAAAAAAGAGACTTGAATCACTACTTTTCTCAGCAGGCAGAAAACTTGAAATAGAAGAGCTAGCAAAACATTGCAATGAAGAAAATATACACACAATAAAAGAAACATTAAAAGAACTGCAAAAAGAGTTAGATGACAAAAAAAGTTCATTGATGCTTATTGAAGAAGGCACAGCATGGAAACTCACAGTCAGAGAACAATATGTCCAATATGTAAAAAAAGTAGTCAAGCAAGCAGAACTTCCAAAATCAATGCTGGAAACACTATCAGTAGTGGCATTCAAAGCACCAGCAATGCAGTCCCAAATAATTAAGATAAGAACAAACAAAGCATACAAGCATCTAGAAGAACTAGAAGAGGATGGGTATATCACTCGCGAAAAAAAAGGAAGAACAAAATTAATCAAACTAACACAAAAATTCTATAACTATTTCGACCTGCCACCAGAAAAACTAAAAGAAAAATTCAAAAACGTGGCAAAACTAGAAAAAGCAATAGAAGAAAAAGAACAACAAATAGAAAAAACAGAAGAAGAAAGAAAAGAAAAAATAGAAACATACAACACACTTGAAAGAGTCGAAGGCAAGGTCGAGCAACCAGTTGAAATCATAAAAGAACAAGTAGGAAATCTGGAAGTTTATGAGACGACACCAAAAGAAGAAGAATCCAAAGAGAAGATAGGTAATTTAGAAGTCTACGAAAGAGAACAAAAAAAGAAGAAAAAGAAAGAAGAAATTGTTGAAAAAAAAGAACCAGAAAAACAAATTGAAGACAAACCAGAAGAAATATTAGAATCAAAACCAGAATGGGCGCCTGAACAGAAAGAAGAAATTGTTGAAAAAAAAGAACAACCACCATCAAAAGGAATATTCCCAACAGGAACACCGCCAGATGTTGAGAAAAAAATTGATGAAATAGTAAAAGAAATGACTGAACCAAAAGAAGATAAAGAAGAAAATCAGTAAGTTTATAATCAAAACAGTTTCTACGTTTCATATGAGAAATATTGATCAACTAATTAATAAAGTCAAACAGTATCAAAAAGCAGATAAAGAAGGAACACTTTTTGCACCCGGCAACGAATCAAAAAAAGCCAGAGAAATACTTGAAACATATGATAAATATACCAAACAAGGATATAAGATGACGCCGCAAGATTTAGACATCAGACAAACAGCCACACTTCTAGATATTTCAGCTTTACCTAAAGAAACCTATCGAAACATAAAACAACACCCACCTGATTCTGAACATCTTGACGATTTAACATATGAATTAGGCGGAGAAAGTTAAGCCAAGCTTTATAAATCAAGAACACTTAATCTATCATGTTGGGTGAGCATTCAGCCGACGGTGTTTCGCAAGAAATGCTGAGGAAAGTCTGCCCACCATCAAAAAAGTTACTCGCAAAAGCGAGGTTGAGCAATCAACGGCAACATCACAGAAACGAGACCACTCTGCGCACAGAATGACGCTTTGAAGTTTGCGGCGACGCAAATGAGATAACAAGCAGACAAAAGTAAAAGACATAATATCTTGGAAAAAGTGTGTCTTTTACTGCGCAGTTAAGGACACATAACGTCCAAGAACGCATATCCTTAACTGCATTGGCAAGAGAATGGATGAAACGGATAGCCCTAACTGGTGCAAGCTCAATTGAGCGCTAAGTAAAATGCTGAAACAGCCCGTCCATTGCCTTCAAAAGCAAGACATTGTTTTAATATCAATGTGTGGGGGCTGACAAAAGGCAGCTTATGCTTGCCCAACAGCCTTTTTACTCCTACGTCGTAAAAAGCCTGGGGAAAAAAGGTCGGCGTAAAGCCGCCCAACAAATCTTTTACAAAAAGCACTAAAAAATCTATAAACAGAACAGTAAAAATTTTTTTAAAATGACAGACAACATCATGAAAACAATTCTTGTTGATGCAGTAGGCTGCTTTGTAATACCTGGTGAGGGTATTTTTGAGAAGATGTTTGATCTGCTTGAAACTTTCCCAAACAAAAAAATTATTTTATCTGGCGCTAATGAACAAGAATTCAAAGAATTTGAACTAGATAAAATGCCTTACAAAGTTTTTACACTTAAACACAATCCAGAAAAAACAGATCCTGCTTATTTCAAGATACTGCTTGAACATTTAAGTTTGAATAAAGAAAATGTCATTTACTTTGAACACAACCCAGACGCAGTAAAAAGCGCAGAATCTGTCGGCATCAAATCACATTATTATGATCTAAAGAAAAAAGATTTAGAAGCGCTCAAAAAATTTCTTACTGAAAATACTTAACAAGATTTTTAAACTCAACAATATAAACACAACAAAAATGGCAGACGAAAAAGTAATGATGCCCACAAGCACAGCAGGACTAACAAGATATTTTGATGACTACAAAAGCAAAATAGAATTCAGCCCAGGACAAATAATTGTATTAACAGTAATAGTAATGGTAATAACACTAGTTTTGCATTTATACGGCAACAGAATTCTAGGAATAGTGTAATCAAATGATGGGCTTAAATCCAAAAGACATAGAAAAAGCAATGCGAAGAATGGGCATACAACAGCAAGAAATAGATGCTGTGGAAGTTGTGATAAAAACTGCAGACAAAATTCTCACAATCAAAAACCCACATGTTGCAAAAGTAAATGCAATGGGCCAAGAATCATACCAAATAACAGGAAACACAGAAGAAAAAAGCATCGATACAACACCAGAAATAAATGATGACGACATAAAAACAGTAATGGAACAAACTGGCCGTGATGCGAAAAAAGCAAAAGAAGCGATTGAAAAAAATAATGGCGATTTGGCGCAAGCAATAATTGAATTGAAAGGAAATTAGACATAACTATTTAAACATCTTACACTTACACCATTAGACGCACAATGCCAGTTCTAACAAACATACCAGAAATAATGAATTATGCAAATGAAGAAATAAAGCGAGCAGACCATCTAATTTATGTCAGCTTGAAATACACAAGAACAGTAGACGTTTTAAAATCAATTGTTGAAAGACTAATCAATGCATTTGATTTTGGAATACAAGCATTGCTCAATCACGCAAAAGAACAAAAAAAACTAGCAAGCGTGCCAGAACTTCCAAGACTAAGAATAGACGCGCTAAAAACCGCATTCAAAACAGATGAACACTTAATGAACTGCCTTGAACTTTATGCGCTGTTAAAAAGAATAAATAAAGCAGACTTTGAAAGCGCACAAGAATACAGAAGACACGTCACAATGACTGCACATCTTGATACTGGGGAAACAATAGAAATAACAATAGACATAATAGGCGATTATTTCAAGCAAACAAAAGAATTCTTACATTACATCGAGAAAATAATAAAAGGCATACAAGAATAGATTAAATTGTTTTTTTGAACTCATCAACAGTTTTTCGGAAAAATTCAACTTGCTTATCTGTAAGCTTGCCAAACTTAAAATAATTTATCTTGATAGAACGCAGAAACAAACTCTTTTGATAAAATTCTTCAGGAATGTCAAAAAACTTCTTCATCTTAGGATTTCTAATCACTTTATGCAAATCCTCTTTATGACAATCATAACAAAGAGGATAACGCTCTCCAGAAGTAACAAGCACCCTATTTTTCTTGCAACGAACACATTTTTGTTGATAAGAGACTCGCATAAAGCAGTTAAATGAGTGTTATTTAAATAACTGGCGTACTTTTTTTGAACTGAAAAACAATTAATTTACAAATGCAAGAAACACAACTGTCTGAACAAAAACGCGAAAGATTAGAAAAACAGCAATACAGACTAGTAGGAAACCATTCAGCAATCAAAATATGCTTCTGGTGCAAAAAAAGCATACAAGGAACAGGCGAGTGCTACAAAAAAGATTTCTATGCAATAGACAGCCACAGATGCCTTGAAATGAGCCCGGCAATAACCTGCAACAAAAGATGCAAGCACTGCTGGAGAGACACAAGCGTATTCTCCAAAGGATGGGTTGGGCCAGTAGATGAACCGAAAGAGATAGTTGAAAACTGCATACAAGCAAGAACAAAACTGCTCAACGGATTCAAAGGAAGCAAAAGCGCAGACAAAACAAAAGTAGACGAAGCACTCAAACCAACAAATGTTGCAATATCCCTAACAGGAGAGCCGATGATGTACCCAAAATATGCTGAATTATAGATAACTGCGAAACTTATAGCACGTAAGTTCCTATGAAGAATGAGTGGATTAATTCTGTTCTTTTTTGGATGCTTTGCATTTTTCTTTTTACGAGATGTTTTAACTCGTTTGTGTCTTT
>Ga0209541_10013069_pt1 | contig 12745 bp, 12 predicted proteins | sample RifCSPlowO2_01_FD_184027 | JGI IMG/M metagenome (GOLD analysis project Ga0209541, IMG submission 184027) | Groundwater microbial communities from Rifle, Colorado - Rifle CSP2_plank lowO2_0.1 (SPAdes) (version 2) | ecosystem: Environmental > Aquatic > Deep subsurface > Groundwater | place...
AAAAAGAAAGAAGAGAAAAATTATTCTTGAATACTTTAAATATGCACTACAACGAGGAATTCGACGAGATTTATCTTAATATCTGCGATGGAAGGGCACGCAGGCCTTTGATTATTGTTGAAAACGGCCAGAGTAAATTAACAAATGATTACGTTAACAGATTATTGAATGATGAGATCAGCTGGGATAACCTCATAAAAGAAGGTATTATAGAATATTTAGATGCCGGCGAGGAAGAAAATTCATTCATATCATTGAGTGAGTCTGAGCTCACACCAGAACATACTCATCTTGAGTTTGGAGCAATCACAGTTTTAGGATTAACTACTTCTTTAGTGCCATATGCTAATTATAATGCAGCTGCGAGATTAAATGGTGGGAGCAAGAATCAAAAGCATGCTCTAGGATTATATCTTGCAAATTATTTATTGAGAATAGATACAGATGTAAGCGTCCTACACTATCCTCAAATGCCGATTGTTAAATCCTTCATGGCAGATGTATCAAAATATGGAAAGCATCCAAGTGGCTTCAATGTTGTAATTGCAGAGATGTGCTATGATGGCTATAATATGGAGGATGCAATTGTCTTCAACAAGAGCAGCATTGAAAGGGGATTGGCAAGAAGCACTTATTTTAGGCCTTATACAATAGAAGAACTCAGATACAGCGGGGGGCTGATGGATGAAATAGGGATTCCAGATAAGGAAGTTAGAGGATATAGAAGTGAAAAAGATTATAGGTATCTTGAAAGCGATGGCGTTGTTTATACAGGCCAAAAACTTAAGGCAGATGATGTTATAATAGGAAAAACCTCTCCTCCTAGATTTTTGGGAGAGATGGAAGAGTTCAGCTTTTCAGCATCTACAAGAAGAGAGAGCAGTGCTGTTGTCAAGCATGGCGAGGCAGGAACCGTCGATATAGTTCTTTTTACAGAAAATGAAGAGGGCAATAAATTAGTGCAGGCAAGATTGAGAGACCAGAGAATACCTGAAGTTGGGGATAAGTTTACATCAAGGCACGGACAAAAAGGCGTTATTGGCCTTACTGTTTCAAGCGTTGATCTTCCATTTTCTGGAGATGGTGTAAGCCCGGATATACTTCATAGCCCACACAGCATTCCAAACAGGATGACTGTAAGCCATTTGATTGAAATACTAGCTGGGAAAGTAGGCAGCTTATCAGGAAGATTTGTCGACGGAACAACATTTGATGCAGAGCCTGAAAAAAATTTAAGGCAGGAATTATTGGAATTGGGCTTTAGAGATGATGGAACAGAAATAATGTATAATGGAGTCACAGGGGAGAGATATAAAGTTAGAATCTACATCGGCAATATGTACTATCTAAAGCTCAAACACATGGTGGCAAACAAACTTCATGCGCGAGCTTCTGGAAGAATTCAATTATTAACAAGGCAGCCAATAGAAGGAAGAAGCAAGGGAGGAGGGTTAAGGCTTGGAGAGATGGAGAAAGATTGCCTAGTTGCCCACGGTGCAAGCCTCTTATTGAAAGAAAGATTTGACTCTGATAAGACGGTAATACATATCTGCGAGAGCTGCGGATTATTAGCTGTAAATGATTCATTTAGAAACAGGCAATACTGCACTAGATGCGGCGACAATGTAGAGATAAATGCAATTGAACTGAGTTATGCGTTTAAATTATTATTGGATGAATTAAAGAGCATGTGCATAAATCCCAAACTAATTTTAGGAGATAAATACTAAAATGCAAGAATATATTTACAAGAAGGTTAATAGCATTAAATTCAGTTTCTTTAGCCCTGACCATATAAGAAAAATGGCTGTTGCAAAGATAGTCACGCCGGAACTATATGATAAAGAGGGCTATCCTGTCGATGGAGGCTTGATGGATATTAGGCTCGGTGTTATCGATCCTGGCTTGAGATGCAAGACTTGCGGCAGCAAACTAAAAGAGTGCATGGGCCATTTTGGCTTCGTTGAATTGGCAAGGCCTGTTATTTATTTGAAAGGTGCAAATATCATCCATGATTTCTTGAAATGTACCTGCAGGGAATGCAGTAAGCTATTGGTTGATGAAAAGACAAGAGAAAAATGCGTTGAAAAATTAGAAAACACCAGCTCAAAAGCTATTTCAGCGATGATAAAAGAAAAAAGCAAGAATGTTAAAAAATGCCCGCATTGTGATGCAAAGAATTATCCTGTCAAGCTGGAGAAGCCTACTTTGTTTTTTGAAAACGATAAGAGGATATTTCCAATCGAAATTAAGTCAAGGCTGGGGAGAATAAGCAATGAAGATGTGAGGCTTCTTAATTATAATCCAGATGCAACGCGTCCCGAATGGCTAGTGCTTACAAATGTATTAATTCCCCCTGTAACGATAAGACCGAGCATAACTTTGGAATCTGGAGAGAGGAGTGAGGATGATTTAACCCATAAATTAGGAGACATAGTAAGGATAAACCAAAGATTATTCGAAAACATAAATGCAGGAGCTCCTGAAATCATTATTGAAGACTTATGGGATTTATTGCAATATCATGTCACAACTTTTTTTGATAATACAACTGCATCTGTCCCGCCAGCAAGGCATCGATCCGGAGAACCGTTGAAGACTTTAACAGAGAGGATAAAAAGCAAAGAGGGAAGATTCAGGCACAATTTAACTGGAAAGAGGGTAAATTACAGCGCGAGAACATTGGTAAGCCCTGATCCGCAGATTGAGCTGGGGGAGGTTGGAGTTCCTTTAGAGGTTGCAATGGAATTAACTTTGAATGAAAGAGTTACCAGCTGGAATCTTGACAGGCTGAAGGAATTCATCAAGCGCGGCCCAAAAAATTATCCTGGAGCTAACTATGTTATAAGGCATGATGGAAAGAAAAAGAAAATCACAGACGAGACAGTTGAGTCTTTACTAGAAGAGATTCAAGAGGGATACATTGTCGAGAGGCACTTAATGGATGGGGATGTCTGCATATTCAACAGGCAACCAAGCCTTCATAGGATGAGCATAATGTGCCACAAAATAAAAGTTTTGCCAGGAAAAAGCTTCAGATTAAATCCAAGCGTCTGTACTCCATATAATGCAGACTTCGATGGTGATGAAATGAATCTTCACATTCCACAGAGTGAAGAAGCAAGAGCAGAAGCAGAAATTTTAATGCATGTACAGCATAACATAATCACGCCAAAAAATGGATTGAATATAATTGCATGTATACAAGATTCAATTACAGGAAATTACCTGCTAACTAGAGACAAGGAGTTACCAAGAGAAGAAGCTATTGAATTGCTTTTGAGTATAGGCTGGAATGATTTTAGTAATTTCCCGAAAACAAAAAACATTAACGGCAGGCAGATTTTATCTGCACTGCTGCCAAAAGATTTTAGCTTCATAGGCTATAATATGATGCATAAAGAAGGTGAGAAAGAAGGAATTGTAAGCGTCAAAAACGGCCAGCTAACGAATGGAGTTCTTGACAGGGCAATTATAGGAAAAGAATCAGGAGACTTGCTGAGAAGCTTGCACATTCAATATGGCCCTGAAAAAACCCTTAAAATTCTAAGCAATATATCAAAGCTTGGAATAAAAATTGTTACAAATTACGGCTTCACTACAGGATTAGTCGATACTGATGTTGATGAAAAAATATTCGTGGAAATCAATAAGCTTATGGATGATGCTTTGAAAAAAGTAGATGAGCTCATTGGAGAATACAAGTCAGGCAAGCTTGAGGCGTATCCTAGCAAAACCCTGAGAGAAACACTTGAGCTGAAAATCCTGGAAATCCTAAACAAGGCAAGAAATAGGGTGGGAAAATTAGTTGCTGAAAATTCAAGCAGAGATAATCCGACAATTATAATGGCCTCTTCTGGAGCAAGGGGAAATGAGCTGAACTTGGCGCAGATTGCTGGAAGTGTAGGGCAGCAGGCATTAAGGGGAGAGAGGATTAATAGGGGATATAATGGAAGAGCTCTTCCAATCTTCAAGAAAAATGATTTGGGTGCTGCTCCTCATGGCTTTGTAAGAAATGGCTTTAAACATGGCTTAACTCCTTATGAATTTTTCTTCCATGCAATGACAGGAAGGGACAGTTTGATGGATACAGCCTTAAGAACTCCTAAATCAGGATATTTATACAGGAGACTGGCAAATGCACTGCAAGACCTAAGAGTTGAATATGATAAGACAGTAAGAGCAGCCAGCAATGAAATTGTTCAGTTCTGCTATGGAGAAGATGATATAGATATTTCCAAGAGCGAAGCAGGAAGCATCAATGTCAAAAAAATAATAAGAGAGGTAATAAATAAATAATAAATAAAATGGACGAGATATATAAAGAATATCATGAGATGATTCCAGAGAAGATAATTGATGATGTTAAGAGAGAAGCCAATAAGGTTAAGATTACAAAATCTCAATTAAAAGAAGTCCTTGAAAGAGTAAAGAAGGAGTATGAAGCTGCCTTAATATCTCCAGGAGAGGCAATTGGAATAATAACTGCTGAAAGCTTCGGCGAACCAGCGACGCAAATGACATTAAACGTAAAGCATTTTGCAGGCGTTGCGGAGATGCAGGTAACATCAGGCCTTCCAAGACTGATAGAAATATTTGATGCAAGCAAGAGCATTAAAACTCCAAGCATGGAAGTGTACCTTAAATCTGATTACAGCAAGGATCCTGTAAAAGTCAGGAAGATTGCATCCCAGATAAAAGAAAGCTCTTTAAGTGATATCTCAACTGAATTTACAATTGATATATCAGCAATGAATGTAAAAATCAGCATAGACAAATCAAAGCTCAGAGATCTTGGAATGTCAGAAGATACTCTAGTCAAGGTATTGAAAGAATCACTTAAAGGAGTTCAAGTCAGACTTAACAAAAGTGAAATCGTATTGAAAGGAAAGGAAAGTGATCTGCACGAGTTGTATATCTTAAAAGAAAAGGCAAAGAACGGATTCATCAAAGGCGTTAAGGGAATAAGCTATGTCCTGCCTATAAAGAGAGATAACGAGTTTATAATTCTTACTTCGGGAAGCAATTTAAAAGAGATTATGAAGGTGAAAGAAGTTGATATCAGAAGAACAGTTACGAATGATATCCATGAAATCTATTCTGTTTTTGGCATCGAGGCTGCGAGACAGGCGATTATCAACGAATCAACTAAAGTAATTCAAAATCAGGGGTTGGATATAAATATAAGACATATAATGTTCATTGCTGACATCATGACATCTAATGGCGCAGTAAAGGGAATCACAAGAAGTGGGATCACTGGAGGAAAAGAAAGTGTATTGGCAAGAGCAAGCTTTGAAACCCCTATCAAGCATTTAATGAGCGCAACTCTTCGCGGCGAAGAAGACTTCTTGAACTCCGTCGTGGAAAACGTGATTTTAAACCAGCCAGTTCCTCTAGGCACAGGGCTTCCAAAATTGATAGTAAAGAATTCTAAATAAGTTTTAACCGCTGACGCTGATGGAAAACTTCGTTGTCCATATTTTTCAAAATAATAAGTTTTAAAAAGTGGCTTTTATACTGGTTAGACATGGAAAAACTTAAAAATGACTTGTTGGAAAATAGCAAGAAGCTGGTTTTTGGCACTGAAAGAAACCTTAAGCTGCTGAAGAATGATAGGCTTAAAAGAATCTATATGGCAAGCAACTGCAAAGACGATGTGAAGAAAAATATCCGGCATTATGGAAATGATGTTGAAATAGTTGAGCTCAATACTGCTAATACTGAAGTAGGTGTTGTCTGCAAGAAGCCATTTTCTATTTCTGTTATAGGTTTGATTAAATGAAAAAAGTTTATGACGCTGAACTTATAAAATATATTACCTTACTGGAAAGCATCGGCAATGTTAATATAAAAGATCTTTTTCAGTACAATGGAATGCTCTGCTGCGTCGTCGATAAAGATAAAGTAAGCACATTAATAGGCTTGAATGGAGCAAAAATAAAAAAAATCCAAAATATGATAAAAAAGAAAATTAAAGTTGCGGGATACAGCAATGATGTTAAGGAGTTTGTGAGAGGGTTTATTTATCCCATTGAGGTTGAAAACATCGAGGAGGAAAATGGAGACCTGATAATAAGCTGCAAAAATAATAAAACGAAAGGTTTATTAATCGGTCGCGGGAGACAAGGCTTGTCTAGTCTTCACGGGGTTGTGACAAGATATTTCAAAATTAATGACATCAAAATAAAATAGAAATGGGGAATAAATCAAATGGCTTGGGAGCAGGAAAGAAATTAAAAAAAAGAAGAGCAGTACATAGATTGAGAGATAAATGGATTAAGAGAAGATTATACGGATTAAAAATCAGATCAGACCCGCTCAGGGGAGCAAGCCAGGCAAAAGCAATTGTGCTGAGTAAAGTTCAGCTTGAAGCCAAGCAGCCTAATTCTGCGATGAGAAAATGCATTAAAATCCAACTCACAAAAAATAACAAAAAAATAACAGCGTTTGTTCCAGGAAATAATGCTTCTAAATTCATTAATGAGCATGATGAAGTCATTGTCGAATGCATTGGCGGAGCAATGGGTAAAAGCAAAGGTGATATTCCCGGAGTGAGATGGCAAGTAATAAAAGTAAATGATCAAAGTTTAAATGCGCTTGCAAAGGGAAAGATTGAAAAGGGTAGAAGATAAAATGAAGCTATTCGACACTTGGGATATTTCTGGAATCAAAGTCGAGGACAAAGGCGTTGAAAAATATATTAATTTAAATCCGGTTTATGTTCCGAGGAGCTCAGGGAGAAATGTTAAAATACAATTTCATAAAAGTTATTATAGCATAGTTGAGAGATTAATGAACAGATTGCCGGTAGTCGGCCACAAAGGAAAAAAACATAAATACAGTTCCGGCCATAATCTCGGGAAAAGCATAAAGATGTATAAATTAATTTTCAAGGCACTAAAATTGATTGAAGACAGAACAAAAAAAAATCCAATTGAAGTCTTAGTAAAAGCAATTGAGAATGCAGCGCCTCGAGAAGAGATTACAACAATAGAATATGGTGGGGCAAGATATCCTAAATCTGTTGAATGTGCACCTCAGAGAAGAATTGATCTTGCTTTAAGGAATATATCCCAGGGAACTTATGCAAACAGCTTCAACAAAAAAAAGAAAGCCCATGAAGCACTTGCTGAAGAAATAATTAATGCATACAGCCTGAATATGAAGAGCAATGCTATTGCAAAAAAACTAGAGATAGAAAGGCAGGCTGATAGCGCGAGATAAATTTCTATTTTGAATCGCTTCGCTCAATAAGACACCTGCGGTTTCTTATGAAAACTTCCCTCTCACACTTTCTTTTTAAAAAAGAAATCGTGTCCAAAGAAAAATGAACTAAAAAATAAATAATCGGGTTATCATATCACAATGGCTTATAAACTCTTAAACATATATTACCTTATCCTCATCGCTTCTATCTTGTTTAGTTTAAAAAAGAAAGATTTATATATGGGGAATATATTAGTGTATATGTGATATTAAGATGGTGCAGGCGATGATAAATATTAACGAGGAAGCCAATAGGGTTTTGAATATAATAAAGGCAAAGTATGGATTAAAAGATAAATCTGAAGCTATAAACCTTGTTGTTAAAGAATATGAGGAAAGGTTTTTAGAGCCTGAATTAAGGCCAGAATTTATTGAAAAGATAAAACTGATTGAAAAACAAAAGAGTATTAGAGTAAAAGATTTTGCAAAAAGATATGGATTGGGCTAAATGTATGATTTAGACATTAAACAAGAAGCTGATGATATATTTAAGAAATTGGTAAAGAAAAATCGAAGACAACTTGAGATTATACATAAAAAAATACAACAGATAAGATTAAATCCAACCCGTATTTATAAATTCTTAGGTAATCCCTTACAAACATTTAACCGAGTTCATATAGACAATCATTTTGTTCTAATTTTTAAGATAAATCACTAAGATAGAATAATAGAGATTTATTATTTTGACCATCACGATAATGTGTATAAGTGGAGACCTAAAAGCGAGGCCTGAATTTTACCTAATAAGGCTGATTACGTGAAATATTTTAGGCGAATAAAATTTTTGAGTGCTTATCTCTAAGTTGTTATCTTATCCTAATCGCTTCCAAATTCTTTGGCGCAGCTGTTTCAATTTTATTTAGCTTATGCAGGCTAGAAGCCAAATCCAGGCAGCGAGAAGATTCTCCGTGCACAACTATTATTTTTTTAGGCCTTGGATCTAAATTATAAACAAACCTTGTTAATTCATTTCTTGAAGAATGCCCTGATAAGCCTTCAATGGTGTAAATTTCCATTTTAACTTCAACGGTTTCTCTTTTTCCATTTGACTCCATAACAAATTCTTTTTCTCCAGACTGTACCCTTCTTCCCAAGCTTCCCTCTCCCTGGTATGAAACAATTACAAGAGAATTTCTTGGATTGCCAGCAAGCTCCCTGAAGTATTCAACTGATGCCCCTCCTGTCAGCATTCCAGAGGTAGCCAAGATAATGCAGGAGCCGGTTTCCTCTATTATCTGCTGCCTTTCCTTAACAGAGCCGACCTGCTTGAAAATTGGGGATAAAAACGGATTGCTATCGTGATGGAATATAGATTTCTTCACTTGATTATTCAAAAAATCCGGATATGCTGTATGAATTGCAGTAATATCCCATACCATCCCCTGCACAAAAACAGGAATTTCAGGAATTATTTTTTTCCTAATTAATTCTTCGACCATCAGCATTACTTCTTGCGCTCTTCCAACTCCCAAAACCGGAATTAATACTTTTCCTTTTCTTTCGACTGTGTTTTTGATAATGTCAACCAATTGCTTTTCGCATTCTTCTCTTGAAGGCTGAATATTATCCTTGCCACCATAAGTTGATTCAAGAGTCATTGTTTCTAATCTTGGAAACTTAGTTACAGCAGCTTCAAGCAATTTTGTTCTTGCATATTTCGTATCGCCGCTGTATAGAAAATTATGAAGGCCATTTCCAATGTGCAAATGAACCATTGCGCTTCCTAATGTATGGCCTGCATTGTAAAAAGTAATTCGGATATCAGGAGTTATGTCGCACACTTCTTCATAGTCAAGCCAGATAGAATGCTTAACCATTTCTTTTACATCTGTTGCAGTGAACAATGATTTTTTAGCCTCTTTGAAAGCAACCCCAATGTAATCCAGGCAGAGCAATGCAGCTATGTCTCTGGTAGGCAATGTCCAGTATACAGGCCCTCTATATCCCATCTTAAACAATAATGGAACTAGACCGCAATGATCTAAATGCGGATGGGAAATGACAACTGCATCTAATTCATTAATATTGAATTCAGGAGTTTCAAAATAGGGATAAGCATCTTTTCCAGAAGCAGCTATATTCACGCCGCAGTCAAGCAGCACTCTAGATTCTGGAGTTTGCAAATATAAACAAGATCTTCCTACTTGCCTAGCACCTCCTAAAAAAGAAACACGAATCCACTCTTCCCTTTTTTCATTCATCCAGTTGGAATAAATTCTCTCTCCTACTTTGTGCAGGAAATTTCTCCTATAATCATTGTTCTCGTACAGAACCTTGCGAATATTTTCTATTATAATTGATTTTATTGCAGGTATTCTTTTTACCAAAGGCGTCCATAAAGTTTTATGCTTAATCTCCCTCAGAACCTCTCCTGCTTTCCCTATTACTAATCCAGGTTTTTCAGCTTCTATAACTACTTGGGATCTTTGAGGGTCAAAAAGAATGTTTATTTTTCCTGTTTCCTCCGGCAGGATTTTTCCTATTTCTTCAATGGTTTTTTCCTCATCCAATGTCATAGAGGGGTCTATTCTAACCTCTATTCTTTTCTTTATTTTATTCACTATTTCTTTTATTACCCCGTTATTATCCAAGAAAAAATTCCTGTTTTTAGTGTACAAAACTATATTTGCACCTTCAAACAAAGCTATTGATATCTCAACGCTTTCCGGAATATCTTTAAGTATCTCTTTTAATATTTCTGCCATTTTCTAAGAAGCATTTAGATCACTAACCTACTTTCTAAATTTAAATTGTAATTTTGTTCTGTATCTCTTTTGTAAGAACAGTTTTTATCCCCTGATTTGTAATAGTAATAACATCAATCCCATCTCCGGAATTCATATCTCTTTGAATTGCTGCATTTATTCCCTTAACAACCAGCTTGACACCTTCTTCAATGCTCATATTTTCAGTGTATAGGGTTTCAAGCACACCATATGCCATCACGCTTCCAGAGCCTGAGGACAGGAAATCCTTGCATTCAGATAAGCTGCCATCTGGATAAACATCATAAATATGGAATCCATTTTTATCTTTCCCTGCTAATATAAAATGTGAGATTCCCGGTATCATTGAGGGCCTTCTTATGTTTTGATATACAATTCCTGATAATAAGTTAGCTGCTTCTTTAACAGTAACATGCTTATCTTTCCTGATCTCCATCAACCTCAGCTCTGCTGAAATAAGTTTTGTAATAAGCTGTGCATCAGAGGCAGTTCCGGCCATTGTCAAGGCTATAAAATCAGTTATCTTATATACCTTCTGTGCTCTTTTATCTACTATTATTCCTGCGCCAGCCCTTTTATCCGCAGCCAATACAACTCCATCTTTGCACTTGATACCAATGGTTGTAGTGCCTGTCTTCAAGTAATTTCCTTCCATATCTATCATAGAAACCTATTCATTTGGATGCTCGAGGTATTTATAAATTTTTTGGATAAGGCTTATATATGGGTTAAATTCAATTCAAATATCTTTTTTTATTGTCTCTGATATCCATGAAGAGATGGGTTCTGGAAGGTTTTAGTCACCTCTTTCCTTCTGGAGCCCCTTTACCTTTGTAACAGCACAGTTTTTTCCGAAAAGTATGCCCATAGTTCTCTTCTTGACCACTATATACAAAACCTCTTGGCTCTAAATATAACCTTATTTCTTCAAGAACGAAATCTGAAAATCTTTCTCCTTTTTCTAAAGCAGTCTGATAATCATTGTTAAATTTATAATTCAAATATAGAATATCCCTATTAACCATTATTATATCCGGCAGATGATCTTGGAAAACATGATTATTAAGCCGTTTCTCAATATCTCCACTCATTTTTCTTTTTAACAATTCGCGTAATTCAGGTTTATCCATTTACATATCTTGTTTAAAACTACTATTTTTAACTTTATCGTTATTATAATAATGTTTTGCGATTAACCACCATCTGTTTTTATTAAAAAATTTCTAGAAAGAGAATATTCTTTACAGGACTTTAATTTGTTTTACCTTTTCTCTAATGTATATATCTTTTTGAACAAGCTCTTTGAGAAAGCTGTTAATATTTATATGCTTCCTTTTCAGCTCTACATAAACCCTGAATCCGTCATCTTTTATTTTGTTGTGACAGTATTTTTTTGTAAACCCTTCAAAATGCTTTTTTTCCTTCACAGGGGGTCCATAATGTTTTTTTTCCGAGGGTAAATTTTTGCTTTTTACAAAGTACCAGAAATAAACTTCTTTATCCCAGTGCCAGTTATACTCAGTAACTTCATAACCTTCTTCTTTCAATTTTCTATGAATATATTCCATGCATTTAATCAATTTAGCTCCTACAATATCATCCTTGCCTTTCAATGGAATTACTCTCAATATAGAAGCTGATTTTATTCTTTCAAGATCAAATTCTATATGTTTAAAAAATTCGGGAGATGGATTGTGCAAGAACTCCTTGGCAAGATTCACAAACTCATTAAACTTTTTTTCAGAGAGAGCAGCTGCAGTGTTCCTGTCTGGCTGAACTGGATCAATAACAATAAGCGGAGAAAGTTTTGATTTGTTTAATTTTTCAACTCCATGTTTTTTAACATCTATTCTAGCTCCAATTTTCCAGCGAGAAGCGGCTTTCATTAAATTCTCAAATGAATTATGCGCAATGATTAATACTTCGAGAGTGTATCCTGAAAATCCTCGAATATAAGACTCGGCTCCATAAAGATTGTTTGCCTTGCAGAATGCTTTAAGTAATCTTATCTCATCAACAAGATGCTTGTACTGCTTAACAAATTCAGTATGCAATGGGGAAATGTCTGTTATATTCTCGGCTTCTTCCGCTTTTTTTATCTTTAATATTGGAATAATTTCGAATGTGAAAGGGTCCTGCTTTATCTGGAAATAATCTCTGGAGCCATGAACTTTATGCAAACCAGTTATCTTTGATGTACTTTTAAAAATCGATTTTAATTTGGAGTGTAGTATCTCGGATATGTCCTTGTTTTTATATCTCTCTTTATCGAATTGTACAAATATATCTGTATCATAATCACCTTTGAGAAATGAGTCCTTTGCTACAGAGCCACCGATAATAGATTTCGCATTTTTCAGCTTACTGTCCAATTTTTTTATGAAATGATTTGCTGCGCTCTTTAAAACCTTTGATTCCTCTTTGCTGGGTTTTATCTCATCAAGAACCGCTTTCATTATAGCTTTAATTATCTTTTAAGTTTAAAATACTTTATGGTGTGATAATCAATAGAAATTTTGCTCCAAGAGTTCAGCCATTTCTCTATTGCCAGCAGCCAAATATGCTTTCGCAGCAAGTTCATAATTCATTGTTTTCATACAGAGGAGGGCTACATTATTCAGCCTCTCTTTATCTTTCGTCGGAATGAAGCATAGTGTTGCAAGTTCAGCTTTGCTCTGCACTAAAAGCTCATCTCCCATTTCTTTAAGTTTCTCAAAATCTCCAGCTTTTTCAAGAATTTTCACAGC
>Ga0209541_10013070_pt1 | contig 12744 bp, 12 predicted proteins | sample RifCSPlowO2_01_FD_184027 | JGI IMG/M metagenome (GOLD analysis project Ga0209541, IMG submission 184027) | Groundwater microbial communities from Rifle, Colorado - Rifle CSP2_plank lowO2_0.1 (SPAdes) (version 2) | ecosystem: Environmental > Aquatic > Deep subsurface > Groundwater | place...
TTTTTTTTTTTTTTAAATATTCTTTTAATAAAATATATATCCTTTATCTCCTTTCTTAATGCCAATAGCATTTGCTTCGTCTGTATCAAGGTGGACATCTAATTTGTAATTTCCTGTCCTGCAAATAACATTTCCCAGCACATTGTAGCCTCTTTTGGTTTTAACTGCAAGATTTACAATATCATTATTTTTGAGTTTAAATTTTTTAGCTTCTTTTTCAGATAAATGGACATGCCTTGCTGCAATTATAATTCCTTCTTTAAGAATACATTCTCCTCCGGGCCCGACTAATTTGGCAGAACCGCTTTTTTTTATATCTCCTGACAATCTTATAGGAGCATTTATCTCCAGTTTAATAGCATCTGTCTGCGACATTTCAACCTGTACATTATCACGGCAAGGACCAACTACCCTGCAGTTTATCTTTCCTTTTTCTGTGACAATTTCAATAGTTTCTTTGCAGGCATATTGTCCTGGCTGCGAGATATCATTTCTTTTTTTTAATTCATAATCTCTGCCAAATAATAATTCCACCTTTTTTTTTGTGAGATGTACATGGCTGTTGGAAATACCAATTGGTACTTTTATAATTTTGAAATTCTTAAGAATAAGATTTTCCAATTTCATATAAATAGCTATGAGCAGAAATAATTTAAAGCTTTCGATATTATCCAACATTATTTTATCACTAACTTTTAACATTGATATAACACTACTGATAAATATCTAAAGTTTTTCATTTAAACATTCTAAAATAACTATTAATGTTAAATAATATTTATATATTGGTGGGGATTATGCTATATTGAGTTAAAAATTATATATAAATAAATTTTTAACTTTATAATAAAAATTCATTTTCATTTTTTATTGATGAATACCTTAAAACAGTAAAAAAACGTAACATATTAATAGTAGTATCATTATAGTATCTAAAAAATAAGTAAAATTAAATAAATAAAAAAAAAAAAAAAGAGGGGTTGGTAAAATGATTGTTAAAGATGAGTTTTTAAGCAAGCTTAGAAGATATTTTAGCCTCAATCTTTATGAAGTAAAGATTTGGGCTGCTTTACTAAGCAGAGGAGTTTCTACAGCAGGAGAACTAAGCGATATAGCCAATGTTCCAAGAAGCAGAAGCTACGATGTTCTGGAAAGTTTAGAGAAAAAAGGATTTGTTGTAATGAAATTGGGAAAGCCAATAAAATACATAGCTGTCTCGCCTAGCGAAGTTGTAGAGAGGGTAAAAAAAAATATGAGAGAAGATGCAGATGAAAAAATCAACAGGCTTGAAGACTTGAAAAGCACAGAGGTCTTAGGAGAATTAAACACATTGCATAAACAAGGCGTTGAACTGGTTGAGCCAGCTGATTTAAGCGGGAGTTTAAGAGGAAGGCATAATCTATACAATCATATAGAGTCTTTAATTAAAAATGCAGAAGAATCTGTTACATTTATGACAACAACCCAGGGGCTAATGAGAAAAGTAGAAGGATTCAAGCCGATATTTGAGAAAATTAAAAAAAGAGGGGTCAAAATAAGAATAGCTGCGCCTATAACAAAAGAATGCGATCTTGCTTTAAAAGAATTAGGAAATTTAGCTGAATTAAGGAACACAGACGCTAAATCAAGATTTGTTATTGTAGACGGCAAGGAATTAGTATTTATGGTAATGGATGACAAAGAAGTACATCCAACATATGATATAGGAATATGGGTCAATACCCCATTTTTTGCCAAATCACTTGAAAATTTATTTGACCTTGCTTGGAAAGGAATGAAAAAACCTTAATTTCTTTTTTATTTTCTTTTTTTCTTTTCCTTTTTAAATAATAATAAAACTTAAATACTTTGTATTTAAAATATAAGTTATGAATTTAAAAAAAACTGCAAATCTATTATCTCCTTTAGAAAGGGAAATACTGCCTTTACTGAACAAATACTCTTCTTTAAGTGATTTACAGAAAAAATCAGGATTAAAGGAAGTAGAGGTTATGAGGGCATTGCAGTGGCTTTCTAATAAACAAATTATAGAATTAAAAGAAGAATTAAAAGAGGTTATTAAGCTTGATGAAAACGGCAGGCAGTATTTAAAAGACGGACTGCCTGAAAAAAGATTTCTAAACGCAATAAAGGAAGAAGCATTAACATTAGATGAAATTAAAAGCAAGGCTAATCTGAGCAAGGAAGAGGTTAATGCCTGTTTAGGCATATTAAGGAAAAAAAATGCTATAAACATTGGCAAAGACAGGGGTTTTTTAATAGTATCTATCAATGAAAATGGAAAAAAAATGCTGGAGAAAGAGTCTCTGGAAGCGTTATTTTTGAAATTAAAATTTCCATTTGAAATCAAAGATCTGACAAATGAAGAAAAATATGCTTTTGAAGAATTAAAAAAAAGAAAAGACATAATCAAAGCAGATCTTTTAAAATTAAAAAGCGCTCATCTTACCCCATTAGGCAAGAAAATCATCAAAATAAAATTAAAAAAAAAAAGCATAGATACCCTAGATTCATCTATGCTTAAATCAGGCTCATGGAAAGGCAAGGATTTCAGATCTTATGACATAAGCATTAATGTACCAAGGATTTACGGAGGAAAAAGACATTTTGTCAAGGAATCAATCAATTACATAAGAAAGATAATGCTTAGTTTTGGCTTTAAGGAAATGACAGGCCCTTTATTACAAACATCTTTTTGGAATTTTGATGCATTATTTACAGCGCAAGACCATCCTGTCAGGGAATTACAAGATACATTCTATATAAAAGATCCTGAATTTGGAAAACTGCCTAAAAACTTAGTTAATAAAATAAGATTAGCGCATGAAAAAGGCATCCAGGGAAGCACTGGCTGGCAATATAAATGGAGTGAAAATGAAGCGAAAAAAAATGTTTTGAGGACACATACAACTGTCCTGAGCGCAAGAACCTTGGCTAAACTAAAAAAAACAGATTTACCAGCTAAATTTTTTGCGATAGGAAGGTGTTTTAGAAACGAAACATTAGACTGGTCTCATCTATTTGAGTTTAATCAGTTTGAAGGTATTGTGGTTGGGGATGTCAACTTCAGGGACCATATTGGATTTTTAAGAGAATTTTTCAAAAGGCTTGGTTTTGAGAAAGCACGATTCAGGCCAGCTTATTTCCCTTACGTGGAACCAGGACTTGAAATTGATGTTTTTCATCCAGTACATAAAAAGTGGATTGAACTTGGTGGAACAGGTATTTTAAGGCCAGAAGTAGTAGTTCCTTTACTGGGAGAAGATATACCTGTTTTAGCATGGGGTCCTGGTTTTGACAGGATTATCATGGATTATTATAATGTCAATGATATGCGCGAGTTATATAAAAATGATTTAAAAAAAAATAGAGAGGTAAAATCCTGGTTAAAATAAAAAATGCCATTAATAAAATTACAAAAACAAGTTTTGCTGAAAAAAATCGGAAGAAAGATTAGTGATGATAAATTAAAAGACAGAATTTCTATGCTGGGAACAGATATTGAATCTATCGAGGGAGATGAGATAAATGTTGAAATCTTTCCTAACCGTCCTGATATGTTATCTGAACAAGGTTTTTCCAGAGCCTTTTCCTCATTTATGGGAATAAATACAGGATTAAAGGAATATAAAACTGAAAAATCAAATGAGAGATTAATAATTGACAAATCAGTTGCTAATATAAGACCATATACTGCCTGCGCTATTATAAAAGATCTTGAGTTTGATGACTGTAAAATAAAGGAGATTATAAATATCCAGGAAAAATTGCATTCAAGCTTTGGAAGGAACAGAAAAAGATGCGCAATAGGAATATATCCTTTTGAAAAGATTAAGACACCTATCTATTATAAAGCATTAAAACCAGAGGAAATAAAATTCAGACCATTGGAATGTTCTGAAGCAATGAGCGCCAAGCAAATCCTGTCCCAGCATAAGGCTGGAAAAGAATATGGCTACTTGTTAAACGGATTAAAGAAATACCCTGTTTTTATAGATTCTGATGATAATATTTTATCTATGCCCCCTATAATAAACTCTCATTCAACAGGAAAAGTGACAGACAAAACAAAAGATGTCTTTATTGAATGCTCTGGTTTTGATATCAGGATTCTTAAACAATGCCTGAACATTTTAGCGACAACCTTAGCAGACATGGGTGGGAAGATATATTCTATGGAATTAGAATATGGGAGAAAAAAAATTAAAACTCCTGATTTAGAGCCAACAATCATGAAAATTGACCTTGATTATGTCAATAAGATACTGGGAATAAATTTTAAAGAAAAGGATATTAAAAAATATTTAGAGAGAATGGGCTATAGATATAATCATAACAGAGTGTATGTTCCTGCTTACAGAGTTGATGTTTTGCACCAGATAGATTTAGTTGAGGATATAGCAATTGCTTATGGTTATGAAAATTTTAAAGGAAAGCTTCCTGATTTTTTTACTATTGGTATGGAAAATCCATTTGAGGTCTATAAAGACAAAGTTTCACAGATACTGGTTGGATTGGGATTGCTGGAATGCTATACCTATCACCTCTCTAATAAGTCTATCCAATCTGAAAAAACAAATTGCAAATCAGATTTAGTTGAGATTAAAGACACAAAAACAGAATATAACTGCCTAAGAACATGGATTATTCCGAGCTTATTGCAGGTGTTAAGTGAAAATAAACACAATGAATACCCGCAGAACATATTTGACATTGGAACTGCATTTAAAAAAGGAAATTCAGAAACAGGCGTTGTTGAAAATGACAGGTTAGCTATCTGTTTATGCAATGAAGAATCTAATTTTACAAAGATAAAACAGATTTTGGATTATCTGTTCTCGCAACTGGATTTAAAATATGAAATTAAAGATTTTGATCATGATTCCTTTATTGAAGGAAGAACAGGCAGGATAAACGTTAAAGGAAAAAATGCAGGATTCATAGGAGAGATAAATCCCAAGGTTCTCAGTAATTTTGAGCTGACAATGCCTGTTGCTGCTTTAGAATTAAACCTGACAGAATTATTTAGTCTGCTTTGATTGTTTAGTTTTCTTTCTTTCTTTGTTGCTGATTTCCTTTTCTTCTTCTTTTTTTTTTAAAACGCTTTTTCTTATTTTTTTCTGTTTTTCTTTTTTCTCTTTTTTTTTTGTATCAACAATTTCAATATCTATCTTTTTTAATTCTGCTTTTACTTCCTCATGGGAAGCGTTTTTATTTATCTTAAGAACTTTATCTAATGGCTCTATATGCTTTATATTGCATTTTCTTCTTCTGACCTGGCCGTCTATCAGAACATAATTATCATCAATAACATCAATTATTAAACCTTTTTTCTTTGCATCTCTACCAGCAATCTTCATTATAAGCCTACCTAGTTCCATAACCATTTTAATCGACCTTCATTATCTCTGTATTTTCTAATCTGTTTATAAATCTTTCACCTTCTTTTGTTAAAGAAATTTTGTCATTATTTTTATTAATTAATCCATATTTCAATAAATCATTATTTTTATAGATACTAAAATAATTTGAAACAATTAAATAAAGTTGAGGAGTATGAATAATGATAATTTTATTAAATAAAAAATTAACTATTTGATAAGAAAAATCTTATCTTAACTGCTCCTTTATTTTTTGCCTGGCGCATCTGCTGCATAATTCAGGGTATGGTCTTTCAGGCCTTCTCTGCGTTTTCGGCAATTTTCTTATTTGATACGGCCTTCCCCTTGGAATGCCATGCAATGGTTTTTTGCATATGCTGCAATGAGCTATTTTAGGCTTTCTTTTAACATAATGCAGAGCACTTCCACTAGGTACTCTTACATATTTTCTTCTATATGTTCTTGATTTATGCTTTCCTGCTGGCATATAAGACAAGGGAAGTTAAGCTATTTAAAAAGGTTACTACTTCACTTTATTTACACCAATAATAATTACTCGCATAGCTGTATATTATAATAGATCATTATATATTTTTTATTTTATCACCAAGCCCCCAATTCTCATTTATTTAAATTTTATAGAAAAACATTTGTTGTAACTGTTTACTAAAAATCTCTCAATGTACTTTCATCAACTTTCTTAACACTATGCTAAAAACCAAAGAAAATATAATATAGGTTCCAAGCCAGCCAAGTTCCCATCCAAAGAGATTAAGAACTTTTAACTTGTTATATTTTATTTCTATTTTTGTTATTTTACTGTTCTTTAATTCCTTGACAGGAACTGCATATTTTTGCTTATCAGTAATCATCACGTCTTTTGTCTGGATTTCATCGTCAATATTAAATTCCAATAAATATTCTCCTTCCTGACCTTTTAATTTAAAATCAATCTTACCGTTTTCATTTTTCGTATCTAATAATGTAATCTTTTCAGGAGCATTAATTGTTACATTCTCTCCAGAATAAACAGAAACAATAAATTCTTCATTAGGAATTATTGGCTCATAGGCCATAGTTACATTTAACCATCCAAATATTAATATCAATGGAAGAAAAGTTATCAAGGTTGGCTTAAAAGAATGCTTCATATATTCTAAGTTTTTGCTCATTACTTTTTTCTGCACTTCCATCATTTTAGTTGGATTGTCTTTCAATGTTTTCATCTCATTCTGCAAATTTTTTATCTCTGCTTTTAGATCTTTCATCTCTCCTTGTTTAGTCATAAACTTGTAAACGATAACAATAACCAAAGAAACAACAAAAGAAATAATCAACATTGCCAGTAAAGGCCCAAGATTAAGCAAAGGTGCAAATATTGGATCAACAATTGACTCAAACATTTTAAATATGTATAAATTTCCTCATTGCAGGATGCATGTCATACATGTGTTGCTTTGCAATCTCTTCATAAAGCCTGTATACTATCATTACAGTAAGCAATATTCCAGTTCCATTTGATAATGCTCCTGAAAGATCTGCTGTTGCAGCTAATATACCGACTGCTATCGCGCCAAGTATTGTTAAAGGCTTGATATAACGATCAAGTATTCTTTCTAAAATCCTTTCATCTTTTCTAAAACCAGGAATCTGCAGTCCAGAAGCCATTATCTGCTTTGCCTGGCTTTTAGCATCCATTCCAGCTGTCTGAACCCAAAACCACGAAAATAAAATGCTTCCCATTATAAAAAAAAGCATATAAACCAGGGCATGGCCTACATCTGACATTGTCAGGCTTCCTTTTATGATCAAATCAACAATGTTTCTGTTGGAAAGCCAGGCAACTATCCCTGAAACAGGGCTGTCTCCGCTAAAAGTTCCTAAAATTGGATGGCCCCAATTCTGCAGCAATCTAGCCCATAACTGAACATTTGCCATCAGAGCAGCAACTAAAATAACAGGAATATTAGAAGTGTAAATAAAATTAAGAGGCCATCTTATTCCATATCCCCTTATTCTTCCAAAAGAAAGGGGAATTTCAATTTTCATTGCTTGGCTGTAAACAGCCATTGCAAAAACAGCGACTGTAGCTATGATAGCTGCTAATTTTAAAGCAGCAGTGTCAGCAGAACCAATTGATAAAGCCCTGAATAATTCCGGAATCGCGCCAACATAGCTTCCTGGAAGCGTAGGAGATTCGAGCCAGGATATTGCTCTTGTAAATAATTCCTGTGAAACACCAGCTGCTATAAACAAGCTGATTCCAGAGCCAAAACCCCATTTGCTAACAACTTCATCCATAAATAATATCAGCAACCCCCCTAAGAATAACTGGAATATAAGGAATAATTCTAATTGGAAGAATACTGCTGTTCCTATATATTCAGGCGGAGGGGTTAAGCCTCCCATAAAAACATAAATTGCTGCTTCAAAAGCAATAAAAAAAATTGCTAATATCTTCTGCACTCCCTGGAACCTTTTTTTTCCTTCATGCGTTGTTAAATCAAACTTCATTATTCCAGAGCCATTTAACAGCTGCAGGACAATGGATGCTGTTACTATAGGACCTATACCTAAACTAACCAAAGAACCGAATTTAGCTCCAAGGATTACCTCTAAAATTTCAAACGTAAACTGATTTTGAGGATCTAATCCGAATAATGGAATCATTCCTAAGACAAAAAAAATAACTAATATTATTAAAGTCCATTTTAGCTTTTCCTTAAAACTAAGCTTTTTTTGAGTAGGACCAGCAACCTCTGGAAGGTTCATTAAAACATTGTCAATAAATCCCATATTAATTAAGGAAAAAGTTAATAAGTTATATTTAAAATTATGGAATACTATACCTTATATCTTTGACAAAAATCCACGCTTTGGCTCAAATATGTCTCCAGATCTTTTTAACTTTTCAATTGACTCTTCTGCTTTATCTTCATCAATGCCTTTTTCTGCTGCCAATCTTAACACTTCTTCTATTGGAATTGTTTTTCCAACCTTTGATTCTAATTCTATTATTATCTCTTTTATAATTAGTATCTTGCTTCTTTCTGTAGCGCTTATGCCTGTTGTGATCCTGTCAATATCTATCTTGCCTGTCTCTGGATCAATACCAATCAGATTAAGGCAGTAATGCAGCATATCAACTGCTCTTTTTGCATCTTTTTTCAGAACTTTATCGCTTAACCTTACTCTTGCATATGCTTCTGACAATCTTACCAATGCTTCCAACTGTCTTGGGGAAATCGGAACTCTTCTTGAGCCTTTATCATCGCTTTCCTTGTTCCTCATCTCAATATAATATTTTTTTATCTCTTCTGCAGCGCCATCTGTCAGTTTAGGAAATATATTTTGCTTGGAATAAGCAATGTATTTTCTTAAAAATTTCGTGTCAATCTCCACTTTCTCTAAATCCTGGTTTTGATGCAGGTTAAGGATAAACTTAGCCATATTATCATCCTTGTCTTTATCTGGAAAATCCATTATTGGAAATATCAAATCAAATCTGTTAATTAAAGTTGGCGGCAAATTTATTTGTTCAGCAATATTACCGCTTGGATCAAACCTTCCGAATTTTGGATTTGCTGCTGCCAGCACAGTTGTCTGCGCAACAAGGGTTGCCTGTATATTAGCTTTTGAGATTGATACTGACTGCTGCTCAAGCGCTTCATGCATAGCGCTTCTGTCTTCTTCAGTCATCTTATCCATCTCATCTATACAGCAAATGCCTTTATTAGCAAGAACCAATGCGCCTGCCTCTAATGCAAATCCCCTTAAAAATTCATCCCTTACAACAGATGCTGTCAATCCTGCTCCAGAAACGCCTTTTCCAGAAACATATCTGCCTTTTGGAGCGACATTGATTATTCTTTTCAGCAACTGGCTTTTACCAGAACCCGGATCTCCTATCAAAAGAATATGTATGTCTCCCCTTGTTACTGCGCCTTCTTTTCTTTTCTGTATTCCTCCGAATAACTGCAAAATCAATGCTTCTTTTATCTTTTCATGGCCATATATCGAAGGGGAAATAGAATTGATCATCTTTTCATATAATTTGGCATCTTTTGAAAGCTCTTTTATCTCCTCTTCTTGTTTTTTGCTTATAGTTATATCCAAGTACTCTTCTTCAACAGACTGCACACAATTGCATTCAATCATTAAATCAAACCTTGTTGACTGCCCTCCTGTTCTCGAGATGATAGGAACCTCTTTAACAAAACCAGTTATATTAATCTTAACACCAGGATTTGTCTTTTTTTCTGACATTGGAGATACTAAATCATGCCTCAAAAACACATTAATCCTTTTTGGCTGCTCCCCGCCTTCTAAATCTTCAGGCGCTTCTTCCAAAACAATCCTTTGAGCATCTACCAGTTCTTTGTCTATCAGCCTAAACTTTCCTTTTCTTCCGCATCCGCATCTGGTAGGCTCTTTAAAAGTAGATTCCAGCTGCAAGATGCTTATTATGTTCCCGCATGAAGGACATTCAAATTTTGCTGATACAACCTGGGGCCTTACATCTGATTTTTGCCTTACAATCCCGTCAATCTGCAGAAATTTTCCAATATGGCTACTTCTGATATTTCTTACCAACATTTTTTGCGATGGGGGAAGATTATAAAATCTAATCCTAAAATTTTTTTCATTTTCAAGATATAATTCTTCTATAGCCAGCTCTGCAGCCTTAATCACTTCTTCTGGCTGCTCTAATAATGAATCTGCCAATTCAGGATCAAATTTGCTTAGTTCTGTAAAACTAACCATAAAATATTTCTCTCCTTTGCTTACTTTCTCAAGTATTTCTGCTTTATAGTTTAAATCAAAGAATTCTTGGAATTTTTTAATTTGTTCAACTGCTTCCATTACTACCCCTTTATACCTGCCTCTTTTTAATATTTATTAAGATTGAAACTATAAATCGATTATTTTAAAAATCAAAAACAAAAAAACAAAAAAAAAAAAATTAACAATCACTTTTTCATAACTTTCTTTAAGTTAATGATTAGCTTATCCACTGCCTGATGCACTTCTTTCTCTGATTTTGTTCCTGTGCATACTATTTTTCCGTTGCTGAACAAAAGAAAAGTTGCTTTTGCTTCTGGCAGCTTATACACTAATCCTGGAAACTGCTCAGGCTCATATTCAGTATTATGCAGCTTCATTGTCAATACATTTAAGTTTAAATCCATTCCAATACTGCCTGAAGCAACCATGTTCTGTATGTTGATTTTGGGCTTTATTTTTATTTTAACCTTAATTTTCTCTAAACTTTTAATTATTTTTTTTATAGACTCCCGAACCTTTGCCATTGATCTTGCTCCTGTACAAACAACCTTTCCTGAGCTGAATATCAAAGCAGAGGTTTTTGGCTCTTTTATCCTTATAACCAACCCTGGAAATTGTTCAGGATTATATTCTGTATTGGATAATGTAGCTGCCATTTTTTCCAATGGAATATCATGCTCTAAAGAAGTACTTACAACTATATTTACAATTTTTATATCTTTAACAGTTGATTTAGCTGATTTTTTAGACATATTAAATCCCTCCTATTTAAACCCCCTTTATAAATGAAAATCAAGAAAGGTTTATAAATGCTTCTATCATAAAATATAGTTTTGAGGATATATATTTCCTGGCTGTTATGCCCATATTGTTTCTTTTGGAAAAATTAATAAATAAACCATCAAATCCCTAAAATATGGAAGAGCAAATAAAAAAAGGTGTTTCTGTTATTCTTTATGATGTAAATCCGTTATATTTCCTTATTCTGCACAGGAACAGCAACTGGAAAGGATGGGAATTTCCAAAAGGGCCTGCTCTTGATGGAGAAAATATCCAGGATACATTCAGGAGAGAGATTGTTGAAAAGACAGGATTAAGCAAGATAGAGGTCACCCATAAATTAGAGGGGCAAAGAAAATTCAGAAAGGATGGAGAGCTGCATATATATGACGTGTTCTTGGCAAAAGCAAATATGAATACTCCTGTTAATCTAAGCAAAAGCAAGATTAAATATGATACATATCTCTGGTCAAAAGAAGAAAGAGTGCTGGAAAATTTAAGCTGGGAAAATGAAAAAGAGGTTTTTAATAAAGCCCTAGAGATTCTGAAGAAATAATCATACTTTTATTATAATCAATGGAACATCCATCTCTTCTTTACTAACCCCGCCATGGTTGCCAATATGTACTGGTCTTTTTTCTCCAAAAATCTTGTCTTTTAAAACATAATTATCTTTAAGAATCAAGGTATAATCTCCAATCCTATCAGACAGTTTTTTATCTGGTTTAAATAAACCAAAATAATTTTTTTTAAGGAGATATTCACTTTTATATAACCTACAAATATTTTTTAATTTTGTTTTAACATATTTTTCAAATTGTTTAGTCCTGGAAGGATGCACATAACAAAAAGCTGCTCTTGGTTCTCCGCATAACGGCAAGGTTAAGCATTCTTTTAGCTTTGGATGCTTTTCTAACGTGATTATTTTTTCTTTAGTTGTATCAATAAAACCATGGTCTGATGTAATGATTATTGCAGTGTTTGTTCCCTCAATGCTTTTAAGAAATATTTTAAATTTCCTATCCAACTCTTTAAAATGCTTTTCTACTTTTTGGCTATATACTCCGTGTTTATGACTTAAACTATCAAATTTTGGCCAGTAAGCATGTATGAACTTTTTATTATTATTCAGTTTTATTGATTTTTTGATTTGCCTAAAAAAAAACTTTAGATTATCATAACTAAATTTTTTTGATTTACCAGAAGTATATTTTGTATAGTCAGAGTTAATAATTTCTTTATGGCTGATAATGAACGATTCTGCTTTTATTTTATCTGAAAAACATTTTTGATTAAATATATCCTTTGGTTTGATTCCAATTTTTTTTAAATCTAAATCACCTGCGCGGGATGTGAAGGGCAATATTTTAGAAACAATTCCAATCTCTTTGAGATTCATAAACCAACCTGTAATAGCATGCTGTTGAGCTGGCAATCCCGTTAGGAGGGTTGTTATTGCTGTTGCTGTTGTTGATGGAAATACAGAATTTAAATGTCCTACTAAATTTTTTGTAAAAATAGATTTTTTCCTTTTTTTTTTTTTTTAAAAACTCAAAACCCAATCCATCAATTACTATTAAAACAATATTTTTTGAATTTTTAAGCGAATCATCAGGAAATATTTTAAGAGGCTTGTACTTTGATTTGCTTCCAAAATGCCTGAGTATAGAACTCATCAGATTAACAATACTTCCATCTTTATAATTCGGCTTGATCATAATCTAAAAATTTAAAATAAAATAATATAAATCTTCTGAAAAAAAACAAAAACAAAACAAACAAAAAAAAAAAAAAAAAT
>Ga0209541_10013072_pt1 | contig 12742 bp, 14 predicted proteins | sample RifCSPlowO2_01_FD_184027 | JGI IMG/M metagenome (GOLD analysis project Ga0209541, IMG submission 184027) | Groundwater microbial communities from Rifle, Colorado - Rifle CSP2_plank lowO2_0.1 (SPAdes) (version 2) | ecosystem: Environmental > Aquatic > Deep subsurface > Groundwater | place...
GTTGCCGGATTTTCGCGGGGGGACTTCCTCGCCGCCTGCGGCGGCGAAAGCGGTTCGGACTAATTCAAGAATACTGCACTAATAACAAAAATACGGGCATCGCTCGTATTTTTGTTATATTGTTTTCCCAGCGGAATTGAACGGGAAAGGGGTCGGGAAAACGGGATTTTTCCCGAGGCGGAAGTATTGAAACCGCTGGGTTTCAAAAAATTTTGTGAATACAAAATTTTGTTCGCCTCTGGTCGGGAGTACCAATAACAAAGACCAAGCAGCTTTTTTTATTTTGTGCGTCTAAAAACCCTCGGTTTCTAACGTCCCTCGCGAGCTCGGGACTGTTTTCCAACACTGGAGGAGCCTCGTACTTTCCTCCTGACCCCTCCTTCGCGCCAAATTGAAAAATTTGGCGACGCACGACTAGAAAACACCCCTCCGCCTACAAAGGCGGAGGGGTGTTTTCAGGAGTCCCGAACTTTTGATGTGAGTGGCTACAATTAAAATGGAAACGATTTTGATAAATGAATAATGTTAGGCATATCTATGAGTACGTACGAATAAGCAAATATAAACAAACTAAGTTATTTATTAAAACGTAAATCGGCGTAAGATATCGTCGGCGGCTTGTTTAGGCGCCACCGGCTTTATTTTCCAGTTCCTTCCTGATGTCCTCTATAAACCAATTGCTGCCGACATACTTGTCTAACTGGTCTTTTGTCGGCGCCTTGTCAAGCAATGTCTCGAACAGATATTCAATCTCCACTTCGCGCATATTGGAGTTGTTGTCACTGAGATGGGTTTTGTACAAACTTGTTCTCGCCATTGCCATTCTGGACATATTTAGCGGCAATATGTAAAGGTGCGAAGCCATATCCTGAGGCGGATCTTTATCAAACACTGCCACTCCCAACTGCCTGATGGCCTCCTTAATCCCTTTTTTGCGCAGAATGTCTTTCAGGTAGTCCTGATACTCTTGCGACTTGACAAACTCAAATTTTAAGGCGGTTTTTTCGTAATCTTTATCCAGCCAGCCGTTAACTTTATCGCGTGGCGGAGAGCTGACGTTCATGAGGTCGTTATATAGGTTCACGATTTGTTTTTCTTTCCGGCTAACAATAGCAGCGCCTTCTTTGACGGGTTTCTGAATATCGGTTTGGAGGGCTATCGTGTAGCTTATCGATTGTATTGCTTTAATGGTTTCCGGAAAAATCGACCCAACTTGCGGGACTACCAAAAATGGAATAAAACCATAGAAACTGTTTAAAACAATCCCGCTTGATATGGTCAAGGTAGCCAGAAAACCAAACAGAATATTAAGCAGGACGTGAGACCGTTTACTTTCGTTTTCAGACCCTTCTAGCCATGCTTCTTTGTATAGTCCAAGAGAGCGTTCTGCGTAAGGCTGAGATAATAGCGTCTCTTCATCCGCTTCGGCTATGACGCCATCGCGTATTGTTAAAATGCGGTCGGCGCGCTTGGCGATTTCCAGGTCGTGTGTGACAAGTACTACCGTTATCTTTTTTTCTTTGGAGAGATTGGCCAGTAAGTCTATCAACTGGAGAGAGTTACGGCTATCCAGGTTAGCCGTCGGCTCATCGGCAAGGATTACCAGAGCGTCTTTGGCCAGGGCTCTTGCTATCGCTACGCGCTGTTGTTGCCCGCCAGACAGCTCCGAGGGGTGTGAGTTGAATTTATTTTGCAGTCCTAAAAGCGTAAGCATGCCGCGCGCTTTCTCTTTGGCCTTGGACCACCGCACGCCGTCCAGAAGAAGCGGTAGCATCACATTAGCTTGGGCGCTCAATTCAGAAATAAGATTAAATGACTGAAAAATAAATCCTATATTTTTCATCCTGAAGTTATCACGGTCCGTTTCGTTCAGGTCGTCTACGCGGTTGCCGTTGAAGTAGATTTTTCCGGAGTCAACATAGTCAATCAGGCCCAGCATACTGAGCAGCGTAGTTTTCCCGGATCCTGACGGCCCTATTATAGCGACAATCTCCCCAATTTTTATGTCAATCGATACATTTTGCAAGGCCGTTACGCTTTCGGCTGGGGACATAGAAAAAACACGGTTGATATCTCTCAACTCGTAAATATGCTCAGAGCGGAAAATTTTCTCTGTACCGTTGTCGTTTATCCTCTCCATAGTGTGCGAATTGGAATTTTCTTTGCTGCGTGCCACGCGGGGTAAATACCCGCAATAAGCGTTATCGCGAAGAACAATGTTGCCGACCACAGCATAAGGTCAGGATTCACCACCGTACGGAGGTCCCCCAGTATGAGCTCCAGAGGCTTGGATGCGAAGTGGCGGTGGATTGCGCCGAAAATCGGTATACTCACCAGTGCGCTCAAAAAAGTATATATTGCTGCTTCCGCCATCAGGAAAGAAATTATAAAAACAGAATTTGCTCCCAAAGAACGGAAAGTAGCTATTTCTTTTCTCTTGCGCTCGGCGTTGATGCTAATAACTACAAACATTACGGTAGCGGCCGCCAGGAGCGAAATGCCGTTTATAAGATTGGACACTACCGAGAAAGTAACAATCAAGTCCTGAACGTACCTAGCCTGCTCGTTCCACGAGAAGGATCTCACGGGCAGATTGAGTTTTTTGATCTCCGATTCCACGTTGTCTATTTGATCGGTCGAATCCAGCTTAACAAGAACCACTGACGCTTGGTTGTCCAAGGAGAGTAAATTGTTTGATTCTTTTTGAGAAAAGTAGACATAGCGGTTGGAGACAATATTTTTGGTATCAGTGATGCCTGCGACTTCATATTCCCTATGGCGGCCGCTCGAAGTTATTACTTGCACCTTAGAACCGACTGCTATTGTTACCCCATCGTCGCTTATTCCGTCAAGATCATCAGCCACGGATTTGCCCAGGACCACGTTGTCTTCCGAGTCGTTTTCTATAAAGGAGCCGGCTATGACGTTGCTTACGACGACGGAAACTTCTTTTTCGTAGTTACTGTTTACGCCGGCCCCTAATGTGCCTATGGCTACTTCTTTATAAGAAACTTGAATAGGAAATTCCGTGCGCGTTGCAACGCTTGTTACGTGGCTCAATTCCTTTAAGCGGCTCGTGACCTGGGACGCGTTGCTTATATACTTGTCATTGCCCGCTGGTTTTACAATAATATGGCCGTAGGTATTTATAACGCTGTCCTGGAGAATTAGCTTAAAACCGGCCAGTATCGAGGACGAGACAATAAAACCCAAAAGAGAAAACGACAGGGCCACGGAGACCATAATTACCATGCGCCAGTTGCGTACCATATCCTTAAAAACATAGTACGTAAAAATTCTCAAACGAAAATTTTTCATATTGGGAACTTAATTTTGCTGTTTTATTTTGCTTTTTACCGGTCACTTCGCAACTTCGGAAATCTTCAGAAGCCAGCTTTTTAGGCTGTCGATGACTTTTCCAAGTGGCGTATCCGCTATCGGTATTTCAATCGGCACATCTATTGAAATAGGCGAACTCCCTTTTACGGAGAAGGTCTTCTTAACGGGAACGGACACCGTTGTATCTACCGGCACCACGGTATCTATCGGTACAGACAGGTTTACAATTTCTCCGATAATGGGGATAGTAACCGGAACAACGACCGTTGTTTTTATAGGTACGTTGGTTTTTATGGGAATACTAAAATGTTCGTCTATGTTGATGACGGCGTTGACCGGAACATTCTGATTTACGCGGGCAGTGTACGAAATTGACTGTGTTCGGGCTTGGTCTAGGGTTGCGGCCGCGATATCGGCGGCTTTGACTGCGTTTCTCTGCAGATTGTATAGTTTTCCGGCTAACCATATGTTTGCTCCCAGAGATATTGCGACAGCTAACCAGAGGGCACGGTAGCCCCTGGGGTAAACTGATACATTCTGTTGTCTTGCGGAGCCGTTGTTTTCCATGCATCTATTATAACCGAATGATGGACAAGTAACAAAAAAACACTATCTTTGTTTTGGTTTGTCACCAAGCGTGGTTTTTTTATGCGCGTTATTTGTGGGTTGACAATCCGACGGCAACCTTTTACTTTGTTGTGGTTTTTATGGTAAAATTAAATACATGGATAATCAACCAAAACGGATGTGGGTTAAGGAATATTATATTAACTATAACGAGGAAGATGCCCAGACCGGTATGGAATATTTGCGGGACAATTTGAGCTACGAGGAGGCAAGGGTGTTTTTTGACGACGCGAGGAACACCGGTTCCGCGCCCTTTAAAAGTGACCGCGGGGAACACTTTGAACTCACATACGAAAACGGGGAATACACTTTAAAGCGGAGGGGATGGTAATAAATAGCGCCCGCGACATAAGTCGTGGGCGCTATTTTGGTTGTGGCATTGGACAGGCTACTCTTACTTTGTTTATGGTTTCAGTAGCATTGGTTTTTAAGATAAAAGCGTGGGGGGGGCGCGATGATAGGCCAATTTACCAAAGAGTCTGAGGGACTTGTAGCGCCAATTGGGCAATTCGGTTCTTTAATTTTGGGAACCAAAACTCCTTCGTTGGAATCACTGGCGGGAAAAGCCAGATTCAGAATCCAAAATATTAGGGGGTCGTCTCACGAACACGGTTCTTCTCCGGACTCGGAAAATCTGACGGAATTTTTTGCCCATTTTGATGATGGCCATGCCGTATGCTTCAAAATGGACTTGGAGGACTTTTGGGAAATGGCCAGACAAGTTTTGGGCGATGGGGGCTGTGGTCTAGTTGATCCTATGTAAGGAATCCGAAAATTGGGGCAATGCGCCCACTTTTGTTTGTATCGGTTAGATTAAATTGTTATGATTCTATCATCATGGTGCACGAACTATTGGCTGCGGTTTCCCAATGGGTTTTACAGGTTATAAACAACCTCGGTTACTTTGGGGTTTTCTTTTTGATGGCTCTTGAAAGCGCAAATATCCCCATTCCTTCGGAAATTATAATGCCTTTTTCGGGATTTTTGGTAACGCAAAACGGATTTAATTTTTGGGCGGTTGTGTTTTGGGGCGCTTTTGGCAATTTAGCCGGATCGCTCGTATCATATTTCATCGCTCTCCGCTTCGGCAGGCGCGCGATCATATTTATGTCGCGCTATCTTTTCATTTGCCGCGAGGATCTGGACATTGCCGAGGAGTGGTTCCTGAAACACGGAAGTTGGTCGGTTTTTTTGGGACGGATTGTCCCAGTGATCAGGACCTTTATTTCTTTTCCGGCGGGTATGTTTAAAGTTGGGCTCGGACGTTTTGTGGTTTTAACGTTCGCGGGCTCATTTATCTGGTCGGTGTTTCTAACTTACGTGGGCTATGTTTTGGGTGAAAACTGGGAAATTTTGGGGCCTTACTTCAGAAAGTTTGACTACGTTATCGTGGCCATAATAGTTATCGGGGCGGTGTGGTGGGTTTGGAGGCACGTCAAAAGGGGTCAAAAGTTAAAAGTTAAAAGTGATGAAATTTAAAATTTTGATTTTTAAATTTTGAATTTTAATTCTACTCTGATAGAATCAATAATATGATAGACGTTAAGCTTTTAAGGGAAAATCCGGAAAAGTTCAAAAAAGCCATTGCCGCTAAACAGGCCGACCCTAAACTTATTGACGATTTTTTAGCCGTTGACGAAGGATGGAAGAAGTTGGTGCGCGAACTTGATGATATGAGGGCGTGGCAAAAAAAACTTGGCGAAGAGAAAAAAATAGACGAAGCCAAGGCGCTAAAGGAGCAAATCAAAAGCCGGGAAGTAACGCTTGAAGAACTGGATGGCAGACGTAGCGGCATATTAAAGCGTATTCCGAATCCTCCGCTTGACACCGTGCCCACGGGCAGCGACGAGTCGGGAAATGTTACTCTGCGGGAGGTTGGCAAAAGACCTGTTTTCAAATTCAAACCGAAAGACTACATAGACATCGCCGAAAGTCTTAACTTGATTGATACAGAAAGGGCGGGTAAGGTTTCCGGTAGCCGCTTCGGTTATTTGTTAAATGAGACCGTTAGGTTGGAGTTTGCGCTGGCGCAGTTTGCTCTCGCAACCCTTACTGACAAAAAAGCAGTCGGAAAACTCATAAAACAAAACAAGCTTAACATTCCAAACTTCCCATTCGTGCCTGTTGTTCCGCCGGTGCTTATAAAAAAAGAAATGATGGAAGGAATGGGATATGTGGAACGCGGCTCGGACGAAATTTATTTTTTACCCAAAGATGACCTTTATCTTGTTGGTACCTCGGAGCAGTCAATAGGTCCTATGCATTCGGGGGAGATCTTGTCCGAGGACGAGTTGCCAAAAAGATATCTTGGTTTTTCAACCTGCTTCAGACGCGAAGCCGGTTCGTATGGAAAGGACACGAAGGGCATTTTGCGCGTGCACCAGTTTGACAAGCTGGAAATGTTCAGTATCACAAAGCCGGAGTGGTCAGCAGAGGAGCACAAACTTCTGCTAGTCATAGAAGAACACCTCACGTCTTCGCTTGGTCTGTGTTTTAAAGTTCTAAGCAACTGCGCCGGCGAGCTTGGCGATCCGGCAGCTGCCAAATATGACATTGAAACCTGGATGCCCGGACAGCAAGGAGGAAAAGGAGAATACCGCGAAACCAGTTCAACTTCAAACACCACCGATTTTCAATCGCGGCGGCTCGGCGTTAAATTTAGAAAAAAGGACGGCGCAAGCGAACTCACTCACATGTTAAATGGCACTGCTTTCGCGATAGGCAGGACGCTTATAGCCATTTTGGAAAATTACCAGCGCGAGGACGGTTCAGTTGTGGTACCCAAGGTTCTTCAAAAATACGCGGGAATAAAAGAAATTAAACCCAGCAAACGGCGGGTATTATAAGAAATATGAATAAAAACAAAAAAAATTCAGAAGCGCCAGCTTCGGATATTATTAACGAAATGATTGATATTAGGGACACTTCCCCGGAATTTGACTCAGTGCTTCAGATCGGAAGATTCAGAGGCAATGCAGTGGATCCGCAAGGAAGAATTCAAAAGAAAGGTGAACTATTTATTGGCAAAAGAGAATTGCCCTTTCTCGGTAAAACAGAACAAACTGGACGATTAACTTCGACTGTAGAAATAAAAGACAATATGATAGAAACAACGGCACACGAATTAATTCACGTTCTTGTGAACGCCGGACTGCCAGTGGATTTGGAAAGATTCAATGAAGACTGGAAAAAAGAAAAAGACATCTTGTCAAAAGAGAGATATCGAGTCAATTTTATGTCGGAAACTGATAAATTGTTAGAAAGCGATCCGAGATATAATGAAATGACGGAACATGAAAAAGCCAATGAGAGATTTGCCTTTATGGGACAGGTTTTCGGGCGGAATTTCGGATACATTCCTGAAACTCTGCGCAACCACTATCGGTTAGTGTTTCAAAACATCCGGGAGGAGGAAGACAAACATCAATGATAGTCTTTCCCGTTGGCTCCTCAATCCAAATAGAAGATAAAATGTACAGACTAAAGGATGCGGCAATAATCAAGAGTAAACTACAAACAACGGCACCTATTTTCATAATCTAATTATAAACCTAATTAATAAAAAAGTCATATGACATTAGGAGAAATAATAAAAGACACAGATAAGGACAGTGTCAAGAAAGCCATATCAACCCTCTTTGAGTACATGAAGGAGGTCGCGTATTGTACCGATATTGTTTATAATGATAGTGCAATAACCTATGACATCACGCGGCAAATATCGCACGTGGATAGAAATAAACGCGGCGGCCTTGCGCCATAATATTGAGCAACTGCGTGAACTCACGGGCAAAAAGACGCGTTTCATGGCCATGGTCAAATCCAATGCCTATGGGCATGGGCTTGTTCAAGTTGCTTCGCAACTTGCAAATCATAAATCACAAATCACAAATCACAAACAGATTTGGTTCGGGGTGGATTCTATTGTTGAGGCATTGCGTTTACGGCGCGGGGGCATAGCAAACCCTATTCTGGTTTTGGGTTTTACGTTGCCGGCAAGAATCGGAGAGGCCACCCGTGAAAATATTTCTCTCACGGTCTCCAACTTTGACGCGCTGAACGTGATTGCCAAAATAAAAACCCCACCACGGTTTCATGTAAAAGTTGATACCGGTATGCACCGCCAGGGCTTTATGCCTGGCGAGGTGCCGCAAGCGTTAAAAATTATAAATAAGTTTAACTTGAAACCGCAAGGCGTATACACGCACTTCGCCGTTGCCAAAGACGTCGCTTATCCGACTTATACGCTTGACCAATTTTCCAAATTAAAGAATGCCGTAAAGATATTTGAAAAAGCGGGTCATAAAAATTTCATCAAGCACGCCGCCGCTACCGGTGGGACGATGCTTTTCCCCGAAACTCATTTGGACATGGTCCGCGTCGGCATGGGACTTTACGGATATTGGCCGTCTCAGGAATCGAAAACACAATATTCGCTTACCGGTAACATTAGGCTCTCGTTAGAGCCCGTGTTGCAGTGGAAAACGGTTGTGGCGGAAACAAAAGAAATGCCCGCCGGCTCATACGTTGGTTACGATTTAACGGAACGGGTGAACCGAGATACCAAAACCGCCGTACTGCCAATTGGCTACTGGCATGGATATGACAGAGGGTTGTCGTCGGTGGGCGAGGTTTTAATACGCGGCAAGAGGGCCAAGGTTTTAGGCCGTGTTTCTATGGATATCCTGGTTGTTGACGCAACCGGTATTAAGGGTGTAAAGACCGGTGACGAAGTGGTTTTAATCGGCAAGCAGGGCAACGAATCCGTCTGGGCCGATGAATTATCGCTTAAAATCGGTACGACTCCTTACGAATTTTTAACCAGAATCAATCCATTGATAAAGCGTGAATTCATATAGTATAATATGAGTATATATATGGATTATTATCTTATTTTGGCACAGACAGTATTTTATGCGGTTTTCTCGCTGGCCATTTTGATATTTACCATCGCGCTGGGAATAGTCGCTTATTATCTCATAATCATTTCCCGGCATTTGAGAAAAATCGCCGAAAACCTTGATGGCACTTCGGAAGAAATTAAAGAGTATTTACACGAGCTTCTGGGGTCTATTTCCAAACTGCCCTTAATATCTCTGTTGTTCAAACATAAGCCTTGGCCGCGCGAGGAAGCGGACGCGCCTGAGGACCGGAGAAAGCAAAGCCGGTCCGTTAAACGTCAAAGGTCGGAATCATAATTTGATAAAGAACAAAACAATGAAAAAAGGTACTAAAGAATTTTTGGGCGGCGCGTTATTGGGGGCGGTTCTGGGAGCCGCTGGGAGCGTTCTCTTGGCTTCCGAAGCCGGTAAAAAAGTACGCGGCGATATCAAACAGAGAGTAGCGGACTTTTATGCCTACGCCGCGCCGAAACTTAAGAAGCTCAAGAATATTGGCGAAAAAGAATATGCGGTGTTTGTGAAAAACGCGGTAGGACAATACGGCAAGCTGAAGAAACTGTCAAAAGCCGAAGAGGCGGTTCTTGTGAAAGAAGCGGTGAAAACGTGGAAACATTTGAAGAAGCACCTGTAGCTTTCATCAAAAAGAGCCGACATGTTATTTAGTGCGGCTCTTTTTGTTTTCTCAAAATTATGGTAAAGTTACTACAATGAATCCCGTTAGAGACAACTAAACTATGATTTTAAAGTACTTGTCTCACCTCGGATTTAAAAAGTCGATTGCCGTTAAAACGTCTAGGCTACGGTCGTCTAGGGACGACCCGTCTCTAACGGGATGAATAAATCCGTTAAAAATATAATACTTTGGGTGGTGGTCGTGATAATGATTCTGGGTTTTGTGATGAGCGCTTTTCGCTTTGGTTTTTAGATTTATGTTTTTGTCCATAATAATAGTTGTAGTTGGACTATCACTTTTGATATTGGTCCACGAAGCGGGACATTTTTTTACCGCGAAGTTTTTTAATTTAAAAATAGAGGAATTCGGATTCGGCATGCCGCCGCGCGCAATCGGGAAAAAGATTGGCGAGACGATTTACAGTCTGAATTGGCTGCCGTTTGGCGGGTTTGTGAAGATTTATGGAGAAGAAGGCGCGGGAAAGACCGAAACAGGTAAGACGTCGTCGGATGCGGAGAGAAGTTTTTATTTTCAGGTGCCGTGGAAGCGCGCTGTAATTGTTGTTGCGGGAGTCGTTATGAATTTTGTAGTTGGCTGGCTTCTGCTCTCCGCTGTTTTTATGATAGGTTCTCCGGATGGCGTAATAATAACGGCGGTGGGCGACAACTCTCCGGCTAAAATTGCCGGTCTTGAGATGGGCGACAGAATTATGGGATTCGGCAATTCAAGCGATGCGTTTGCAAAATATATAGACGGCGCGAAGGGGCAAGAAATAAATTTGAATGTGATAAAAGGGGGTAAAGAAACGACGGTAAAAATTACTCCACGGATTAGCCCTCCGGAAGGCGAGGGGCCTTTGGGCGTGACTTTGGATAACGGCGGCCAGAGAGACGGATTTTTGGAAGGGCTTAAGGATGGATTTCTGGCGTCAATTTATATAATCAAAATGGTGTTTTTGGGACTCGGTAGTCTTATCGCCGGTCTTTTCCACGGCAATGCTGACTTGAGCGGGGTTGTGGGGCCGGTGGGAATTTTCAAGATTGCCATACAAGCCGGAGGAATAGGAATTGTCTACCTCCTGCAACTGGTCGCCTTAATATCGGTAAACCTTGCCGTAATCAACATTATGCCGTTTCCGGCGCTTGATGGCGGGAGATTCCTTTTCATAATAATTGAAAAAATAAAGGGCTCGCCGTTGCCGCAAAAATTTGAACAATGGGCGAACAGCATCGGTTTTGCTTTTCTTTTGCTTTTGATATTCGCGATTACCGCGAGGGATATTGTGCATTTATTTTAGCCCACAATACCTCGCGACACTTGTCGGGGCGTTTACATTTTTGCTTTGCCAACTCGCAAAAAATCCATATAATAAAGTCATGCTTCAATCAGAGCTTTTTACGAGAGTTTCTCGGGAATTTCCCAAAGACGAGGAATCGGTAAACGCCCGTCTTTTGATCCGCGGCGGTTTTATTTACAAAAATTCCGCCGGCGTCTATTCGTTTTTGCCGCTTGGCTGGCTGGTTATGCAAAAAATAGCAGCTATTATACGCGAAGAAATGAACGCCATTCACGGACAGGAATTATTCATGCCCGCGCTTGTGGAAAAAAAGTACCTTGATGCAACTGGCAGGTGGGATGTGAAGGTCGGATTTGAAGCCAGAGGGAAGGACGAAGACAAGGCCTCGTTCATTCTCGGCTGGACTCACGAAGAAGTTCTGACGGAGATCGCGTCTAAGTTCGTTAATTCTTACAGAGACCTTCCTTTCGCCGCTTATCAAATCCAGACAAAATTCAGGAACGAGCCGCGCGCCAAATCCGGGTTATTGCGCGGAAAGGAGTTTATAATGAAGGACCTTTACAGTTTTCATGCCACACAGAAAGATTTTGAAGATTATTACGAAAAAGCGAAAGAAGCGTATTTCAAAGTTTTTAAGCGCTGCGGGCTTGATGCGGTTTACACACTCGCGGCTGGCGGCGATTTTACCGCGTCAAACACACACGAGTTCCAGGTTGTCTCGGCTGTGGGAGAAGATTCCATTCTTTTGTGCCAAAAATGCGGATATGCGGAAAACAAGGAAATTTCCAAACTTAAGTCCGGTGATAAGTGTCCCAAGTGCGGCGGAGCGGTTAAGGAAGAGAGGTCTATTGAGGTTGGAAACATTTTCCCTCTCGGCAACAAGTATTCTAAGAGCTTCAATCTTCGTTTTCTGAACAAAGAGGGGAAAACGGAGGACGTTATAATGGGTTCTTACGGCATTGGGCTGGGGCGTGTTATGGGCACGATCGTGGAAATATATCACGACGAGCGGGGCCTCATCTGGCCCGAATCCGTTGCGCCATTCGCTGTTCATTTGATTGGGCTCGCGAGCGAGGATAAAAAAGTGGGGTTATTGGCGCGAAAAACCTACGAAGAGTTGCAAAAAAACGGGGTTTCAGTACTCTATGATGACAGGAACGATAAATCGGCTGGCGAAAAGTTCGCGGAGGCCGATCTTATGGGTATGCCTTTTAGGGCGGTTATAAGTGAGCGCAATAGAGGCAAAATTGAGGTAAAAAAACGTGGCCAAGAAAAATCATCAATTGTGGCCTCTGCCGCCTTTATAAAATTGTTGGCCAACCAATAATACAAATTAACTTACAACTCACAATTTGTAACTATAAGCTCCCGCCGCCACTAGTCGTTTGTTATTAGTTATTGGTTACTATATATCAATCATGCTGGGATTTTCCAAAGACATAGGCGTTGATCTGGGGACCGCCAATTCCCTTATTTATTTAAAGGGAGGCGGCATCATTATAAATCAACCATCCGTGGCGGCTGTCAACAACAAAACCAGCCAGATCATCGCGGTTGGAGATGAAGCTAAGCATATGCTTGGGCGCACGCCCCCGCATATCAACGTCGTGAAGCCGCTCGTGAACGGAGTCATATCCGATTTTGAGGTTACGCAGGAAATGCTGCGGCAGTTTTTACGCCTGGGCAATAAGTCAAAATTTACCAATTATCGGCTGGCGGTAGTCGGGGTTCCCAGCAATCTTACCGAAGTGGAGAGGAAATCCGTAGAGGACGCCGCACTGGGGGCTGGAGCTTCACGCGCGTATATTATTGAAGAAGCGGTAGCGGCCACTTTGGGAGCCGGTCTGCCCATAGAATCTCCAACGTCAAATATGGTGATTGACATTGGCGGGGGAACGACCGATG
>Ga0209541_10013073_pt1 | contig 12742 bp, 20 predicted proteins | sample RifCSPlowO2_01_FD_184027 | JGI IMG/M metagenome (GOLD analysis project Ga0209541, IMG submission 184027) | Groundwater microbial communities from Rifle, Colorado - Rifle CSP2_plank lowO2_0.1 (SPAdes) (version 2) | ecosystem: Environmental > Aquatic > Deep subsurface > Groundwater | place...
GCGTGCCCGGGCCCATTTCACTCATTGCCCCTTTTATGATGAAACATATAAACATGAATAAAGTAAATGCGAAGACCGATGTAGATATATTAAAAAACCACACACCGGCTGTTTTAATTATCGCAACCCGTGATGATACCAAAAAAGAATGGCTTGAAGCCGGGATTCTCTATGAACGCATCGCGCTTGAAGCCGAACATAGAGGCATGAGCACGGCACCAAGCGCCGCCGCTATTCAAATAGGGGAGTTCTACAAAAAACTTCAAGAGATATTACAAACAACATATCGGCCACAATTTTTCGCACGCCTTGGGTATGCAAAAGGCACAGTCAAACCCAGCCCACGGTTGCAAGGGGGTGAGGTAATGCAATAAAAAATGAAACTTTAAAAAAACTTCGAAAAAAATTAAATTCTCACCCCTATCGCAGTCGCAAAAACTATTGCTACTGAAAACAGTATTACTGTGCTTGCGCCTATCCATAACGCTAGGAATCCACCCCCTATCATTGAGAGTCCTACGGCTACCTGCACAAAGCTGTTGTGCACTCCAATTTTCCCCGTAGCACCATTCGAGTAGTGAGCTATAAGTATTTGTTGCAGTGTTGCGAGAGATGCTCCCAAAGCGCCGTAGAGAGTTTGCAAAACGTAGAGCGGAGCGTTAGGTGCTAAATAGGCAAGCATCACCAACCCCTGCAACACCAAAGTCCATGAAAGTACTTTCAAAGGGTTTCTATTCTCACAGGCCCATCCAACAAAGTATGTGGATGCTATTGATCCGAGCGACATAAGTCCAAAGAGTAGTCCGAAGGCCTCTAGACTATTGCCACGTCCTAGGAGAATTTTGTACCACGCGGGCGTAAAAAGCCCAATGGCAAAATAAATAGCGAACTGAATATATGTAACTTTTTTCATAATTAGGGAAGAGGAGGAGGCGCGGCCTCCTCCTCCTTGAGTTCAGGAGAGGGTTCAGAAGGTGAACTCGCCCTTGTTCACGCCGGCGAGGAACGCGTCCCACTCGCCCTTGTCGAAGTACAACGTGTTCTTGCCGGTGTCGCGCGTGCTCCGCACGGCAGTGATGCCATCCTTGTGGGCGACAGCCACGCAGTTGATGATGCCGCCCGGCTGGGTTGCGCTCGAGACGACGAAGTCCCCATCGGCGAACAGATGAGGGTGCTCGCGATACTTCATACAGACTCCTTCTCCTGGTTGTTGGAAGGTGCATTCCTTCATGGATAAGTGTATACCTAATTGATTATAAGTTCAACAAGTAGGCGCAACTTGTGGTATTATTAAAATATGAGCTGGCGTGCCAAAATAAAGGACAGAAAACGAGTTCTCGGAGAGATAATCCGAGAACTCGAAGACCTCAAAAAACGGGGGTTTGAGAATCAGTACGCGATTGATGAGAATATCAAGTTTTTCGAGGCCATAAATTTACCAAGGGTAACCCTCGGTCATAGGGTTACCCTAGGTTTCGCCACAATGCAATGAAAGTTGCAAATTAAGTAAACTCCTACTTTTCTGGCAACCATTCCACATGTTTGGTATTATGGGATTATAAAGAACCGGTCTTTATTAAACGATGATTTCTTATTATGCTTATTTATTTAACCACAAACAAAGGCAAGGTTGAAGAGGCAAGGCGTTTTTTTATTGAAAAATACGGTTTCAATATTGAGATTAAAGATCCAGATTTTGAAGTTATAGAAATTCAGGCAAAGACAAGCGCCGAAGTGGCGACATACAGCGCTAAATATGCCGCTGATAAATTACAGAGATCTGTTCTTAAATCAGATACCGCGTTATATATTGATTATCTCGGTGGTCTGCCAGGGCCATATAACGCATACTTTGATAAGCAGATTGGTGTGGAAAAATTTCTTAATTTAATGAAAGACATCGATGAGCGTAGCGCACAGCTCGAGCATTCATTCGCCTTTTGTGAACCTGGCCAAAAACCGATTATATTTAGTGGTGGTTCGAGGGGGACGATAAGCCGCGAAGCAAGAGGTTCGCTTGGACGATGGCATGACAAATTTTATATTCCGGAAGGAGAAACGGAAACACTAAGTCAGCTTCGCGAAAAGAATGCCGATCACGAGGCGACTTATTGGGGAACTGCGATAAATGATTTTGCGCGGTGGTACTCTGACCAAAAAGAGAGATTTGGATAATAGTTATCCATGATTTTTATTACCGGCCCACATAATTCAGGAAAAACAACGCTTGCGCTGCAGCTTCTCCAATATGGTTTTTTACACATAGAAACTGGCGATATTAAATTACCGAGGGTTACCCTCGGTAGTATAAGCGGCACTTCAAACTCAATGGAGACCTCAATTCTTTTGTAGAATTGGCAGAGCACCTCAAACCCCACATCATAGCCCTCGGCTTTTGCTTGCCGATGTTGCTAAAAATAAATAAGATCGGCGCGTTAAAAGTTTGAAACCAAGAAAATAAAAAAGCCCTGCGCTGAGAGCTTAACCGGTGAGTACGTCGATTAGTGCGTCGGCTATGGGAAGTCCGGTCAGTTTTTCTATCCACCCCCATTGTCCATTCGGATTAATTTCTAGAAAAACTCGCTCTTGTCGTGGGGTAACGATCATGTCTATGGCTCCGAATGTTAGGCCGAGACTTCGCGTGAGATTTATGCACATACGCTCTAACTGTGGATCTAAGTTCTCAACTTCGTGTCGTAAAGTAACTTTATGTTGGTCACGGCGCCAATCGAGTTTCGTCTCCTCGTGTTCTTGAGAGTATATTCGCGCGGCAAATACTTGATTGCCGACCACTGTTATACGCAGTTCGTAGTCTTTTTCTATATACTCTTGAAATAAACACGGAGCTACTCGGATTGCAGAACGCATGGGCGTTGTGATTTCACTTATTTCTGACGTAAAAACACTTCGCACCTCATCTCCTACATCAGAGATAAGCGGTCTGCTCAATGTTTTGTAGACAACTCGTTTTGGTTTGAGATTTAGAATGAAAGATTCTGCCTCGTCTGGATTACTGGTAACAAGAGTTTCTGGAGTCATGAAGCCAAGTTTTGCGGCGAGTTGTAATTGATGGAGTTTATTTTCTGCAAACCTATTCTGCTTTGGATGATTTATCCAAAGCCGGTCTTCCAAGCATGCATACATGTTATTTAGAAGCGCCTCAATTTCACGACGTGCAAACTGCTGATTAATATCCATGCCAACAAAGTCGTAAGCTCCCAAGATAACCTTACGGAACCAGATACTTTTGACGTCGTTTGATGCAACAACGGTTAGGCCAGATTCGTCAACAGCTCGAAATTCTTGTCGCGCGTTGAAATTTGTCCATGAAATCGTATATTCTGATAGATATTTATCTGCATCAAGTCGTACGACGTCTATTTCCTTTGAGCTCATTTTCTCGATACAATAGTCAGCATGAGCGTCACTCGAATTAGTTATAACAAGAATTCTCACGGTTCACCTTCCTTTCTGCGCAGACAAATTCTGTCTGCATTTCAGCACGATCAACGGTTGAGAAAGCGTCAATGGTTAGCATGGCAAAAACTTTTAAGGCGGTACGGTGACCAGACACAACCAATGTTCCAAAGGGACGTCGCCAAGTTAAAGCGCGAACTTGAAAAAATGGATCGTCGCAACACTAAATTTGCAAAATCTGTTATCCGCGTTCATGGCTGGCCTAGTCGAAGCTTGGTAGGAAAGCGCTGCGCTACTGCATTTTTTCTACTCGTTCAACATGCCGATCATGATTTAGTATTTCAGAAAAAATGTTTGGGTATCTTAAAAAAAGCAGCACGGATTGGCGAAGCGCAATGGCGCCATTTCGCCTTGCTTTACGATCGCGTATTAATTCACGAAAGGAAGAAACAACTTTATGGCACGCAGTTTCAGACGTTACCAGACGGCACTACTAATCCATTTCCTATTGCTCGGCCAAAATTTTTGAATAGCAGACGAAGGAGTCTTGGCATGAACTCTTTTAAAGAAGAGTGTAGACACATGCGAGCTCGGAATTGTATGTAACTCCTGCTCGCATGTGTCTATGGTGGGTCGGGCTAGGTGTCCGCGTCGGGATACATGCTTCCGCCACTCTCTGTGTACCACGCAGACGTGGGGGAGGTAAGTACGATCTCGTACTTTTTGAACGTTTCCGACAGCAAGACGCCGAGGGGTACTGGCGGATTCATATCTTCCGCCAACTTCTGCGAAGTGTTGAGGTTCATTGTTCTTTTCTCCTTTCTACCCTCTTATTGGCCAAGCGATACGAGGATGCTTTCGCTCGACATTGACAAAGTGCGATTGCCTAAAGCCAAGCTATATAAAATTCTTGTTGTTGTCAATAAATAATAACAGAAAAAGCGTTTAAAATAAGTAACAAAATGCTGTTGTTAATAATTATTGACAATTAACATATCTCTTGCTAGTCTTATCTAGGGCTAAAATAGTGCTGATTTTTAACTTTAATTAGCGCTATTTGCCAAGTTTTAATAACAGTTAAAAACTTTATCAACAGCATGATCGAAAAATTAGAAAAATTTGGTTTATCGCAAAAAGAAGCAAAAATTTATCTTACTCTTCTCGAATTAGGCAATGTTGTTGTAAGCGATATCGCAAAACAGGCAGGTATCAATCGGAGCACTACTTATGTACTTCTCAAATCACTTGCCGATAGAGGTTTTGTGGGTATTACCGAACGCAATGGAGTAAAAATATACGCGGCCGCTTCACCAGAACGTATTATTCAGCATCTCGAAGATTCGATTAAAAAATATACGGAGCTTGTGGGTGTTGCACATGGAATTTTGCCGGAGTTGAAATCAATGTATGTGGGCGTTGGTCCAAAACCGCATGTAAGATTTTTTGAAGGTACGGAGGGAATTAAAACGGCGTATGAAGATACATTGACATCCAGCGAGACTATACTGGCCTACGCTTCTATAGAAAATATGCATCAAGCATTGCCAAACTATTTCCCTGAATATTATCAGCGACGGTCTCAAAAAAATATTCATATACGAGCTATTTTCCCCGATACACCTGAGGCGCGCGAGCGCGTTAGACACAATAAAGAAGAGGCACGAGAGGCGATGCTTGTGCCAAGCAAAGATTATGCGTTCTCACCGGAAATCAATATCTATGACAATAAAATTGTATTCATGTCTTTGGTAGAAAAGTTTGCTTTAATTATTGAAAGCCGTGAGCTGGCCGACGCACTCAAAAAAGCTTTTGAGCTTTCTTGGAGAGAGGCGAGCAGACTAAATGGCCAACTGATCAAAGATGAAAAGAGAGATTAAAATAGGTGAGACGCCACTTTTTGAGCTAAAGAATATTGGCGAAAGCGTGCAATATCGTTTTCGAAAGGCGTATGTTAAAGATGAGAGTAAAAACCCTTTCGGCACCGTAAAAGATAGGCGCAATTTCTATATTTTTCAGGAAGCAAACCGCTTAAGGGTTGATAAGCTCGTTTTAATTACATCGGGCAATAGTGGTTATAGTCTGGCCCAATTCGCTAAGGGTAGCACCGTGAAAGTAGTCTGTATTGTTAGCAAAACCATCGCACAGGAGATTAGGTTAGCTCTTCAGGATGTTGCCTACCAAGTAATAGAATTAAATCTTCAGCATAAGATTTTGCGACCAGAGGAGTTAATTACTTTTGCGCGCGAAAAAGACGATGAAGTGATCTGGGAAGTAACTAATGGATACGAAGAGAATTATCAAGGTATTATTGAAGAAATATTGCGCGAAGTAACGCCCGATTATATCGTCGTGCCGGTTGGCAGTGGTGGTATTTATTTGGGCATTATTCAAGGACTTGAGCGACGTCATGCAAAAACAAAAGTGATTGGTATAGGCGTACAGAATACGATTCATAGTTTGGCAGATAAGCTTTCGACTCCGTGGACGCCTTACGCAAAAGCTCTCGAACACTATCATAATCTTGGCAATACAATTTACCGCCTTACCGAGCAGGAGGTCAAGAAAACATTCTCAACCTTTAAAAACATAATGACATGTGAACCATCTTCAAGTATTGTATTTGCGGCTTGCGAAAAACATACCTTCAAACCCGATGATATAGTAGTATTTCTAAACTCCGGCAAGTCACAGGTGGCTTAAATCTTATTTTGTTTGTAGAATAAGATATAAACACATGAACTTACGTATCAAAATAAAGGATAGAAAACAAAGTACTCACATGAAATCAAATTTCAAAGCTTGGGATATTAAGATAGAAGATTTTTTTAATCTAAAAACATCAGATAAGAAACTTCGCTTTCTGCTAAACTTTGCGGTGCTCGCGCCCTCAAGTCATAATATTTTTGTAGAATTGGCAAAGCGTCGCAAACTCCGCATCATAGCCCTCGGATTACTTTATCAGAAGTGGTGGAATAGTTCAGTTTTCGTATACAAGATATGCTGAAATAAATACTAAAATTGCGGCAATCTGAAACACATAATCTTTTACAAGACTACTTAAAATCATAGAGATGCCAACCCCGGCTGTAATTGTAATAGAATACATAGCGAAGTTTTTTGTGAAGTGAGAGTTTTGCCCTGCTACGCGAGCATTGATCATAGACTCGCCAGCACCTGCAGACGCTCCTATGATACAATTAAGCGTCAGTATCTGCATTAAAGTGCCAGCATAGCCAAATAGTAACAGAACGATCATCTCAATAATTCTATTTAACGACAGAGTGATTTTACGCGGCTTGAGATAAAATCCAGCGAGATATGCTCCCATTGCGCTTGCAAGCATACTCAATCCTATGACAATAGCAAAATAATCTTTAGCTATCTCGTTTGTGCGTAAAATAATATAGGGCGATGCAATTCCTATAGCAAATGCGTATAAAATATTTGATAGTTTGAATCTCATAATCGGCGCGAGTGAAAGCGAGCGTGCTTCCCGAGGGGTTCTTGGAGTCACGAACGAGAACCTTCTCGCCCATCGACACCTCGACGCAGTGCCTCCCCCGGAAACTTGCTCTGGCTTTACGGAACTCCGCTTGACCGAACACATGTCGCATACTACACCTTCCTTTGCTAATGCTTGGGCTGATTCCCAAGGTCTGCAGTTAGTTTACAACAGCCAGTCTTAAATGTTAAGAGATCATACTGGTTTAATGCCTGATATGTCTTTTGTATCCGTTTTTATGTTAAACTATCCTCATGAGCAAGGCTCGACGTGAGCAAATCAATGAAATTTTGAAAGATCTTACCGACCTAAAATCGAGAGACTTTGAAAACGTCTATGCCGTTGATGAAAATATCAAATTTTTTGAGGCGATGTATTCACTGCCGCGATATGTTTGGTGGCTTTTTAAAGAAATGCCGAAAATTGACGGCTCGCGCCTTTTGGAGCTTTCCGATTTTCATCTCGTTTCCTTACCAAGGGTAACCCTCGGTCATAGGGTTACCCTCGGTTTCGCAATATGAACTTGAGAACGAAAATAGGGGAGAATTATAGTGCGTGGCAGGTTGATACACAGGATTTTTATAAGTGCCGTTCGGACAAAGAGCGTTTAGAATTTTTGCTCCGGTTTGCCGTTTTAGCTCCTTCAAGCCACAATAGCCAGCCGTGGAGATTTGAAATAGGGGAAGGTGCAATAAAAATTTTTCTAGACTTTTCGCGCCGTCTTTAGGGTGCGCGCTTGAAGAAAAAATAAAATCACACTCTACTTATTCTAAATAGAGTGTGTGTTCGCTCAAGATTTTTGCTTTTGCCACATGCCTGTATAAGGATCATAAAGACATTCTTTTGGTTTAGCACGAGGATTACCATCCTGATCCATATTTTTTGCTTTTGGACGACAGTCGAAACAGGCATAGCGATATTCACAATCGCGGCAGATCTCGACATAGTCTTTTGAGAGGCTCATGATTGCTTTAGTCGATGCTTTGTTAAGTATTACTTCAAGTGTTTCTTCTAGCACGTTACCGTATGAAATATCTCGTTCCATTATGCACGGGAAAATATCTCCTGAAGCAGTAACACAAACTGCTTTTGAGAAGCAGTTATGACCAAAAAGTCTTTGCTTGAAAGTATTCTCCGGACATTTAGAGAATATCGGTTCACTTATATATGTTTTTTCGATGTGTTTATCGGGAACCAGGTTAGCGTTACAACCTCGACCGCTTGGGCGGATATAGTCAATTCTAACGTTCTGCACACCAAGTTGGTGAAGATACCTCTCGGTTGCTTCGAGAGTATTTTGGTTATGACTCATGCAGATCATAGCGATGCGCAAGTTAAGACCTGCGGCAAGAACTCGCTGTATATTTCTTACTGTGCTCGTGTGACTATTTGTACCCAGCGTGATGCTTTCATGAATATGGGCGTTTTCGCTGTAGAATGACACGGCCATATGTACACCGTACTGTTGCAATATTTGCAGCATCGCATCAGGCAGTAATGTTGCGTTTGTGAAGACTTCGATAAACTTAAATTCAAGCTCATGGGCTGCTTGTATAAGTTCGGCTAATCTATTACCAAGTATAAACGGCTCGCCGCCGATAAATTGTATCTTTTTACAACCAATTGCTACTGCTTGTTGCATAACAGCAAGTCTATCTTTTTGGCGCATGCGATCTTTACCAATAAGTATTGGACTACTGCCAGCATAACAGTGTATGCATCTGAGATTACATCCGCTTGTTACTTCAAGCCATAAAAAGTCGAGTAGTTTTTTTGTGGGTGCAAGATGGATCTTTTGTGGTGTTTCGTTGTGTTGAATGAAACGGCCCAACTCTTTGTCTTGTAACGTTTTTAGATACGTCAGTGATTCTTGGCAATCGATTTCTGAATGCTCTACAAAAAATTTCTCGAGTTCTGCTCCACTTTCACATGCGTCGAGCAACATGCACGCCCCTTCATCGATTGAATATACGTTGCCGTCTTGTAGATTATAAATAGCACCTCTTCGAGCACCCCCTACAAGCAATACCTTTTCCTCTAAAGTAAATCTCTGCAATCCCATGACAAGCTCCTTTTCAAGGTAAGCTATTTGAATAGTATGTGGTTTTACAAAATTGTCAATACAGTATTCATGTACTATGCTTTTAGTATGATTCAGCTCAATTTTCTTGTGAGAGAGGAGTATATTTTACAACACGCACTTTCGAGTTTTACAAAAGAAAAGAATATAAATACCTTAAAGCATAAAATATGGAAATATAACCATAATTTGTATTATCTTTTAAGCGGGCAGTTGGCGGTTTTATTATTTCAAGACATATCTTTGTCAATGATGCCAAATATTGTGGGGCATCAGGCCCGAAAAAATTTGCAGATAATTTTACATTCATCTCAATTTCAAAAAGTACTTCATGAGACGAAACGCTACGCTGATTTTGTGGAGCGGCAGTGGACACGCAACTATGATGTGGCATATACGCTTGTAAATGAAATATCAAGATTGCCAATTCAAAATCGGCAAATCAATGTATTTATCACACATCCAAAATTATTTAATGGGCGTTCATATCCCGAACTAAGTGTAATCACGTGGGGGCATTCGGAAGATTGGAAAAATTATTCCACTGTTTACTTATGGCATGAAATTATGCACCATCTCATATATACTAAAAAAACTGACGCAAATCTTATACATGCGCTGATCGAACTAGCATGTGACAACGAATTACGTCTTCGGCTCAATAGAAAAGGAAGATATTTTCGGGAAGGGAAATATATTGTTGGCCATCGTAACCTAATTAATCTAGAAAAATATATATTGCCACACTGGAAAAAATATCTTGCCTCAAAAACGAACTTATTAGATTTTGAGAAAACTTTAAAAAATATGTTACCGAAAAAAATGTTGGCGAATTACAATGCGCTTGATACGTGGTCTGATTGGCATTAGTAAAAAACAGAGGCCTTGTATTCACAAGGCCTCTGGCGAAGGTCGCGGGATCTTCGCTAGTCGCCGGGCCACGGTCCGCAGTCAGGACCACATGCGGGACCGCATTGTGGCTGGCAGACCGAACCATCTGCCTGCGCGGAGGCGCTTGCCGCATCATCGGCAGACTCAGTCGCATCCGACGATGTTACAACGAGAAGCTCCATAGCATTTTCACCCCTTTCCGTCCCTAATTTCCTAAGCTGTTCGGGACAAAGCAGCTTAGTTTGAGAAAGAACTCTCGATCCCATTCTAGATAATGCATATTTTTATGTCAACGCGTTGTAAACGAGTTTAAGGGTGAAATGCGAAACTACGAGTTTCTAGCGCGGCTCTCTCGTGGTATCATTAAAGCATGAGCCTGTGGACGAAAATTAGGGAGAGGCGCAGCTTGCTGGATGAGATTATTAATGATCTCGAAGATTTGAAGTCTCGTGGCACTTTTGAAAACGTCTATGCCATTAATGAAAACATAAAATTTTTTGAGGCGCTCAAATCACTACTCAAATACATAAAATGGCTTATTAAAGAAATGCCGAAAATTGATGGTTAACGACTAAATTTTTTTGTTAAAATTAGATATGCTTCAAAAATTCCGATGGCGGTTGTCATATCTTGAATTTCACCGCTAAAAATCTTTTGCATTACCTTTTCTAACGGAAGGCAGATTATTTCTGTATGTTCGTTTGTGTCAGTGTGCATGGTCGGTTTCTTTATAAGATTTCTCGCAAGAAAGAGATGACATGTGAGACGTAAAAATGCTGGATTGTTTTGAAATGTACCAAGAGAAGAAATTATACTAGCTCTGTAGCCAGTTTCTTCAAGGAGTTCGCGGCGAGCAGTATTAACAGGTTTCTCGTTTTTATCAATTACTCCCATAGGAATGTTGAGAATATTTTGGCGAGAGCCGTGTCGATATTGCTGGACGAGTAGTATTTCTCTATTGCCGATGAGTGGTACGACCGCCGCATATGGTGGGCGCTCTACAATATAGAAGTCTTTGATTAGCGTGCTATCTGGAAATCGTACGGTTTCCAAAATAACCTTAAGCCACTTACTATCAACGAGAATTTGTTTTTTCTTCATATTTCTTAGTATTATTCTTTTTTAAAATCTTGCAAGTGTTAAAAGAAATAATAAAAAGCAGAGCAATCATCGCTCTGCTTGGGTGCAAGAACTAAAATTAGACACTGGCGAGTAACTCGATGTCCGATTCTACCATTTCGCGTATGAGCTGCTCGAAAGTGACAGTTGGCTGCCAGCCGAGGACAATCTTCGCCTTTTCAGTATTGCCACACATCGGCGCGATTTCGGTAGGACGGAGGAAACGCTGATCTGTAGTAACGTGTTCGCGCCAGTTCAGTCCGGCTTGTGCATATGCTACGGCACACAAATCCTCAATCGAGTGTAGAGTGCCAGTCGCAATGACGTAATCATCTGGTTCGTGATGTTGAAGCATGAGCCACATTGCATGAACGTAGTCTTTGGCATGCCCCCAATCACGTTGGGCCTGAAGATTTCCTAAGGCCAGTTTACGATCTACTCTGAGAATCTGCCGCCCCTCCTCATTTTGGGCACTTTGTGGTTTCCCAAGCTTAGTGGCAGCTACGCCGAGCGAGACTTTTCGACTGACGAAATCAGGGCTTCTGCGAGGACTTTCATGATTGAAGAGGATTCCGCAACAGACGAACATGTTGTACGAAAGGCGATATACGCGTGCCATAAGGTGTGCTGCGAGCTTCGCGACACCATAAGGATTGTTTGCTCTGAAAGGAGCTTTTTCATCTATAGCACCGGCGGTTGCATCGCCGAAGATTTCACTGCTAGATGCCTGGTAAAACTTGACTCCAGGGAGATGTTGATGCGCGGCTTCAAGTAGACGAACGGGTCCCAACGCAGTAATGTCAAGCGTGTGAAGAGGGTAACGCCATGATTCTCGCGGAACAGATTGGGCCGCAAGGTTGTAGATTTCATCTGGCTGAGTCTCGCATAAAAGAGTAGCGAGCGCCGAGCCATCGCTCAAGTCCCCGTACACCAAGGTTATCTTGTCAAGGATATGCGCGATGTTTCTCGGCATTCCCTGACTCCTGCGGCGCACGAGGCCGAAGACCTCGTAACCGTGTTCGATGAGAAGTTCAGTAAGATAGGAGCCGTCTTGTCCCGAGATACCAGTCACAAGCGCTCTTTTACGTTTGTTTGTTGTCACCTTTTTCTCCTTTCTTTGAGCTGGCAATTGTCCGCCAGTAGTTTAGTGTATCTTGGATGGTAGTTGTCAACGAAATCTTTGGTGTCCAGCTAATTTCTCGATATGCCTTGGAATAATCACCAGTGATACGTACTGGATCAAAAGGTCGAAGACACGTCTCGTTTCTTTGGATTTGAATGGGAACAGTAGCAGATTCAACTAAGGTTTCAAGAACCTCACGTAACGCGGTTTCTTTACCAGAGCAGAGATTATAGATTTCACCTTCTTCCCCGTAGGCACGCGCCGAGGCAAAACCGCGTACTATATCTCGCACGTCAGAATAATCACGAATGACATCGATGTTGCCAACTTCGATTACTGGCTCCTGTTTGCCACACTCGATTCTTGCGATTTGGCGAGCAAATGAGGGAATCGCAAAGAATGGCTTCTGGCGAGGACCAGTGAATGCAAACGGTCGCACAATGATAGATGGAAGCGCATGCACTTTTCCATAGTATTGGCACACCAGTTCTTGTGTGTATTTAGAAATCCCATATGGATTAAGCGGGCCCAACTTTGAGTTTTCATCAAGGGTGTTTCCTGCGATGGCATCATATACATCTGCAGATGAGACACAGAGTAGTCGCGGCTT
>Ga0209541_10013075_pt1 | contig 12740 bp, 6 predicted proteins | sample RifCSPlowO2_01_FD_184027 | JGI IMG/M metagenome (GOLD analysis project Ga0209541, IMG submission 184027) | Groundwater microbial communities from Rifle, Colorado - Rifle CSP2_plank lowO2_0.1 (SPAdes) (version 2) | ecosystem: Environmental > Aquatic > Deep subsurface > Groundwater | place: Rifle...
TGGCTTCTTTGCGATGCTGATATGCCCGTGGCAATCCTGTCAATATCTATTTTTCCTGTTTCCTTATCGAGGCCGATCTGCATCAAGGAGTATTCAAGCAATTCAATTGCCCTTCTTGCATCCTCTCTTGTGGTTTCCTCACTTAATCTTAATCTTGCGGAAGCCTCTGCGAGCCTTACCAGAGCTTCCAATTGCCTGGCTGATATTGGCACTGCCTTAATCCCTTCATCTGTGCCTCCGCTGCTTCTCATTGTAAGGTAAAATTCCTTTATTTCCTGCAAAGCACCATCACTAAGCCTCGGGATTATTTTTTGCTTTGCATAAGCAATGTATTTCCTTAAAAATTCTGTTGACAGTTCCGGCTCATACAGGTTCGGAGTCTGGTGGAGCACCAGCAAATGGCTTGCAAGCTTCTCATCCCTTATCGGGTCAGGAAGGTCCTTTATCGGAAATATAAGGTCAAACCTGTTTATCAAAGTAGGCGGCATATTTATCTGGTCGGCAATTACCCCATAAGGGTCAAACCTTCCGAATTTCGGGTTTGCTGCTGCAAGAACAGTGGTTCTCGCAATTAATGTGGCCTGTATGGTTGCCTTCGATATGCTGACTGTTTGCTGCTCGAGTGCCTCGTGCATGGCAGCCCTGTCATCTGTTGTCATCTTGTCCATCTCATCTATGCAGCAAATGCCATTCGAAGCTAAGACCAAAGCACCTGCTTCCAGGCTCCATCCCCTTAAAAATTCGTCTCTTACAACTGTTGCTGTTAATCCGGCTCCGGAAACTCCCCTCCCGCTAACATACCTTCCTTTTGGGGAAATGGTGCTTACTCTCTTTAACAATGCGCTTTTTCCCGATCCTGGATCGCCAACAAGCAACACGTGCATATCCCCCCTGCTTACAACTTTGTCGCTCCTTACTTTCCTCACGCCGCCAACAAGCTGCAATAACAGGGACTCTTTGACTTTCTCATAGCCATAAATCGAAGGTGCCACAGAATTAATTAATTTTCTAAATAGGTCAGGATCCTGCGACAGCTCCTTGATTTTTCGTTCTTCTTCTTCAGTTATGTCAATCTCATAGAACGTCTCTTCAACAGAGCCAACATAGTTTGCCTCTATCATTAAATCAAACCTAGTTGATTTTGTGCCTGTTTTTTGTATAATAGGAACTTCCTTGACGATCCCGACAACATCTATCTTGCTGCCTGGATTTGTTTTTCTCTCGCTTAACGGGCTCACCAAATCATCTTTCAGGAAAATATTGGCTCTTTTTGGCTGTTCGCCGCCTTCAAGGCTTTCAGGTGTTTCCTCCAATACAATCCCCTGCGCATCTACTAATTCTTTGCTCAGCAAAGTGAATTTTCCCTTCCTGCCGCACCCGCACTTGCTCGGCTCCCTGAAGCTGCCGTTCAGCTGCAATACATTTATTATGTTGCCGCAGACAGGGCATTCAAACCTTGCAGCCGTTACTTGAGGCCTTACATCAGATTTCTGCCTTACAATGCCCTCCACTTCCATTAATTTTCCTATATGCTTGCTTCTTATGTTCCTTACCATTATTTTCTGGTTTTTTGGCAGATTAGAAAACCTTACCTTTGCCCCATTTATCTCTTCCAGGTCAAACTGCTGCAGGGAGATTTCCGCAGCCTTTATGGTATCCTCAGGATTTTCCAGAAGCTCATTCGCCAAATCAAGGTCAAACTTGGAAAGCTCGGCAAAATCAACAACAACAAACTTAAGGTCTTTCCTTAAATTCTTAATAATATTCTCATAATAATATGACTCTAAGAACTCATGAAACCTCCTTATCTGCTCGTTCGCATCAACCTTGACCAATTCTTGCATAAACGCATCCTGTTTTTTTGTTTTTAAATAGCTTACGCGCGGATGTCCAGTGCTCAAAATAAGATTAAAAAAAGAAAATCTGCTCAGGCCTTGACCTTCTTGAGGTTCTCAACCAGGACATCAACAGCAGCATGGACATCTTTCTCGCTCTTTGTTCCTGTGCATACTATCTTGCCATTGCTGAAGAGCAAAAATGTTGCCTGCGGGCTGCTTTTCGTGGCTGGCAGCTTATAAACCAATCCGGGAAACTGCTCCGGCTCATATTCAACATTCCTTAGTTTTGTTGCTAACTCATTAAGGTTAAGGTCCATACCAACGCTTCCTGAAGCAACGATATTCTGTATGTTGATTTTTGGCTTTACAGTAATTTTGACATTTATCTTTTCCAGGCTCTTTATTATCTTCTTTATGCTTTCCTCAACCTTATCCAAGGTCCTTGCTCCGGTGCACACAACTTTGCCTGAGCTGAAAATCAATGCAGATGTCTTTGGCTCCTTGATCCTTATAACCAGCCCAGGAAACTGCTCAGGATTGTATTCTGTGTTGCTTAAAGTAGCAGCCATCTTTTCTAATGGAATATCATGCTCCAATGATGTGGAAACAACTATATTCACAATCTCGATGTCTCTTGTCCCTTTTCTTAATTTGACAGCCTTAGCTTTGACCTTTTTAGCCATAATTTACACCCCCAAACATAAATTTGATTTATAAAGCTTAAAAATGGGGTCCTATTTAAATACTTTTATGTTTAAAAAGCAGGGTTCATTTATAAGTATCAGAGACGGTATGCCTCCACTGCTTCCTATGGAAAAATAAGCGGCTAATTAATAAATTTTCAATATAGAAAATAATATAAATCCAAACCCCAGCAATAATTATTAAATAAAGAGGAATTAAACCTGAGAAAATGATAGATATTGTATTGCCTAAAAATAACGAAGAAGAGTTCATTAAAATAGCTGAAAAGCTTGGCTACAATAGATTACTGTTTCTTTACGGCTTGGAGGAATACATTGAAAAGCAAAAAACCCCGATTAAAAATGCAAAAATAAAAATAAATTATGGAATTCTTGCAAATGAAAGAAACATACAAAAAATAAATGGTAAATTTAAAAATAAAAATATTTTTGTTGCAGTCAAGAGCCCGTTCAACAGCCGCGACATTATTGAAAGGTCATACGCAAACATGGTTTTTTCCCTGGAAGAACCAGGCAGGAAAGATTTTATGCACCAGCGCGGCTCAGGATTGGACCATATTCTGGCAAAACTGGCCCATGACAAGAATGTTGCAATAGGATTTTCATTAAGTTCTGTACTGAATTCTGAAAATAAGCATATTATTCTTGGAAGGATGATGCAGAACATAAAATTATGCAGGAAATACAAAGTTAAAACTATTATTGCCTCTTTTGCCCAAAACCCTTATGAAATAAGAAGCTTTTACGATATAATCAGTTTGTTTATGGTTTTAGGCATGCAGCAAAAAGAGGTTAAAGATGCATTGTCAAGATATTAAGATATTACCCAGACTCTTTTAATAATGCTATATTCTTGGTAAATTATTTAAATTTGATAAATTAATCTAAGACGCATGGGCAAGTTAATCCATATAACATTATTGGCATTGATTCTTATTTCTGCCTTTTTTCTGAGATTCTATGGTACAGGAAATATGGAACTTTTAGGTGACGAATACACAGATTTCTCTATCGCAGTTACTTTAAAAAACAACCCAAACCCCTTTGACAGCAATTATAAGTACGAAGATATCTACCTTGACCAGACCAGGTTTTCCTATTACCTAACTGCATTTCTACTATCCTGGAAATTTAATATAATAGGTTCGAGAATCCTGTCAGTAATATTCGGCACCCTTACAGTCTTGCTGGTGTATCTTATTGGCAAAGAATTGTTTAATGAGACAGCTGGAGTGATAAGCGCAGCATTAATTGCATTTTCTGTCTATCACATAGCTTTTTCAAGGCTGGCAATGACATCTGGAGACAGCATATTCCTATTCTTTTATATGGCAAGCATGTATGCATTTTTTATTGGCTTAAAATATTCAAAGAATTTTTACATATTCCTCTCTGCAGTCTTAACTGGAATATCCATAGCAACAAAGCTTTTCGGGCTTTTCCTTTTTCCGATATATTTGCTGACGCTATGGTTTTACCGCAAAAAAATAATTTTTAGGGCAAAAAGCAATAGACTACTAAACATCCTGTATTTCTCCCTAGTTCCAGCGAGCATATATGTTATGATATCCATTCTGCCCGCACACCTCTCCAATTTTAAGCTATATTTGTATTTTATTTCAATATTGTTTATAGCTATTTACACGACAATATTACTATGCTCCAAAACAAGATTCATGGATATTTTTGTGCCGATACATTTCCTTGTTTTAGCTACATTATACACCTTCACTTTTACACCAATACACTTATCCCCGGCAAATTTCCTTGGAGTATTTGGTTGGTTCAGCGAATGGAATCTCTCTCCTTTGGCGACTGCGCCTTACTACGAGAATTTTATGATTCTATTCATCAAGCTCGGAATCATTTTTTCAATAATCTTTCTTTTGAGCTTAGCTAATTTTTTTAGGAAAGCCAAGTCTATTCAGTGCACTTACCTTATGCTATTCTTTTTAGTCCCTATGCTGGCGCTTACAGCAATAAAATGGAAAGTTACATGGCACCTGATGATAATATTCCCTATAGTCTACCTCATTATTGGGAAATACCTCAATGACATCTTCCACAGAATAAAAAAGCAAAAATCCTTATATTTTATTTCCCTGCCCTTTTTTTTATTTTTCCTGTTTCTGCCATTATACAACATGCAGAATATATATCCTTACTACGAATTGCAGGGATATCAATATGGTGATAGTTCAATAGGATACAATAAAGCTGCTTTTTTAAGTTTTGAAGGCATAAGGGCTGCAAGCAATTACATAGAGCAAAATACCGAAGAAAATGCCACTGTAGTCATTTATTTGTTTGATTTAAGATACACCTTTTATGGCTATTCCTTTACAAACTTCATGTATTACCCTAAAAAAAATCCCGGCAGGTATATACTGGTAGAGTCAAAAGAAGAATTGGCAAACGGAAACTATGATTATGTGTTGCTGCATTTCTACTCCAAAAAATCTGCAGCGATCCCAAAAACTTGTATCTTAAATAAGACATTTAGTATAGACACTATAGAAGCATTTTATCTCTATAAATGTTAGTTCTATGTTGGGGCTTTATAGATAACACAATCGGATTTCAATTTTATTGTTGAATCCATATCCGGGTATTTAAGCTCATGGGCAACCTTATATTTTTCATTTGAACGTATCCAAGAATTAGTGGCTATTTTTTCGTAATCTTCAGATGGATATATCCTCATATGTATATCACAAACATAATCATTGTTGCCCCCGTTCTCTATAGTATACATCAGATTTTGGTTGTTGCCTTCCCCATAAATATACTTGCATTCCAAATTCACAGCACAACCATCACAATTGTCTGTCTCAATGCAGCTGTATTTTGGTATCTTTGAATATTTTAATGACGCCGCAACAATCGAGGCTATTGATATAAGCATCAGCACAATGAAAATAGATAGTATAATCTGACCATAAGGTTGCCTTTTCCTCGCTTTGTCTATTTTTCTGAGGGTGCTATTTATTGCAAAGTTGATTAATAGTGTTATTACAATAGTGATTATGAGAAAAACAACAAAATAAGGAAAGCCGGACAACGAATCAATAGCACTTATGCACGATTCATTGACGCAGTTTATATTGGGGTATTTCGGCGTTAAAGTATAAGAAATACCAAGCAGCAGAATTATAAACAAAGGAATGAACAAATACGATTTTTTGTTCTCCCTGGAAAACATAAATACCGCATAAAACCCTATAGGTATCATTAGCATATGCCTGAAGTTGTCTATAAACCAAAGAAGTTGGAATCCCGGCTGGAATACAAAAAGCGATAAGCCATTAAGAGGAACGTCAAAAAAAGAAATCCAGATATAGTCCAATACCCAAAACGGCTGCACCAGAAGCGCCATGGACAAGAATGAATTTAAAAGCACTGGGCTATTAAGTATGATGCCAAAGGCCAGAACAAACAGAGTCACACTGCAAAACCATAAAAAACTCAATTCAGTAAACCCGTATGTGCTTACCTTTAGGATTACATCTAAAATCCCCCACACAAGAAAAACATAGCCAGATAACAGCAAAAGTCTTTTGTTTAGCATAACATTTAAATTAAAAACAGTATATTTATTTCTTTTGTTTGCAAAATAATAAAATGCCAGAAATTTTCCACTAGTTGTCCCAACTATGTTCAAACCTACGAATGAAGTGAATATGTATAACTAGTGGAAAATTTCTGAGCATGCTCAAAAACCACACCAGTCAAAGACTGGCATGGTTTTTGACAAATGAGAATATTCAAAAAGATTTTCCAGGAAATAATCCTTTATTCCATAAATTTACTCAAATTTGAAATAATTTAAATATTACCTATATCATTATTCCATATAAAGAGGTTGAAAAAGCGAAATGTTTTTAATACAAAAATTCAATTTTTAGTTTAAATAACAGAATCCCGCCAATTCTTCAATTGGTGGTTTTTGACCAATAAACGAAAGAGGCAATCATGAGTTATAAAATTCATTATTTTTTGTCGGCTTCTATAGTATTTTTGTTTTTAATCACAATTACAGTTCAAGCTGGAGGAGGCGGTGGCGGAGGAGGAACACCACCTCCACCACCTCCCCCACCCCCGCCATGTGGCTATCAAACACCAGGATGCTACGTACAAGATGGGAATAAACTAGAAAACCCCACAACCCCGGAAAACTTTAGTTTTTATCTTGCTCAAAATGCATGCATAGGGGGTGGATGCACCTGCAGCCTAGAAGGATTTGTAAGTGACCTAAAACAAACAGACCCTGATAATTCTGGAGGAGCGTGTGCTTGCATTAGCGGAACGTCTTGGACTGACAACATAGGATGCTGCGGCGATGATGCCACGGATTGCGGTCTTATTGCAGAGGAAACCAGATTTGGACAGGTAACAGAGAAGTATTTATGCTCTATGGATCAGAATTTTATAGGCTCATGGCTTCCTGCGGAGCCAAATAAAGGCTTGATTAACTATGTCGCATGCTCAAATAAAGAGCTGCTCTCAGATGGGAATAACTGGACAGAGTGTAGCTCTTTTGGAATAATTAGAATAGACGATAGGGATTACCTTTGCACAGGAGAGCTTGGAAACCAGTCGTGGATAGAATGCTGCGGCTCAGGCTCATGCAAATCAGATTCAAGCAGGGCAGACACGGCAACAACAGGGCAATCCAGAATACTCGAAAACACAACCTATTACTGCGCTTCCGATAAGACTATAGTAACGGATTTGGACATAAAAGACCGGGAAACATGCAATAATGCAAAAAATCCCAATGGCACTAATGCAGGCTTCAGGTGGACAGGAACTTTGTGCTGCAGCGAGAACGACGATCTAGGCGAATATTACAATGATCCTGGGGGAATAGGCGGCTGCTGGGACAAGGAAGCTGTATTAACGGGAGATACAGCGCCTCAAAGAGAGGATGTAGCAAACATAGATGGAATATTTTATGGGTGCAGTATCGACGTGTCAGCCCTGTTCCCCGCCATCAACCAGTCACTATTAGATATTAAAGACTACCATACTCAGCAGCCTCTTATACAAAACAAACAGCACTGCTACCAGGATCCAAGCAAGTTTTATTTCTGCTCATTTAACAATACATGGAAGCTTGCTGATGGCCAAGATAGGTCTCGTTTGAGCACGGCCCCGGGATCTTTCCAAAATGTGCAGCAGCCATCGGAATGCTGCTCTACAACAAGCTGCTGGAATGGCTCATTATGCCTGGCAAACCAGGCAGATAACCCCGCATCACAGCCCATAAACGGCTATAGGTGCATTGACGGGGATTGGCAACCAGCGCAACTTAGGCTTACTCCCGACGGCCGAGGCTCAGGCTATTGCCAAGAGCAAAGCCAGTGTCTTGTTGACACAAGCCCCAATGCAGATTCACGATGCATTCAAAATACAGAATTCATAGATGGCACTGATGATTATTGCGAGGATGGTGACTGGACATCAAGGACAAAGTTTGTGGCATTGCAATTAATTGACATATCTAAAACAAGCAATTTTGTAGTATTTTGTGACACCCCAGAAAATACACTTAACAATTTGAATTATCTTGTGCAGGGGCAATTAGTAGGGAACTTTGTAACTACAGAAAACACTAATAATTTCTGCACCTTAATTTTTAATGGCAAAGTACTTATAGGAACCTCTCTGAACAAACCAGTAGCGGATCTAACCCCATTACTCAACATAATAGGCGTGAGCAATTGCAATGCAGCACTAATAAATGACGGGCAGTATCATGCATGCAGCGGAACCAACAAAGTATGGTATAACCAGAAGCTTAACAGCATTATCTACAGCGATCAATCCTTTACAATAGGGACAACCAACTTTCTTGGAACTTTCATCAATTTCATAAAAGATCCTTTCGACACAATAAAAAATAGGATAATGGCAACAATACAAGAGCCTTTCGACACATCTTACCTCGACAGCCTAAAAAGATTTAACAAGCTTTACATAAGCAAGAGCGGCGGTAAGGAAATAAGGGGAACCGTCGAAGGCAGAGGGCTCAATAACCTTATTATGGAATACAAAAATTTCAATACAGATATATGCCGCTTCATAGACGAGTTTAACGAGAAGAACGAGGATGCCGGCTCAGGAATAGAGTGCAGCAAAGATGGAAGCACATACTATGTGCTTGCCCAGGGAAACCAGTTTACAAAGATAAACCCCGATGCCATATGGAACGACTTTACCTCAAAGCTAAGGATAAGCTAGTGCTATGAACCTTCAAAAAAGAGACGCAAATGCAATCTAAATCTAGGCTACAGAAAACACGAAAAAATCAAAGATTTTTTGTGTCTCGAAAATTAAAATTTTCGGAGAAATCCCAGGTCGCGATATTCCTAATAATAGGTATAGTCCTGGTGATGGTTGCTGTATACTTGATTGTTGTAAGCAGGTATGCCACCAAGAAATTATCTAAGCAGGAGACTATTGATATGAAGGAAGCCTCTTTTGATGTCCAGCCTGTAAAAAACTTCGTCACAGAGTGCCTCTCATCTACATCAAAAAACGGGCTAAAGCTGCTTGGCCAGCAAGGCGGTTATTTATTTAAGAGCCAGGGAGGGCCATTAATAGATTATCCAGACACTGACGAAGGCCTTTTCTTCATAAATAATGAAAATACGAAAGTTGTTTATAATATATTCAGGCCCAGATTCCCGATTAGAAGATACATTCCGGCAATCCACAGATATCCATGGAAAACATTCCCTTACGAGAATGAAAGCAAAACCAGTCAATTCTTCGAAGCCAAAAGCGCATTTGGTTTTAGTAACTTTCCTCCGCTGAACCAGTCTTTTGGCCAGAATTCTATGCGGCAGCAGCTTACATCTTACACAGAAAACAGCATAGACAGCTGCCTCGACTTTTCTATATTCGAAGAGCAGGGGCTCTCGATAACCAAGGGGGAAAAGGAAGTGAAAGTTGATATAAACGAAAATGATGTTGTATTCAGGATGAGATACAGCATGGTTGTGGAAAACCTTGTCAGCGGGGAAAAGACATCATTAAACGATTTTTTAGTCAGGCATAAGGTAAGGCTTGGGAAACTGCATAGGTTCGTAAACAGCCTTATAGAATCCGACATAAGCAACATAAAATTCAATATACTCAATAATACAAGAGAAAATTCCTTTGGGATAGATATCAAAAAGGACGTCTATAACAATGATGACCTGTTAATAATCACCGACAGTGAATCAACTCTCGACAACCAGCAGTACAAATATTATTTTGCCAGAAAGAACAGGAACCCTGCATTGTTTTACTTAGCCCCAGAAGAGATTACACTTCCAGCTTTGGATGAAGAAGGAGAACTTACGAGAGTAACAGAAGAAACTTTGTTAGGATCTCAAGAACTTATTGCACTGGACCCTGACGAGGATTCGATAGGCAGCGGTTCATTTTCAATAACGCCGCAGCCACCAGTAACATTATTGCTTCCAAGGGTGGAATTTAAGGTTGGGGTGACAGATGGCAGCTTGGAAGACTATCAGATAATCACTGTAGTAAGAGAAGTGGGATAAATGCAACACAAAAAACTGTTGATTTTTGCAACTTTGCTCCTTGTTTTACCCATACTAACAACTGCGCAAAGTGTAGGATGCTGCATAAACCCGGGCGCAGGCGCTTTAGCATGCTCCACCGAAAGGCTTTCTTTTTTATCGGAGTGCTGCCCTGCACCTGAAAATGCAAATCCAAGCTATTATGACGTTTCTTCATCAGGCCCTCAAAACTATAATAACTGCACAAGCAACTTCTTTTTTCCAGGCCAGTCATGCGATTCAGTAAGCCAATGCCAGCAAGGATGCTGCTGCTCAGCTACCAGCGGAGAAGTAAAGACACAGGTCCAATGCTCAGGCACAGGATTAACTTTCTATGCTGGAGAGACTAATTGTACTGGTGTATGCAATGTCGCCGAATGCAATGATGGGATAGATAATAATGGCAATGGATGCGCTGATTTTCCTGCAGATTCAGGGTGTGCAAGCCTCACTGACACTGCCGAGACTGGAGGCACATGCCTCGCGGTCTCAGGCGTGAATTGCAACAGTGTAAGCTATGTGCCAAAAATAACAAATATGAATGCGATGCCTGTAAAAGGGCAGAAAAAAATAAGTCTAAGCTGGCAGAATGAATGCGCCTCCAATTTAGTTTCTAATAATATTTATAGGTGCGCAGGAACAAATTGCGCAGGCTTTTCTCTGATTGGAACCTCGACCGAAAATATTTTTATTGATGAAGATGAATCTCTTAAGTTTGATGCAGCCTATACATATAAAATAGAATCCATATTTGGAGTACAGACGGCAAAGCCCACGGCAACTGCATCTGCTTTCCTCGGAAACCTTGAATGCTGGAACAGGTTAGACAATAACAATTTTTGCATACATGAATCCTATTACAACCAGTACAAGGATTATCTTATAACGAATCTTGCAGGCTTCTCCACCCAAAATTTCCTTCAGAATGTAAAAAGTACTTTCTCTGGAAAGCTGAACAGAGCATTTTTTTGCACTGGCGCCAATGTCTTGAACGTACAGGGGACAGCTTGCAATTCCAACCAGATATGCGTCATATCAAACAACAATCCTGTTTGTGTTGGAAATTCCACTTGCGCGCCGGACGCGACAAATTTGTTTGGGATGTTTTTCACCAGAAGCAGTTGCGAGAACAATAAATATTGCTTCTATGACAGGTCCATTTCCACAGTAAATTCTTGCTTTGCGTGCAATCCAGGGATGTCATGTTACGACTACAAGTCTGGGGGAAGTTGCGAAAGAAACAATTGCAATGCAGGAAACTGCGTATGGAGACCAATAGCAGATGAGCTCGGGACAGGAGTTTGCATTGATCAAAATGCAGACAACTGCCAGTGGTGTGACAGCACCGGGACACAAGGGCTTGAAAGTTCCGAAGCAACAAGCGTAGTTTTTGAGCAGTGCACCAGCGATAAGGCAGACAAGCTCTCAACCACGACAAACTTATGCTATTATGACGGGCAAAAAGCATTAAACTGCAACGATGTTATATGCACTAATCTGCTCCCTGCAGACTGCAGCAATTCCAACTTGCGGCATGACCAGTTTAATAATATAATAAATAATGTTGCGAATAAATGCAATTTGAAAATATGCCAGAGCTTTAGCGGAGTATGCAAGAAGAATGCAGACACAGACAACAATGCTGACTGCAACACCAATGAATGCGAGCAGGACGTTTTTGCCCCAAATACAACCATAGTCCCAATTATAGACCGCGGCCTGTATAAATCACTCTCTATACAGATACTTGACAAGGTAAGCGGAAAAGGAAGATCCACAATAAGGACAACAAACGACTATAAGACATATCTTTGCAAAGAGCCATGCGGAAGCACCGGGCACCCGTACCAGAACTTCACCAATAGCTATAATCTGGTAATAAGCAACCTGCGTCTTTTTGACACCTTGACCGGGAGAAAGCTTTTGGACCTTGGCCAAGGGACCAATACCATAAGGTATTACTCCCAGGACCCTGCAAAAAATATAGGCAAGGTAAAAACAGTGCAGATAATAGCGCAAGCAAACTCATCTGGCCCAGTAGTCTTCCGCTTGAACATAACCAATGGGAAAGTTGTCAATAATGTATATTACACAAACTCAAAAAATCCCGTCATAAAAGTAGAGTTTTTTGAAAATGCTATAGTAACAAGCGCACAGCTCTTATTGAAAGGGACATCAATAGCAATAATACCAGACTTTACAAACCAGCTTAGCAAAACTGTTACCTTTACATTCCCAAGGCAGATAAATACCGGGGAATATACTTTTGAGCTTAATGCCAAGAATGACAGGGGGATTTTTATGAGCAGCGTCTTCAGGGCAGATATAGTTGTTGATGACACGCTGCCGAGTCTCGTCTCCATAAGCCCAGCACAAGGTTCTGTAATAACATCTTCAACAGTGCCGATCACATTGACATTCAACAAGAAAGTGAATATTGATAGGATAACAATAAATGGAGAAAACATTACTGATGAATTTTCCTCAAACGACAATATAGTCCATACAGCGACCATCGAGCTTAATGACGGAAACAAGCAAATTGTGATAACAGCAAAAGATTTTGCCGGAAACAATGCCATATTTGCTTCCAGTTTTGTTGTAAATCGTAATCCTCCTGATAT
>Ga0209541_10013077_pt1 | contig 12739 bp, 16 predicted proteins | sample RifCSPlowO2_01_FD_184027 | JGI IMG/M metagenome (GOLD analysis project Ga0209541, IMG submission 184027) | Groundwater microbial communities from Rifle, Colorado - Rifle CSP2_plank lowO2_0.1 (SPAdes) (version 2) | ecosystem: Environmental > Aquatic > Deep subsurface > Groundwater | place...
CGGAACACCCCTTCTTGGTTTTTCTATGCCCTAAATCTTTTTGGCTAATCCTTACTCAACCGCTAGTTGCCAGACTTTGTTGTCGTCGCTGAGAAGGTAGAGGGTTTTGCCGTTGAGGGTGGAATCTTTGACGGTAGAGAGGGCGTCGGCTTTGTAAGTAGTAACTAACTGACCATCAGCTTTGGAGAAGGCTCTGATGCGACGAGCGGAATAGTCAACAATGTAATAATTCGCTAAGTCGGCATTAGTTAAAAATTCAAGTTGTTCCGGAAGTTGGGTGGTGGCTAGGGTGACTCGGCCAACTTCTTTGTTTTTATAGTATTTAATTACCTGGTTGGTTTTGGTGAGGATATAAATATTACCGTCTACGGCTAGGGCTTTGGGTTGGTCATTGACCAAGCCGGCTAGCCAGGTCTGTTTTTGGCTATTGTTAGTGGTGGCGTCAGCATATTTATAAATTGCACTATCGCTGATGACATAAAGATTGCTCTGGTACATAAAGCTGTCAAGCCAGTTGGCGGAATCAGCTAATTTATAATTTTTTCCCTGTTGACTTTGCCAACCAACGACGTAAATTTGCTCGCCACCATTATACAAAGCGGCCACTCGCTTGTCAGCAAATAGGTTACCCGCAGTATCGTCGCTCTTCATGGTGCCACTTTCGTTGGTGGCTGATTGGGTAACGCGTAGGACTTTTTTGTCTTTGGTTAAAGCGGCGATACTGCCGTCTTCGATACTGGCAATCTGCTCAGTGGCTTGCGGGATAATTACCCAGGCAGTAGGTTGTTGGTTACTGACCAAGTCAATTTTATCCAGTAGTGTACTAAGCTGGTTTTTTATATCAGCCAACTTGGTACTACCAGAGGCCGGTAAACTACCCAGCGAGAAACCTAACAACTCTCGAGCATGGATGACGTTGTTGCTGTCAATTTCGCTTTGCGCTAGCTTAATATTTTCTTCAGCTTGGGTAATGGCGGCCTGGTTAGGGTCGTGACTGGGCCAAAACATCTTTACACCGACCAGAATAGCCACTACTGCTAGGCCCATCAATCCTGGTTTAATATACTTTACGTAACGGCCACTCTTGAGGTTAGCTAATGAGTACTTGGGCAGGGCGGTTAGACTAGCGACGCTGGGGAAGGAACGACGTTTGGCAACGGCAATGTCAGCAGAAATGGCTTTGGTTTGCTGGGTTTCTGGTGCTTTTTCTTCTTCAATTTCTGGTTCGACTGGAACAGTTGTCGGAGGAGTGGTCGGCTCGCTGTTAGCTAACATTACCTCGCCCAGCTGATAAATACTACGAATGGCTGGCTTGGATTCATGCCGTTTACTGATTTCTAGGTGGATACCAGAACATTGAAAATTTTTGGCGCTAGTACTAATGGCGGCCAAACCAGCGACAAACTTTGCTTGGTCGTTGTCGACCAGCAAAGTTTTGAAGCCTTTTTCGCGCGTACTAGTTTGGCGGGTGGGGCAGAAGGCAAAAATCTTGTCTCCCTCTTTGATTTTACCCGAGATGATATTAGAAAATTGCTGTTCACCATCGGTACTTTTTTTGAAAGCTTCTAAGTTGTTTAAAATATCTACCAGTTCACCACTACGGGCCAACATTACCTTAAATTTGCCTAAACGCGAAAGGTGAATTTGTTCTCCGGCAATGGCCATTAAACCAAGATTGAGGGTAAAGCCATCTTTTTTGAAAAAGTCTTCTAGCACGTCGTTAAGCTTTTTAAGGGTGCTGTCGAAGGCGGCCTTAGGATCATCGCCGGGCGTGCCGGTTTCTGAGTAGTATTCCCGCTTAGCGAGCGAGGCGAGCAAGTTAAGGGCGTAGGAGGAGTCTTCGCCGGTTGATTTCACTTGGCCGGTGAGATAGAGGTTGCCCAGTGGTCGAGTGTTGTCGCTGGCGGATTCGTAAATGAAAGAATCGGCAAAGAGTCCAGGTTCGGTCGCGGGATGGTTGATTTCCTGGGCGGTGGGCTTGAGGTAAACTTTTTCCATAGGGTTATCATTTAACATATACCATTTACCGTTTTCCACTAACTTACCATTGTTTCATTTATGCATTGTCTGAAAATGGACAAATGCTTAAATGAATAAATCAATGGGAATTGGAAAATGTTAAGTGGTGAATGTCAATGTGTGCTCGAACGGGGTTGACCTTTAATTAAGGGGTGATAGTCTATACTTCGGCAGGCTCAGTATGAATACTTCGGTGAACTCAGTACAAGTACTTCGGCAGGATCCCAGCCTTCGCAAAAATGCTATGGCGGGCACGGCAGTACGGGTACTTCAACTGAGTGTTATCCCCATTATATTTTTAAATAATCCACATGTCAAAAATAGTTCGGCAGGCTCACTACAAAATGGTCTTAGAAACACTGTTCGGTTCACGCGCCCGTCTGCGCCTTTTGAAGTTTTTATTCCGTAATTATCCCAACGGCTACACGGTAAGTGAGATTACCAAACACCTACAAGAGGATCGCAATATCGTGAAAAAAGAGATTGAAAATTTTATCCAAATTGGGCTACTGGTCAGAGGTTCCAAGGCGGGCAAGAAGATCATTGAACAGTAAGATGGTAAAAGCTAAACACAAAAAAACTAAGGTCAAGAAACGCAAACGTGTTTCTCTCGCTAGACCAAGGAGAAAGACCAAGCGTCCCACTCGGCGGGTTACCAAGCCAGCTAAACATGCTTCTGGCGTAGGCGCGCCACGCTATGTACTTAACCGTGATTTTCAATTTATCCAAGAGTTGCGTGATTTAATTCTCAAATCATCGCCGGCGGAAAAAAGCGAAATCGCTGAACGTTTGCAAAGAATCGGCCGAGTTAAGCTAGCGGTAATTTCCGGCATCTTTCTTAACAAAGAGAATCCAGAAACTCTAGCAACAGATTTGTTTATTGTGGCCGATTATATTGACCGACGTAAATTTCAGGTGTTTATTAAGTATTTGGAGGCGGAGACCGGCGGGGAGGTGAGATTTGTTATAATGGAGAAGGAGGAGTTCCAGTACCGCTTGTCGATGTTTGATCGGTTTGTCCGGGTACTACTCGAAGGGCCACATGAGAAGTTGATAAATCGGTTAGGGGTTTAGTCTTAATGACTAAACCCAAATGACTAATGACAAATTCTTAATTTGGATTTTGAATTTAGTCATTGATTAGTCATTAGGAATTAGGCATTGGTCATTTTGTTGTTGGGCGGTTAGCTCAGCGGTAGAGCACTGCATTCACATTGCAGGGGCCACAGGTTCGAACCCTGTACCGCCCACCAGAATAAAACTAGAAGACTTTTTTGAAGCCAAATTATGGGCGGCACGAAGTGCCGCCCATTGGTTTTCCCCTGACAAATCCTCTCCGCTCGGCGCGCGCAGGCGCGCCTCGCGGTTGGCCAAAACGAGGTTCGAGCCAAAGATTTCTTTGGTAGCAACCTTTTTGGCAAAAAGGTTGCCTTCCCGTGCGATTTTAGGCAGATTCTCTGCCTCTTTTATCCATTCTGACATCGGTTCGATCCAGCCAGTCCGCTTTTGTTCAAGATTAGTGGTTTGCTCCTCCAGCGACTTTTTCTCGCTCATAAAGTTTCGTTTCTTTTCGAGATAAACTTCACGCTCAATGTCTTGTTCTAAATATCCATCTAAAAGTCGCTGGAGTTTCGTAGCGATAGTTTTTACTTTAGTTTCTGATTCTTGAACAAAAACGGTTGCGGATTGGGCGGATTCCTTTCTGTCTTTTTCCAGCATTTTGTTCATTTGTGCCGCCCAATCCGGTCTCAAAGAAAATTTTTGAAGCAGAGAGGATAACTGCCGATCCAGTTCTTCCTCGCGGACGTAAGGTTGAGAACAAACAATGTTTTTCTTGGTGCAACGATAATACGTATGACCTTTCTGGATTTCGGCAGTTATCATTCTTCCGCATTCATCGCAACACAAAAGATTTACGAAAGGTTTAGAAATTTTGGGATTACCCTTCGGTTTGCCTCTCTGCTTCAGAACTTCTTGAACGGAATCAAAAAATTTTTGGGATGAATGACATAATTTGGTTGACAGCAAGTAAGGAAAAGTGCCTCTTTTCCAAGCTAATTTGATTGTTTTCTGCCATGATTCGCGTGTATGAAAATATTACACGCGAAATCTCCTTGTTGCCGAGGGAGCATAAACCATTTTGGCAAGCGTCGCAGACAATGTTCGATATGCAAGCGCACTTGGCGCATCCGGCAAAAACGCCGTGGCAGGAAGCAAAAACGCATTGATCGCCAGCTGACGCATCGGATACTCATCGAACATCGGACTTTTCAACATCATTGTCGCAAAGGAGCAGTCTCACAAAGCGGTTTCAGCAGACGACTTTCAAAAGCTATCCGTTCCGATCTTAAACTCAAGGCTCGTCTGCGTTTTCCGTCCAGCCCATACGCGCTCTTGGGCGATGGTCTGTACTTCAAGTTTAAACGAATGGATTGGGTACTGTATGTTATGGCCGTGAAACCGGTTAAGTCTAACCGAGCTTTCTTTCTCGACCCCGTCTTGCTTCAAGGAAAAGAATGCTATGAACGGTGGCGCGTGGCTTTGGCCACCATACCGCCAAAGACCAAGAAGCGTGTTAAGGCCTTTGTTTCCGATGGTTTTCGAGGATCGAAGCTCATCGCCAGAGAACACGGCTGGATTCACCAGCGTTGCCATTTCCACCTCTTGCTGGCGCTGATCCGCAGACACGGCAGGCGATTGTATCGCGTCAAAGGTGCCGGTATTCGTGAAAAATTATTGGGAGTTGTCCGCGCACTGCTTACAACCCCGGACAGCGCCATTTTGAGAAGGCGGACACTCAAAGCCCGACGACTAATCTCACATCCGCTCTGTCCGCCGTGGATTCGCATTCAGACTGTTGAATTTCTTCGTACCCTGGATGATTTCCGCGCCTATCTCATCCATCCCGAATTAAATCTGCCGACAACCAACAATTCAATCGAATCTAGCGGCAGGATTATCAGGAAAGCAACGAGTACGGCGCGAACACCGCAAGCAGTTTTACTTCGCGCGACGGCGTTTCTTCGAATCAAGAAATCTATTACTTGCAATGGCAAATCTTCAACCAAATTATGTCAGTGAACCCAAAAGTTTCTCTTCAATTATCGGAGTACTCGGTGTTTCTACTATAGTGGGAGAGACAGCTGGCAACACTGCCATCTCTGCCTGCTACGGTAACAAAAACCAGACCACAATAGCCAGCACAGTATTACCTACTACCAATAATGGCCAGCGAATCCATGGTTTTAGCATTATATATTTAGACGCCTAAGACTGGGGGTTATTACAATTTCTCTACCGCTTCGAGCGCCGCAGGCAGTTCGGTTATACCATCACCCACCGAAAAGTGCCCTTTGTTGTTTTCAACTACAACTTCTGCATTTAGCTCTCTGGCAAATAAATCTTTCTGATTAAGTGGTACATAGGGATCATTATCAGAGAAGATGGCCACGGTTTTTCCGATGTGTGATTTCATTTTGGTAAAGTTAATTGGTGTCTCCATCCAGGGCTTGGCAATGGCGATTACCGCCTCACCCTCTTCCGTGATAGTTTGTTGATCTAGCTCCATCCAAGGCGCAATTAAAACTACCCCGGCAATTTTTACTTCATCTGACAGAGTTTCCAAATAGCGCAACACCGCCTGGCAACCCACACTATGCCCAACTAAAATAGTTTCCGTGTTGGGTTTTATAGTTTCTTGCAACTTTCCTACCCAACTAGCAATCGTTGGTGTGCCTGGGTCTGGCATCGCCGGCACGGTTACTTGATGACCAGCTTTTTCTAAATTACTTTTCAACCACTGCAACATCGGCTCCTCCGGACTCCCATCCCAACCATGAATGATGTAGATGTTTTTCATTTCTACTTCTTTACTGGCGAATAGAAAACAATCTTGTATCCGTCTGGGTCTTTGACGGCAAATTCACGTTTTCCCCAGGGCCAGTCTTTTGGTTCACTAGAAGTTTTAACGCCAGCATCTTTTACTAATTGAAAATGCTGGTCAACGTCATCCACCTCAACATAGGTAAAAGTCCCGATCCCCTTAGGGTTTACGCCCGATTCTTTATCTATTTCGACTTTTTTCTCATCCATAAAAGCCAGGGTAAAATCACCTATTTTGATTCGCACCACATCATCAAACTTCTGCACTGCAAAGCCTAGTTTCTCATAAAACTCTGCGGTCCGACCTAAATCTCCGACAAAAAAGAGGGTAGAATGTAGTCGCTTAATCATATAACTTAAATCTTACTATTTTAACTGGTGTTTCGGAGTTAACTTTATCGCCATAATAGGTTTGCAGAGACTGTAGCATTTCTGCCGGACTGTTCCACTTCTCATGACCGTCGAGATCAACATCATCTACTTCGCCTAGATTGCGGAATAACACTCCGGTAATTATGGCCTTAGCAAAACTTTCTCCACTATCGCTGTTAATCAAATCCAACTCATCGCCGACTTGCAAATCTTTATCATCAAATAACCGCATGGTAGCGGTTTTGGTTCCTGCCAAAATCCATTCGGCCTTAAAGTCTTTAAACTTGAGGGTTTTCATTCTGATAACCAAAGCTTATTAGTTTTTTAAATTCTGTGCAAACAAAAAAGAGCTGGTCAGGCTCTTCATGATTTTTAACGACCTCTTCTGGAGAAATTAAGCAAAGATTTGTTTACGGGTCAGACGTTGATAGGTCTCGCAGTTTGCCGCGAGTTCTTCGTGTGTGCCTTGGCCGACTACTTTGCCCTTGTCGAAAACGATCACTTTGTCGACGTTCCGAATGGTGCTGAAACGGTGAGCAATAATGATTGTCGTGCGGCCTTTGGATGCCTGTTCGATGGATTCTTGAATCAGCCCCTCGTTCTCGGAATCGAGACTGCTCGTCGCTTCGTCAAAGATCAGAATATCCGGCTCTTTAATCAACGCTCTGGCAATGCCGACTCTTTGGCGTTCACCACCCGACAGTTTTACTCCACGTTCGCCGATGAGCGTATCAAACCCCTTTTCCAACCGATGGAAGAAGCGGTCGATACACGACATTTCGGCGACATTAGAGAGTTCTTTATCACTTAGTTTAGCGGCTCGGCCGTTCAGACCGAATGTGATGTTGTAGCGAAGTGTCTGATCGAACAGGGAAACATCTTGGTTGACGATCCCGATTGCCTTGCGAAAATGTTTGAGGTCAAGCACCCGCAGATCGTTGCCGTCCACAGTAATCTGTCCTGACTCCGGGTCTTGTGCTCGGATTATGGCGTTGACCAGAGTGGACTTGCCTGCGCCGGATTCACCGACAAATGCGACAGTCTGCCCAGGCTCGATTACAAAGCTGACATCGTCGAGAGCTGGATTAATTACTTTTGGCTGTGCCTGTTTCGGCTCTTCGTCATCCTCTTCGATTTGTCCTTGAACATCCCTGCCACGATAGCGGAAAGTGACGTTCTTAAACTCAATCCGTCCGGCAAACTTATCCGGCCTAACTGGGTTGGGCAGAACTTTGACATCCGGCTCGATGCCGAGCATATCGAAGTATCGTCTAACCGAAGTGTAGTGCTGAATGAGCCGGCGATGAAGCGGACTCATGTTGCCAAGATTACCTAACGCATTGTTGGCCCAAGCCATGAACATAACGAACTGGCCGAGCGTATATATCTTGCTATGCACCCCGTTAATGCAGATGATCAGCACGACCGAGAGAGCAATCACGGAAATGGCGTTGCGAAAGGCCGCCCAGGTTACGAAGCGGTCCCACACGTTACGCGCAAAACCATATGCTCCGCCCAGACTTTCTTTGCATTCCTTTTGTGCCCGGTCTTCTTGGGCGTTGGCCATGACCAGACCAATGTTGCGAACGATCTCGCCTTGGAATTTGGAGTCGCTGATGAACAGCTTCTCGATTTTCTTCATGTCGGGTCGGAAGTGGCTGTTAATTTTTATCACCGCCAGTGCGTAAAGCACGACGGCGACCAAAACAACACAACCAATCAACCGACTCCAATAGAACAAAACGCCCGTCAAAATGACGACTTCGGCCAAAAGCGGAAATGCTTGGTAAAGCACGATATCACCGAGACTGACCAAAGCGTTTTCGCCGCGGTTGATGACAGTCTGTTTGATGCCGGAGTTTTCGCTGGTGTGTTGTCCGATTGAGAAACCGAACAACTTGGCCAGCGTGACTTCCTGCATTCGCTTTGGTATGGCGTAATCGATGTGGGCCAACTCGTACCTGTCTCGCAACCAACCGTAGAAGGTTGATCTGAAGATCCATAGAGCACTTGTGATGCCAGCGAAGATATAGATTTGGCTGAGTGGAGATGTCCGCACCAGCCCGTCGATTATCTTGCTGTTGAGCCATGGCGAAGCCATGTTGATAGCTTGGGATAGGATGATAAAACCGAAGAGCCCAAGCATCGAAAATCGGAGAGGTCTATAGACCTCGTAAACGCGTCTGAGAAATTGTCTCAATTTGTATTCTCCTTGTTTTTGTAAAGCAACTTACAGTTATTCCTATTTATATTATACACTGAAAAGAATATTACGTCAAACACAGTGACATAGACTACCCCTTATTCAGTTCTAAGCAGAGCGAGTTGATGCAATAACGTTTACCACCCTTATCCTCTGGGCCGTCCTCAAAAACATGGCCGAGATGTGAACCGCAACGTTTACAACGGACCTCCGTACGGCCAACCCCAAGTTTGTTATCATTTACCAGCTCAACATTTTCTAGGTTAACTGGATCTGTGAAGCTAGGCCAACCGGTGCCAGAGTCGAACTTCGCCTCTGAGGAAAATAACTGCTGACCGCAAACTGTGCATCGGTACATCCCCCTGGCGTGCTCGTTCACATACTGACCAATGAAAGGCGCCTCAGTAGCACCCTTACGCAAAATTTCGTACTGTTCAGGTGTTAGCTTAGCTTTAATTTCTTCTTCGGTCATTTTAATAGCGCTTGAAACTTTTCTTGCAGTTTAACTAAAACGCTTGACTGATTTTATAACCAACATACAGCCCAACCGCGCCACCAATAAAATTAAAAATAGCTGAGGTTACCGAAAATCCACTATCGCCCCACAGTGCCGGAATAAATCCGCCTAACAGTGAGCCAACTATCAAACCACTAGTTATCCAAATTTTTGGGCGACATATCAAAATCTTATTGACTCTACATTTATTTCTACCCCATCTATATAATTTTGAATGGAACGTTTTATGCCTGCGACAAAATCTAAAGCTAAGGCTTTTTGGGGATCGGCCCAGATAAACTCTTTCAGCTCTCGGCCGTCTAAACTAACCTCCCCGGAAACAACTTTGCAAACTATATGAAAGTAGATTAAATGTGCCTTTCTATGATAATCAGGATCATAAATTAGCTCACCGATATTTACACAGTTTTGAGCAGATAGTTCTAAACCAGTTTCCTCCTTTCCCTCCCTTTCTGCTGTTTCAAAGATTGTCTCGCCTATTTCTATGTGGCCACCAGGAATTAAATATTTATCTCCCCACTTGTGAGATTTTATTAAAAGAATCTTTCCGTTATCGTTTACAATAATCGGGGCGGCAACGGCCTCAACTAATCCTTCGTATTTACTCATAGTTTTTATCTGCTTTAGCTAGGGCTAATTTTTCTTTTCTGCTCCACCGTTTTATCTCGGCTTCGCGTTTAAGTGCTTGGCCACGGGTTTTCTGCGGTTCACTATATAAAACTTTAACAACTTTTTTGGCACGCGTATAGTGGCCACCCTTGCCGGCTTGGTGTTCGGCAAAACGCCGTTTTACATCAGTAGTAATACCAGTATAGATACTTTTGTCTTTACAGAGAATGAGATAAACGAAATACATATTACTCGCCTAGATCCAGGGTTTCGTCAATCCGAATCTGACTAACAAATTCTGGGACGTGACTGACTAAAATCATTGCCCCGCGATACTGATCGAGTGCCTGAGCAATTACTGGCAAGTGACGAAAGTTAATGTGGTTAGTTGGCTCATCGAGAATTAGTAACCCCGGGCGTTGCATGACCAAACGTGCAAAGGCTACTAAACCTTTCTGGCCTTCCGAGAGGCTACCGATTTTAGTAAAAATGGTATCACCAGTAATGAGAAAGCCGGCGGCGATGGAGCGAATTTCCTGCTCGCCCAATCCTTTAGCCACTGATTGCAGTGACTGGTAAACCGTATCCTCAAAATTTAGGGTAGAAAAATCTTGGCGGTAATAGCCAACCGTTACACCAGCGGTAATTTGGGCCCCTTTAGCTTTACCAGAAGCCAGTGCCTCTAGTAAGGTACTCTTGCCGATACCATTTGGCCCAGCCAATAATAGGTGACGGTTTTTCTGCAGAGCAATCTCTACCTTGCGCTGGACGGCTTTGTGGCCCTTGATGATTCCGACTGAGGTCAGAGCGACAATATTACCAATTAAATCCTCCTGGGCGGGAATGGTAAAGGAGCGAATGGTTTTGTCCTCTTTGCGCACATCCATTTGTGACTCCTCCATTTCCGCCGCATCCTCGCGCATGCGTTTGGCCAGTAGGCGCAAGCGACCACCCTTCATGGCAAAGAAGTTGGCCTTCTCCTTTTTCTCAATCGCCTCTTTGGCTAAGCGCGCGTTAGCGCTGTTTTCTTTTTCAATGCGGGCAGTAATCTGCTCCACCACATTCAAATAGTTACCCTGGTACTGCTCAATCTTTTTTGTATGTAAATCTAGATACAACACGCCATGCGTAAAGGCATTCAAAAAGTCAGCATCGTGCGAGACCACAATGACGGTTTTTTTGTAATCAATTAAAAACTGGCGCAAGTGAGCAATGCCGGCCTTGTCGAGATTATTGGTCGGCTCGTCTAGTAGTAAAACATCGGCCTCTTGAATTAAGGCTGAGGCTAAAAGCAAACGCGCCTGCTGGCCGCCGGAAAAAGAGCGAATGATCCGATCGTGTCCTGCATGCAAGTTTACCACCTCTAATACCGCATCAATCTTGGGATCAATGTCATAGACTTTATCTTGGCCTTCTGGAATTCTGGCGTAGGCCTCAAAAAACTCTCGCACCGTTAAATCGAGCTGATCGCGCGGAATAACCTGGCGGGCGATGGCAATGGTTAGGCGTGGCGCCAAATGAATTGAACCGGTTTCCAGTTTAAGCGCCCCGACAATTAGTTGGAAAATTGTACTCTTACCCGCCCCATTCTGCCCCATGATTGCGATCTTAGCACCCCGGCGAATAGAAAAATCCACCCCAGCGAGGATGGGTTTATTGTGGCCATAATCAAAGGCCGCCTTTTCGAATCGGATAATTGCTTCTCCTGCCATAAAAGAGTGTTACTGTAACACAAAAAACGGCGGAGGTAAATGTTGCACCTACATCTGTTCTAAAATCTCTCTGATTTTACTGGCAGCATCAGTATAGCCTTGTCGATGGGCATCTTCATATGCATCTTGTAAAGTATCAAAAGCATAATCCATTAGGCCAGCTTCGAGCTGTAACCCACCCAACCTCATGGTCAAATTGATACGACCCAGCCCAGAGGGGTCTTGATCAGCGATTTTTTCTTGCTCGGCATACCAATCTTTCACCAATTCAAAGTTGCCTTGTTTCATTGCATCCAAGCACTGTTGATCAGTGATTGGTTCTTGCTCTTTTTTGTCTGGAGAGCCCCCTGAGGGCATTTCGATGCTCATAAAGATATTTTAGCTATCTAAATCTTAGCACAAATGACGCATCTTGAGCAGACTATCTAATTCGGTATTCGCGTACCTTTACCCCCTTGATTTCTGGGCTCTTATCTATAGGAATTAAAATAATTTCATCTTTATCAAAAGGTTTAATACCTTCTTTAATAGAGGTCGGAACCTCGTGTAGAATAACTTTTTTAACAAGATGACTTCCCAATAAAAAATTATTTAGAATTGGGCCGCTCGAGACTAGGGCATCTGGTGCCAAGGTTACAGCATCTTCTGGAGAATGTGCCACAACATACTCTTTCTTTGGATAGAAGTTTCTATTGCCACTAACTACTATTTTTCTAATATGTAGCATCTCAAATTGATCAAGCAAATTTTTATCATAACTTTGGATAACATCGTATGTTTTTCTGCCCATGATTAAGGTCCCGTATTCTTGGCAAAGATTAAGAAAATTCGGCCACAAATCGTCCGGAATAAAATTCTCACTGCCGTCTTTTCCGGCAATAAATCCGTCAGCTGAAATTACATTAAATAGAGTCACCATATTCTTTCTCTAAAGCTCCTCGGGCGAAATAACAGTTCGACTAGCTCACTGCAGGCCTATCTCAATTTGGTTACAGTTTTTTTAACAACACTAAATCTTTATTAATTAATGTCTCTTTCTTTGCTCTTGTCCATCCCTTAAGCTGCTTTTCTCTTTGCATAGCTTCTAATCTGGAGCTGTATTCTTCTTTATATATTAGTTTAAAATTTCCATTATCTTTAGCGTATTTAGAAGATTTTTTGTATTTGTTAATGTGTTCTTGAATTCGTTTTTCTAAATCATTAGTTTGGCCTATATAAATGCTGCCGCGTTCATCTTTTATAATATACAAATAAAACATACATCCTTCGACTGCGCTCAGGACATTCGACTCTGGTTATAACCATGAGCGAACGAAGTGAGTCGAATGGCTGTGTCTCCTGAACAAAATCCGAACTTTTTTCCAAAACAATCCGAGCGAGGACTAATCTGCGCGCCTCGTCCGCTCCCTTCGGTCGCGGGAGCAA
>Ga0209541_10013078_pt1 | contig 12738 bp, 11 predicted proteins | sample RifCSPlowO2_01_FD_184027 | JGI IMG/M metagenome (GOLD analysis project Ga0209541, IMG submission 184027) | Groundwater microbial communities from Rifle, Colorado - Rifle CSP2_plank lowO2_0.1 (SPAdes) (version 2) | ecosystem: Environmental > Aquatic > Deep subsurface > Groundwater | place...
TTGTGGTTATTCCTGATGAATATCAAACCATTTTTCTTCATAAAAATTAACAATTGAAAGAAACAAGTTGCAATTCATCAATTTTAGATTAGAGATTGCGTAGGAGTTAGAATGAAACAGCCGTGTTCGAGTAGCAGACCATTTTTATTTCTTATACCCCGCAACTTTGCTATGATGTTTTTTTATTTCTTATATTCCGAATATAATCTGAGAATACTTTTTTCACTGGCCTTACATATTCCTCTCTCGGTAATAAGTCCAGTAATATATTTTGCCGGAGTAACATCAAATCCAAAATTCATAGCGGGGCTTCCTTACGGAGTTACTAGCACTCTTTCAACTACTCCTTGGTGCAATCCATCCATATAAGTTACTTCTTCCGATCCTCTTTCTTCAATAGGAATTTCTGTCACTCCGTCTCTCATTTTCCAATCGAAAGTAGAAGAAGGCAGAGCCACGTAAAATGGAACTTTGTTTGCTTTTGCAGCCAATGCTTTGAGATAGGTTCCAATTTTATTAGCCACATCTCCGGTGTAAGTGGTTCTATCTGTTCCTACAATACACATATCCACCATGCCGTGCTGCATTAAATGTCCACCCACATTGTCTGCAATAACATGATGAGGAACACCATGGTTAAGTAATTCCCAGGCAGTTAACTTTGCTCCCTGACTTCTGGGTCTGGTTTCATCTACCCAGACGTGAACTTTAATTCCAGCATCATGTGCGGCATAAATAGGAGCAGTGGCAGAACCGTAATCAACAAAAGCCAGCCAACCGGCATTACAATGAGTTAAGATATTAACGGGCTCACCATTTTTCTTTTTACTTAATTTTTTGATTATCTTTAATCCGTGTTCTCCTATTCTTTTACAATATTCAGCATCTTCATCGGCGATATCATTTGCAGTTTTAAGAGCTATTTTAATTTTTTCTTCAGGATTATAGTTATTACTATCACTGGGATGGTTTATGGCACTTAATATTCTATTGACTGCCCAGGCTAAATTAACTGCTGTAGGTCTGGTTGATTTTAATTTCTCTGCAGTATTTTTTATAAAAGAATCAAATTCATTATGGGGAGCTTCAAGAGCCGCGATATACATTCCATAACCAGCAGTCGCACCAATTAACCCTGCTCCTCTAATGTGCATATCTTTTATTGCTGTTGCTACATCATCTACGCTTTTCAAATCTTCAATAATAAATTGATGAGGCAAACCTCTTTGGTCAATGATTTGAATGATTCTTTCATCTCCTTCTTTGATCCAGATGGTACGATAATGTTTTCCGTTTATGTTCATAAGATCTTCCAATTAAATTTAATAATTATAACAATCAATGGATTTCAAAGTTACTTATAAAGTTTAATGTCTTCTATTATATCTTCCCATAAACTCAGCCGTAGCTAAAATATATCCTTTCATGGCCAATTCCACTTGATTTTTACTTGATCCTTCAGGAAGATTAAGAATAATATCCAACGCATACAGTTTAAAATAATAACGGTGTTCTCCATCCGGCGGACATGGTCCATGATATCTCAAATTATTGCTAGTTCCTCGCCCATGAACTCCGATTGGTTCTTTTCCCGCAGGAATTTCTGTTGTCTCTGGCGGTATATTAAACACAATCCAATGATCCCAAACTTTTCCCGCTGGTTTTATGGCGTCGGGATCGTCCATAATTAGAACTAAACTGTTCGTATTGCTAGGTACATCTGATATAGTTAATGGCGGGCTGGAATCATTTCCATCACAAGTATGGATAGAAGGCATGGATTCATTATTTTTGAATACAGGACTAGTTAGTTTCATGTTAGTTACCTCTGTGATATTTACTCCAGTTCTTTCTGTAGGGGTATTATTTATAATTTGTGATGAATAAAACACTTGGAGAAACAATTATTAAAATATTTATAAAAATCTATCCTAAAGCCAAATCCATCTTAAATACTTCAGAACTTTGCACGCCGGCTATTCTACCCATTTCGGAAGCAATAGAATCAAAGTCGGATCCCTCTACTTGGTACATCACCAAGACTAAAACTGCTTTTAACCCAAAAGCCACTGGTTCTTCTTTAACCTGCATTGCACCAATGGCTCCATGCTTTTTAGCAATAACTTCAGCTTGTTCTTTGATGGGAGTTAAATCTACGTCGGGAGATTCCGGCATTAATTTAAAAGTAATAATCGCTTTTGCCATGATTAATTAGGTCCTATAAACCCACATTGAGGGCAAACGAATTTAATGGCATTAGTTCGGCAATTACTGCAGCGCACAATTTCGTATTTGGTGCAGCTAGGGCAAGGAAAACGAACATTTCCTCGATCATTGGCTACTTTTCTCTTACATGAATTACACATTTTATCTTCCATGAATCATTAAATTGGACAGTTATTTATAAATCTTTTTCAAACTGAAGGGGTTTATCACTTGCTTCTACACTGATCTTATTATTCTTCTTCACTTTAAATCCTACGGGCAGAAATTTTTCTACAACATATATATTGGTTAAAGTATGATTGGTAATCTCTCTGGAATGTATCTCCGATCCCAGTAGCAATCCCATAAACATGATCAATTGGTCGGCAAGATGACTATCTACTGGAAAATGAGAGTTAATCTCTTGTATCAGTCTTTCAGCCGCTTCTTTTCCTATTTGTTCGGAACTCTTTGTGGTTTCCAATAAAGCATCACTTCCTATAATTATGGGATTCTCAGAATCTACTTTTCCCTCTTGGCTAAATATAGCCCATAACAAAAAATCTCCTCCAACGCTAAGAGTGGAAGAATACTCTACGCGTACATTTACGGGCACTTCATATTTTCTCAAACTACTTTCGGCGGAATTTTTTATTCTCTCACCCACATCTTTTTCCTGTAATTCATTAGAAGCATTTACTAATCCTCGTATTTGTTCTAACTTTCCTTGTTCGATAAACCTAATTTTAGAAGTCTTGAATTGCAGATCTTCATTAAACTCAGCAAAAGTATCAAAATCGTACAATTTGAATCTAGGGGTTATTTCCAATTTTATTTCTCCTCCTCCTTTAGGATAATATCCTCGCTTAATTACTTTTAATTCTATTTTCTCAACGAAACGTTGTAATTGTGGCAGCAGAACTTGTTGTAGGTAATCAACTGAAGCTTGCCATTTCCCACATGTTCCCCCTTTTACTATAAAAGTTATTTTTCCCGAAGCAAAAAGAGCAGGAAGTATCAATGCTTGCAGAAGTAGAGTAATACTTCCGGCCGTGCCAATATCAATTTCATAAATTCCCTTTTTGATTTTTTCTGGTTTAAACCAAAATTCTGTGGATCCTATTTCTATCTCGCTAGTTTTGGCATCACATATCTGCTGCAAAGCTTTAATTGCTTCCAGATGTTGTGCTTTCAATCCTCCTTGTTCTCTCCCAGCACGGATATTGGAAACCTGAAAAGCTTGTCCGGTTAAAGTAGAAAGAGCCAAGGCTACTCGTACTAAAGAACCTCCTCCTTCTCCGTAATTTCCATCTAATTCAATCATGTGATGTCGAATAACAATCTTTATATATAATAATTGTTATGTTTGGAAGATATAAATATAATCGTTTATGATTATGATGAAAATAGGTGATAACAATGTCAAATGATTTAAACCACTTAATAGCAACATTACAAGCTTTTGATAGGGCACTGGATAATTTAACCATCACAAAAGCAAATGAAGAAACAAGTGCGCTATTAGCGGTGTTAGAAAAGGGGTATTTCGGGATGTAGCTGTAGCTTTAGGATATTATGATAAAAACCATTAGAAATTACGTTAATACGCCTGCGGCACAGAAGTTCAGAGAAGCACAATCTAAATGGGTTCAAGAAGTAGCACAGCCGTTAGTAAATACTTTAGCTCTTCTTGGTGTCAGTGAAAGAGAGCAACCACTTTCAAAATTAGAAGCGACTAATATGAGTGTAAGATCACTTCTTCGAAATCCTCATGTTAATGTTCATAAAGGGATTGTGAATATTATTACTAAGCTTAGGGAAATTTAATATTTACTTAAAATATTTTCATCTTAAGTAATGTCCCATTTTTTCTTTCTTAGTCTTTAAATATTTTTTATTCTCTTTAGTGGGTGTGGTAAGCAAAGGTATCCTTTTCGTAATTTCTAATCCGTATTTATTTAAATCACTGATTTTATGGGGGTTATTGGTAAGTAAACGAATGGAAGCAATTCCCAACTCTCGCAAAATTTGTGCTCCTACTTTATAATCACGATGGTCTGGTTTAAAACCAAGATGGACATTTGCTTCCATCGTATCCATACCTTGATCTTGTAAGGCATACGCTTTAATTTTATTGGTTATTCCAATTCCTCTGCCTTCTTGTTGTAAATAAATAATCACTCCTTCTTTCTCTTTGGCGATTAATTTAATCGCTTGGGATAATTGCTCTCCACAATCACAGCGTAATGAATTAAAAATATCTCCAGTAATACAACTGGAATGCAAACGTACTAAAACTTCTTTTTTACCTTTAACTTTTCCTTTCACTAAAGCGATATGTTCAACACCATTATGAAAAGTATAAACATGAATCACAAACTGGCCGTAAGCTGTTGGAAGTTTTGCCATGGCTTTTAATTTCATAAAGAGAAAAAACTAATTTTTTATTTAAATGTTATTGTAGTTATAAAGTGAGTATTATATTTTTTCCGCAAACCTTATTAAAACAAAGCTGTTTTGAAGAGTTTGTGGGGACGTAGTATAACCTGGCAGAATTGGGGCCTCCAGTAATCTGGAGAGTTGAGCTGAAAAACAATGATAACAACTTTCCCTGAAGCAAGCCTTAGATCTGGGTTCAAATATCCCTGAGGGAGACCACCAGTCCCTCTGGATTTGAGTGTCCCAGCGTCCCCATATTTTCCTCAAATGAATTATTGCCCGTCACTTCTCAAAAAATATATAAACAAATGAAGAGTACTAGTCGATATGTTCCAAAAAAGAGGTCAGCTGCAGGTTAAAGGATTCTTTGCTCGTCATCGTCTATGGATTGCTATTACTTCTTTGATTGGTACTATCATCGGTGCAGGTATTCTGGGACTTCCATATGTGATCTCTCAAGTAGGTTTGTTTTATGGTGCGATATTGATAGTTTTATTGGGCTTGGCTTTTTTAGGTATCAACCTATTCTTAGGGGAAATTGTCCTGCGTACTAATGGAAAACATCAATTAACCGGATATGCGGAAAAATATCTTGGTCCAAAAGGTAAAAAAATAATGGCTTTCTCTATGTTAATAGGTATTTATGGTGCTTTGATTGCCTATTTAATTGGAGAAGGGGCGGCTTTGCATGCCATTTTCAAGTTTGGAGATCCCATTTATTTTAGTCTTATTTTTTTCATTTTTGGTGTTTTTATCGTGATGAAAGGGGTCAAAGCAACGGGGAAAGCAGAATTGATTCTCATAGGTTTACTATTTTTAGTGATCTTAGCTATTGGCTTGTTATCATTGAATAAAATAAATCTGACTAATTTTTCAACTCACGATTTAGCTAAATTACTTATTCCTTATGGTGTTATTGTTTTTGCATATGGTGCTGGTCCGGTTATTCCGGAATTGAAAGAAGAATTAGGAAATGAAAAAAAGAAACTGAAGAAAGCTATCATAATCGGCTCTTGTATTCCAATATTTTTATATCTTATTTTTACTGTAGTAATAATGGGTTTAGTTGGCTTACCTCAATTTCAAGCACTAGAACCCAATCAAAGAATTGCTACAGTGGCATTAAGTATCTATGCTAATCCTCTTCTTGGATTTATGGCTAACTTTTTAGCGGTGCTTGCTATGTTTACTTCTTTTCTTAGTTTATCTTTAGCTTTAGTTGAAATGTATCGTTATGATTATGGTCTTTCCAATAGGTGGTCATACTTCTTAACTTTCGTTTTCCCTTTGATGGTACTATTACTGGGACTAACCACTTTTATGGCCGCATTGGATATCACTGGGGCGGTGGCAGGAGGACTAGGCGGAACTTTGTATGTTCTAATGTATTGGAAGGCTAAAACGAAAGGGGATAGAAAACCAGAATATTCATTAAATATTCCCCGAGTTATTGGATATTTGTTGATAGCTATGTTTATCTCCGGAATAGTCCATGAACTATGGGTTACTTTATTTTAATAGACTCAGTATATTATTTTAATCTGCTAATTACACTGGTGTGTTCACGAGTGGTGGTCGGTTTTCTTTGACTAATCAATAATTTGAATAAATTTGACAGTAAGATTTATATAACCCCTTCCAATTTTAACCAAAAAATATACTACTATTAAGTTAACAAAATGTTAAAAAGTTTTACCAACAAAACTGGACCAGAGATAGAGCCCCATACTACTTATCATCTCAAAACTAAGCCTATAATAAGGGGTGTAGTTGGAATTGCTGTAGCTGGAATTTTGGCTGCTTCTTATTTTGCGGGCAGTACTCTTAGTAATTTGGGTTGGTCAAAAGGTGATACTTCCACTGAAAATGATCCCTCTAGAACTAGTTATTCTTCTGGTTTTAATAATTTTTTAGATGCAAAATCTTTATCTGATGATTGTAAAGAAGTTAGAGAAATATTAACTACTGCTCCTCAAGATTACGATCCTTCCAAAATTTTTGCTGCTCGTCTTTCTATTGCTGAATCATTTCAAAGAGTTGATGTAAATGATTTACCAGTTGAATGTAAAGAGGTTAGATATATTTTAAAGATAGATTTGGATAGATATGATCTTGCGAGGTTAGCCTTAGATTATATGCATCTTGTTGACATTGTGGTTAGAAATGATCCTAAAGAATTAGATCGGATTAGACCTGGTCTGAAGAAAAGATTAGGTTTACCCCCCGATGCTGAAAAGCAACCTCAGTTTGTGACTAAAAATAATAGAACTGATAGGTTAAAATCAAAATATGCTTCCGGTATAGGCCCAGTAAACTCTACTGTTGATAACTTAGAACCTTGTGACATAGTACAAAAATCCCTAAACGATATGGATCCAAATATGTTACGCCAAGCAGTTGGAATGTATGTTTATCAATCAGGTGCTAAAACTATTACTCTGACTAAAACTGAAGATTCTGCTTTTAGTGCTTCTCTTTTAGAACAGATATGTGAGTTTAGGGTACATTTTGATCATTTAAGATTTAATGCTTTATTTGAAAGCGCGTATCCTGTCATTGCCACAGTTTCTGCGGATAAAACATCTGTAAAAATAAAATTTACTAAAAAACCAGTTACTAATGCTACTGCGGGAAAAACATCTCCGTAAAATAATTTTTTGATCATTATTTTTCTATTATTGTTACTGTTTAATTAATTTATTCTGTTACTATTATAAAATACTAAAAACTACATAAAGTTTATATATAACCCAACATTTAGTTCCTAAAAGTGATATCAGAACCTATACTTCCCGGAGGAAATTAAAATGTCAAGACCTGTTGTAAAACCTATTGTTCCAATTCTTTTTGCCGCTGCTACCAGTGCATTTGCTTATTCTGCATCTTATGCTCAAGCAGATGGTCCAGCTAATCCTGAAACATATGATTCTGAGATAGTAGCTGAACAAGATAGTGGAGTAGATGGTGGAATGCCTACTCTCGCTTACGATGCTGGAATGTATGTTGCACCTCCTGTAATGGTTCCACCAGTTGAAACAGATCATGCTATTGAAGAAGGAATTCCCGCACCACCGGGCAGATCTAGAAGATCTGTCAGAAAAAGTATTACTGATTTTTTAGATAGTGATGGTAGAGCAGATGATGGAATGCCTTCTGCTGATGCTGGAATGTATGTTGCACCTCCTGTAATGGTTCCACCAGTTGAAACAGATCATGCTATTGAAGAAGGAATTCCCGCACCACCGAGCAGAAGAAGAACTACTACTATTTCACAACCACATGTAACTATACTTACTGAAAACTTACCTGATTATGTTCCAGGACAACCTTGGGCAGCGAGAGTTTTAGTTGAAGCTTCTGAAGGAGCACAATACGATTGTACTCTTGGCAGAAAATCTACTAAAAGATTAACGGGAATAAATCCCACTCATTTACGCGGATCTGATAATGAATTAATTGGTTGTAGTTTAGAAGCTACTGCTAATAATGGAATTAAATATGGGATTTTGGGTGAATCTAGTACAGACGTAACTCTTGGTCATCAATATGATCTTGTTTTGAATTTAATGCCTGCTGATAAAAAAAATAGATTTGCAAAACCATTAGCAACTAAAACTTATCATTTGAATGTTGTTGCTGCACCGGAAAAATTAGTACCTGTTGTTGTAGGAGTATCTGCAGTAGAAGCAGGACAAATGGCAGTACCAGGAAGTCAAGGAGCTGACGTATCTGTTGTTCCTCTTTTAGAAGTTATAATTGATAACGAAGGACCAACATTTGAAGTAAGGATTGAACCAACAGCTCCAACTAGCAATGATACTATCACTATTTATTCCGCTGCTACAGATAAGTCTGGCATTACGGATCACAGTTTAGTTGTAAATGTAACCCTAGTATCGGAATCTGGTCCTAATCACTATTTCAAATCTTGCGATACTAGTACTACTTGTACTGAACGGATTGGTCCACTTATTGCTGGAACAGTAATTGATTATAGATCTTTTGCTAAGGATACCCAAAGAAATGTTGGTGAATCTAATATTGCAACTATTACTATTGTAGCAGCTCCAGTTGAAGCTCCAGTTGGAGCAGAAGTTCCTGCAGTTGTAGGAGCAAAAGCACCAACTGAACCAGCAACACCTATCGCAGAACATTTACCTACTCAAAGTCAGCTCCCTGTTGCCGATGATTTATCAGCTCATGTTGATACTTCCGCAACCTCACCATCCGCTTGGACTTTCGAAGCCGGAGCAGGCGCACGTTACGTATCTACTATGCCCAATGCCATGCCCGAAGTACGATTGCATGTTGGTAGACAGATTGTTGATGGTTTAAGTGTAGTTGCTGGTGCAGATATACGTTATGGTCAAAGAAGAGATACTTCTTCTCCAGTTACTGTTAATCCTCCTACGGATTCAACCGAATTATTGGTTTGTGAAGGAGAATCATCGTGTAATACTCCCCTATATCGTGTTCAACATGATGTGTCAACTACTAACGCCAGAGTTCGTGATACCATCACTCAGTACGGAGGACCAACAGTTGGATTACAATATGATCCAGTATCAGTTGGATCGGATAGCACTTTAGGTTTATTTGCTGAAGGAACTGTTGACGTTCAAAAAGAACATGTTAGAACAGATGCTCATACCAATATTACTCGCCATGTTTTGTATACGCGAGGCGGAGCAGTTGTCAGAGAAATGGATTTAGGTCCTGAAGAAATGCCTTCTGATAGTAATAGTAGAACTATATGGTTCGGAGCATTAGAAACAACTTTAGGGCCAGTTCTAAGAATTGGTGCTGGCGATGGATATGTTGTAGTTCGTGGTGGAGTAACATATGATTTCAGAAATGATTCCGTTGGTGGAATGTTACAGGTTGGTTATCAATTTGATAGGGAAGATCGGGAGGCCAAAAAATGAATTTCAAAAATATTTTACTCATCTTAACAATATTGTTGAGCGCGGTACTATCTATTAATACTGTTCATGCAGATGTAGGTACTACTCTGATTTGGGATGCAACTGCTGCTCAGACTCTTACCATTAATAGAGGAGAAACTCCTGGATTTGTGGCTCTGTTTGAATCTTTAGGGGAAAGGGCTAATTACAAAGTTGAATTACGAAGAAATAATGTAGCTGTTGGACCAGTAATTTTTCAATTAAACAATCAAGCTGGCGAACATCACGCGTATCAGTTAAATGTTCAGCCCGGACAATATAATAGAATAAGCGGATTATACACCCTTAGATCAACTATCACCGGATTGACTACAGGAAGAATCAGAACATATGACTTATTACTAAATGTAGTTAATCAAGCACCAGTAATAAATGTTAATGATAAATCAGTTTATGAAAGAAATCAATTACAATTTACGGTAAGTGCCACCGATGCAAATAATGATGCCTTGACTTACAGAGCAACTAATGTCCCTGGTGGTGCAACTTTCAATCCTGCTACACAGCAATTTTTGTGGACTCCTAATTTTACTCAAGCCGGTAGTTATCAAGTTATTTTTAGTGTTAGTGATGGTGAATCAACTACTCTTAAAACTATTACTATCACTGTTTACAATGTAAATAGAAATCCAATAATGAATCCTCTCTCTGACCAAGTAGTAGATGAAGGTAATTTATTACGCTTTACCGTTCGTGCTACTGATGCTGATAATGAAGTATTAACATATAGTGCTGTTAGTGTACCTTCTGGAGCAACTTTCAATCCCGCAACACAAACTTTCACTTGGACTCCTAATTTTACTCAAGCAGGAGTGTATAGCGTTACGTTCAGAGCTACTGATGGGACTGCTCAAGATTCTAAAACAGTTAGAATAACGGTTAATAATGTTAATCAAGCTCCCGTACTTGATCCCATTGCTGATCAAACCGTAGCTGAAGGGACTTTATTACGCTTTACCGTTCACGCTACCGATGTGGATAATGATGCTATTGTGTATAGATTAAACTCTGTACCTACTGGAGTGGTATTTGATCGCACTACTGGGGCTTTCACTTGGACCCCAAATTATGACCAAGATGGTGTATTCCGTCTCACTTTTAGTGCTACGGATGGAACTGCTACAGTTAGTCAGATTGTAACTATTACTGTTACTGATAGTAATCGCGCTCCCCTATTTAATGTAATTACCGATAAAACTGTAGCCGAAGGAACTTTATTACAATTCACTGTCCATGCTACCGATGTTGATAGTGATGTTTTAACTTACAGTGCAGTTGGCTTGCCTTTGGGCGCACTATTCAATCCCGCAACACAAACTTTCACTTGGACTCCCGATTTTACTCAGGCAGGAAGTTATTTGGTAACTTTTAATGTTAATGATGGTACTATTACTACTAGTCAAGTTGTAGCTATAACCGTAATCAATGTCAATCGTGTTCCTGTATTTGATGCCCTCGTTGATCAAACTGTGGCTGAAGGAACTTTATTACAATTCACTGTCCATGCTACCGATGCTGATAGTGATGCTTTAACTTACAGTGCAACTACTGTGCCTGGTGCAATATTCGATCCGGCAACACAAATTTTTACTTGGACACCTAATTATGATCAAGCCGGAATTTATTCACTTACTTTTACTGTGAGTGATGGAACTATTGCTGATAGTCAAACAATTACTATTACTGTAACTAATGTAAATAGGGCGCCAGTATTAAACCCAATCGGAAATAAAGTAGTTGATGAACTGGTTAATTTAAATTTCCCTGTGACTGCAACAGATCCCGATAGTGATGCAGTTGTTGTAACTGCAAATAATTTACCTTCTGGCGCTACTTTCGTAGCTGGAATATTTAGCTGGACCCCAGATAGAACACAATCGGGAGTTTATACCGTTACTTTTACTGTAACTGATAGTGTAGATACATCTTCAGAAGTAATTACTATTACTGTTAATGATATCGATCGTGCTCCAGTAATTGCTCCAATTGGAAATAGAGTAGTTAACGAAGGAACACATTTGAATTTTCCAGTAACTGCTACTGACGTTAATAACGACGTGATTAGTTTAACCACTAGTGTTTTACCATTGGGTGCTACCTTTGTTGGAGGAGTATTTGATTGGACTCCTGACTTTACTCAGACCGGAGTTTATACTGTTACTTTTACTGCGACTGATAGCAATTCAATGTCCTCTTCAGAAACAATTACTATAACTGTAAATAATGTAAATCATGCACCTGTATTTGATCCTATTGTTGATCAGACTGTAGCTGAAGGAAATTTATTACGATTCACTGTTCATGCTACTGATTCTGATGGTGATGCTTTGACTTATAGTGCAACTAGTTTACCTTTAGGATTACCTGCTGGTGCAACTTTTGATCCAGCTACTCAGCAATTTGCTTGGACGCCTGATTTTACTCAATCTGGCAGTTATCCTATAACCTTTACTGTAAGTGATGGAAGTGTACCTGCAACTACTGCTACTATAACTATTACCGTCACTAATGTTAATCGTGCACCAGTATTCGACGCAATCGTTGATCGAACTGTATCTGAAGGAACCCCACTAGAATTCACTGTTCACGCTACTGATGTTGATAATAGTGCTTTAACTTACTGGGCAACCGATGTACCTGTTGGAGCTATTTTTGATCCAGCAACTCAAACATTCACCTGGACGCCCGACTTCACTCAATCCGGTATTTATGTAGTAACTTTTACTGTTAATGATCGAACAGTTCATGTAAGTGAAACTATAACTATTACTGTAACTAATAATAATAGAAATCCAATACTAGATCCTGTAGTAAATAGGCGTGTAACTGTGGGAAATACGGTAACATTCACAATTTACGGTGAAGATCCAGATAATGATCCCATAACTTTCGATGCTGTTGTTCCTGCTGGAGCTACTTTTGATCCAGTGACTAGAATTTTTAGTTGGACACCAGTTATTGCTGATATTGGAGATAATATTATTACTTTTATTGTAAGTGATGGTTATGAAACTGATACTACAGAAACTATCATTTCCGTAGTTGCCGTCAATCATGAACCTACTATCTCACCTATTGGAGATCAAGATGTTAATGAAGGTCAAACTTTAACTCTACCAGTTACTTTTAC
>Ga0209541_10013081_pt1 | contig 12738 bp, 13 predicted proteins | sample RifCSPlowO2_01_FD_184027 | JGI IMG/M metagenome (GOLD analysis project Ga0209541, IMG submission 184027) | Groundwater microbial communities from Rifle, Colorado - Rifle CSP2_plank lowO2_0.1 (SPAdes) (version 2) | ecosystem: Environmental > Aquatic > Deep subsurface > Groundwater | place...
TTGGGGCCTCTGTATTACCGCTCCTGCTGGCACAGAGTTAGGAGCCCCTTATTCATGAGGTAACGTCAATGACTTCCTCCCTCATAAAAGATGTTTACGTACCGAAGCACTTCATCCATCACGCGGCATCGCTCGATCAGGCTTTCGCCCATTGTCGAATATTCTCGGCTGCAGCCTCCCGTAGGAGTATGGACCGTATCTCAATTCCATCGGTGGGGATCGAGCTCTCACTCCCCCTATGCGTCATAGCCTTGGTGAGCCATTACCTCACCAACTAGCTGATACAACGCAGGCCGCTCCCAAAGCGCCGAAGCTTTACTCTTACGAGACCATCTGGGATTACCCCGCCTTTCGGCGAGCTATACCAGACTTTGGGGTACGTTCCTACGTGTTACTACCTCGTCTGCCGGTTGCCTTGCGGCCCCCGTGACTTGCATGCCTTATCCATGCCGCCAGCGTTCACCCTGAGCTAGGATCAAACTCTAAGTATAGATATCGGACGGATCCGACATCTGTTTAGGATGGCACTCTCTCCTTGCGGAGTTTGAGCGCCCTTGGACGGAACAAAAGAATGTATATTCTTCTGCTCCTTGTTTCTTGCTTGCTTGTGTGTGTTGCTTGTTTACCAATCTTATTTGGTTCTGCGTACAATTGTCTATTCAATTTTCAAAGTTCTTCCGAAGACTTTCATATGAGGTTTTCGGGCACATCGCTGTGTCCTGCGAAGCTTTACGCGAAGCAGGATCCGCGCCATGCCTACTTCGCTCCACGATGTGGAGCTTCGAAGGCCAGCGCAGGAGCGATGGTCGGCAAAGTATACGCGACCGCGTTTTCAAGTCAAGAGCAATGTTAATCCAGCCGTATACATCCGTTTCTAACCCATTTGTGATTGAGCATCAATAACCTCCTCGACCCGTTCAAGTTCTTTCCTGGCTTGAGACAAGTCCATGTTCCGGCATGCCAATACTTTTTTCGGTGCAATTCTGTACAGATCGACCAATCGGCTTTTCGCCTTATCAGCCTCCGCTTGAGGAAGAACGGCTACATTGGGTTTTTCCACCAATGCGTACCAAAGAGGAGTATGGTCGTCATTAAGGTACAGCTCTTCCCATGTAATCGGTTCATGTCGCTCATGTTGAGGGGGGCCGAAAAGACGTTCGTTCATAAAATTATTATATCACTCCTACAGTTAATTCGCAGATGCTATCTTTTCGACGAAAAGCCGTACTAGCCGGGACGCTTCCGGAGAATCGCGGATGACGGATTCTGGAGCGACGCCCTCGGGCAAGTAGCCGGCCGTCTTCAAGCGCCCTGCGAATTCGTATGGCTCGACCTCCGGATGGAACTGAAATGTGTACGCCGAATTCCCGTAGCGCAGAGCGCTGAAGCGACACGAAGGGCCGGAAGCGAGCACGACCGCGCCGTCCGGAAGCTCTGTCACGCTGTCCCTATGCCCATATTGCGCGACGAACGAATGCGGCATGGACTCGAAGAGCGGGTCGCATTTCCCCTCCGACGTGAGATTGACCTCATACGACCCAGCTTTCTTCTGTCCAGAATCGTTCATGACGCATCCGCCGCGCATCTGCGCGATGAGCTGGTGTCCGAAACAGATGCCGAGCGCCGGCATCTCGCTCGCGAATACTTCCGTGATGAGCGCGCGCAGGCGCGATAGTATGATCGTCGCCATGAGGCGTGCGGGGTCGTTGCCGAGCCGTCCACCGTGCAAGTCAAATTCCCCAGAGCCCCCGAAGATGACTGCGTCGAATCCTTTTAGGATCGCGTCCGGCGTCTCCCACGAAAGTTTTGGGTCGAGCGCGGAGAGAAAGTGCACGTCTGCTCCGTCTCCCGCCACTCGGCGGTATCCGTTCTGTTCGATCTCCACCATTGCCGGGTTTTCGCGCGACTGGATGACGAGAACCCTTTTCTTCATGATGCACTTATCATACCGGCTTACGCTCAATGCGCGAAGTGCTGTAGATAAAAGAAACATCCCCGAGCTTGCCAAAGGCTCGGGGATGAACTGGAAACGAGGAGTCGAATGTGCTTCAGGCGCATTCCGGTCGTCCTTGGGCCAGGAACCAGCGCTCTGACACCTTTTCCGCCGTCGCCACTCGCGTAACGACCTCCTGAATTTGCCCGGTGAATTCTTTTTCTCGGGCATCGGGAAACGACACGAGAAAAGAGAACGTCTGATCTCGAGGATCAGTGAGGACGTCAGTGATGTGAATCGAATGCTCCTGGAGATGCCTCTTCCTCCACGCGCAGAGCGCACGGTGAATTTGTTCAAACAGCGGATGTTTGTTCTTTTCAAACAGGACACTTGCCATGGTCCCTCCTCGGGATGTGAGTGGAAAACGCCCTCTCCTCTCTTCAGGAATCAAAGATCAAAAAGAGCAATTGGAAAACGAAAGGCCCCTCCGGGTGGAAGGGCCTTCCTTGTATCTACTTTGTTTTAGAAACTAGACACAAGCAAAACCTCCACCCGAGGTGGTAAGGAGGAGGCCGAGCAACGCGCCTCTATTTACTTGCGACCAGTTTTTCTTGCCGGTACTCCGGCTTAGAAAAACGGAAGTGCCCTTGTGGTGCTTGTTCGACATACTCCAATGCTATACAGGTCGCCTTGTGGTGTCAAGAACTAAATTATGAACCTGAACAGCGGACTATTGCTCTTCAACAATTCATACGACATGCCGATGGCGTCCATTCGCTTCAAGAGCGGCTTCAAATCCTGTTTTTTTGCGAGTTCAACGCCGACCAGAGCCGGTCCGTTCTCGCGATTGTTTTTCTTGGTGTACTCGAACAGAGTGATGTCATCGGTGGGGCCAAGGGCCTCGTTCAGATAGCGGCGCAGAGCGCCCGGTCGCTGTGAGAAGTTGATGATGAAGTAATGCTTGAGCCCCTGGTAGACGAGCGCGCGCTCAATAACTTCTGGGTAGCGGCTGATGTCATTGTTGCCACCGGATACGACGCATACCACCGTCTTCCCCTTGAGCGACTTTCCCAGATCCTCGAGCGCCGCGATGGAGAGCGCGCCTGCGGGCTCCGCAACAATGCCGTCGCGCTGGTAGAGGGAAATCATCGTCTGGCACACGCGGCCTTCGGGAATGAGGAGTAGTTTCTCGAGCACCTTCGAGCAAAGTCGCAGAGTGAGTTCGCCCGACGTTTTCACCGCCGCCCCATCAACGAATGTGTCGATCTTTTCGAGCGTCACCGGCTTCCCCGCTTTCATTGCTCTTTGCATCGAGGGCGAGCCGGCTGGCTCCGCACCGATGATCTTCGTCTTTGGACTCTTCGATTTTACGTACGAGCCGACGCCCGAGCATAGGCCACCGCCGCCTATCGGAACAACAACGTAATCAACGTGCTCTTTCGCCTGCTCGAGGATTTCCGCGCCCACCGTCCCCTGCCCTGCGATGACGTGGGGGTCATTGAACGGGTGCACCATGGTCATGTGTTTCTTCTCCACCATTGTTTTCGCGGCTGCGAACGCCTCGTCGAACGTATCGCCCGAAAGCTCGATAGTCACATACGAGCCGCCAAGTGCACGCACCCGCTCTATCTTCTGCCTCGGAGTATTTTTCGGCATGAAAATGACGCCGCGCGTCTTCAGAGCCTTACAGCTGAAGGCCACCCCCTGCGCGTGATTCCCTGCTGAAGCGCACACCACGCCGCGCCTTTTTTCGGCGGCGGATAGCAAACGCATGCGATTGTACGCACCGCGCAATTTGTATGAGCGGACGACCTGCAAGTCCTCGCGCTTCAGATACACCTTGGCGCCGAAACGCTCCGAGAGCGCCTTGCTGAACTGGAGCGGCGTCTCGCGCACAACGCCGTGCAGATGCTTGCGCGCTTCGTCCACCATTTTCGGATTGAATGTCTCGGTCATATGTTATTTCACCTGTGCGACGCAGGATATCTCGACGAGAGCATTTTTCGGAAGTGCCGACACGCCGACGGTGATACGCGCGGGCTTGTGCGCGCCGAACGCTTCCGCATACACCTCGTTCATCTCTTTGAAATCACCCATGTCGCGCAGGTAGACGTTCACCGAGGCGACCGCGTCGAATCCAATGCCCGCCGCGCGGAGCACTTCTTTCAAATTCTCGAACACGCGTGTCGTTTGCTCCTTTATGCCTCCCGCAACCAACCCCCCGCTCGTGTGGTCGAGCGCTATCTGTCCCGAGCAGAACACGAATTCACCCGCGACAGTCGCCTGCGAATATGGCCCGATTGCCTGGGGTGCTTTTTCCGTCTGAATCGTCTTCATATCAAGGCACATTACTACATAGGCCCTATCCACACAAAGTTTGACAGGAGCATGGTATGTCATTATTGTTTTGTCTGGCGTGCGGTGTTGTTTATCGCACAGTGAAAAAGAACCCGAAACAGAAGGGGGTTGCATGAATACGAGTGCATTATCGACCACGCATAACGGGGTGGTGTATTACTCGGGGATACCAAGAAGAACAGACGCGTGGAGCAAGCTGGTGAAGGCAGCCGCGTCAAACACGCCGGATAACGGCCCCGTCTTCCTCATCAAGCAAGAGGTGCTTGGCGGCAGGTTCAATGCTGCCATCGTGCCTCTGGGAGACCTGACCACTGAGCAAGTGGAGAGACTCATGGGATTCCTGTGCTTCCAGGACACAACTCCGAGGGATGTCGCTTCCCTTCTCGTAGCCGAGATGCCGTTGAGGTACCTGCATCTCGTGGCAACGAGTGAGGTCATCTTCCGGGAACGCAACAAGCCGGACAGAAAGTGCTCATTCGGGGTAAGGGAGGGAGAGGCGTACCTAATGCCACATCTCTGGCGGGACAATTTCGATGTCCTCCCTGATGCGCACCTCGTCTTCAAGTTGCACGACGAAAAACTAAAACCCGCGGGAATCTGAGGAGTTCCCACGGTCGACGGCCCCGCACGATGTCTTGCGCGAGGGCCGTGTTTTTTGTCCGAACAATTTCAACGACCGGCTGATCTCGCCCTCTCCACGAATAATTTTACTTTCTCAATATTTTTCGTGCTATCAGAATTGCTGACGCCCGAGTTCACATCTACAGCATACGGATGCACTGTTCTAATCGCTTCGGCAACATTCTCGGGATTCAAACCACCGGCCAGAATAACGGGAAGCGAAACTGATTCGATGATGCGCCGACTGATATTCCAGTCGTGAGTTTTTCCCGTCCCGCCGCGCACGCCGGTTTCTTTATTCAGTGTGTCGAGCGCGATAGCATCCGCCGCTCTTTCATACTCCTTGGCTTCCAAAATGGAGCGCTCGTCGGCGACATTAAGGACTTTCCAAACTCGTATATCCGGGAGCGCCTTTCTGACTTCCAGAATAGTTTCGGGAGTCGCGTCTCCATAGAGCTGCAATATCTTCGCGCCAGTCGCTCGCGCGAGTTCTATGAGTTTCCCCGGTTCCACAACGCTCGTGACCATCACGCTTGATACGGAAGCCGGAAGCTCTGCGATTATCTTTGCTGCGTGCTCTGCCTCCAGAGGGGCACGCCCTCCGGTGAGCCCAACATGGAACCCAAGCTCGTCCGCACCCGCAGCGGCCGCCGCACGGGCGTCTTCGATAGAACGTATTCCGCAGATTTTCACTCGCACCATATACAGACTATAATGACACGATGGATGTTTTAAGTGAAATCGTATCCGCAAAACGCCTAGAAATCGAGCGGGCAATAGCGAAAAAGCCGCTGGAAATGCTCAAGGAAGAAGCCGCAAAATTCCATTCTCAAAGGCGCCCTTTCAGAACGCTTTTCGATACCGGGGACGTCCTCATCGCGGAGATAAAACCACGCTCGCCTTCCGAAGGCACCTTGATAAAACACTCGCCGCTTGAAATCGCCGATATCTACGCAAAGAGCGAGGCAAATGTCATTTCGGTTCTCACCGATGCGAAATATTTCGGTGGCTCGCTCGATCTTTTAAAAGATGTCCGCTCCCGCGTTCCGCAAGCCGTCCTTCGCAAAGATTTTATCGTGGATGAATATCAGGTATACGAGTCGCTGCTTTCGGGCGCCGACTCTTTCCTTCTTATCGCCGCTATCCTGGACAAAGACTCGCTAGCGGATTTTATAGAGCTTGGAAAATCTCTGGGCCTTGATGCGCTAGTGGAAGTGCACGATGAAGCCGATCTAGATAAAGCGGCCTCGGCAGGTGCGACAGTCTTGGGAATTAATAATCGCGACTTAAAAACCCTTAAGACCGACCTCGCCGTGACCGAAGAATTGATGCCGCACGTGCCGGAAGGATTAGTGTGCATCTCCGAATCCGGGATATATACTGCAGAGGACGCTCGGCGAGTGCGCGCGTGCGGCGTGCGAGGTATCCTCGTTGGTACGTCAATTTTGCAATCGCCGGACCCGCTCGCCAAAATTTCCGAATTGAAAAAAGCATTAACGACATGAACAACAACGCTAAAACTAAATACGGTGGCGCGTATGTGCCAGAGATGCTCTGGGACACATTGCGCAAGCTCGCCGAGGAGTTTGAAAAAGCCCAGAAAGACGAGGAATTCCAGCGGGAGTTCCAGGACCTGCTGAAAAATTTCTCCGGTCGGCCGACGCCGCTTATCTTCGCCGAACGCGCTACGAAGGCGCTCGGTGGCGCGAGAGTGTACCTCAAAAACGAGGGGGCGAACCACACCGGCGCGCACAAGATAACGCATTGCCTCGGGCAGGGCCTTCTCGCCAAACGCCTCGGCAAAACGATGCTTATCGCGGAGACGGGTGCCGGCCAGCATGGCCTCGCGACCGCGACCGTCGCCGCAAAACTGGGGCTCGCGTGCGTCGTCTTCATGGGAAGCGAAGATATCCGCCGCCAGCGGCCCAACGTCTTTTTAATGGAGCGACTGGGAACGAAAGTGGTGCCTGTCGAATACGGCAGCAAAACCCTCAAAGACGCAGTGAACGAGGCGCTCAAATTCTGGATGGAGCACTTGGACGAGGCGCACTACTGCATCGGTTCGGTCTTGGGCCCGCATCCTTACCCCGAAATGAATCGCTACTTCCAGTCGGTCATCGGGCGGGAAATCCGCGCACAGCTTATGGAACGCGAGGGCAGACTTCCGGATTGCGTAGTCGCGTGCGTCGGCGGCGGCTCGAATGCCATCGGAAGCTTCTGGGATTTCGTGCCCGAGAAGAGCGTGCGTCTCATCGGCGTCGAGGCGGGAGGCACCGGCAAAAAAATGGGCGAGCACGCATCGCGTACTATCGCGGGAGAGGTTGGCATCTTCCAGGGGTACAAATCGCTTTTCCTACAAACGGAAGAAGGCCAGATCGCACCCACGCACTCGATTTCCGCAGGCCTTGATTATCCCGGGCTCGGGCCCGAACTTGCCGACCTGCGCGCGCAGGGGCGCGTCGAACTCACCTACGCGACCGATGACGAAGCCGTTTCTGCGGCGGATTATTTTGCAAAGCTTGAAGGCGTCATTTCCGCTCTCGAAAGCGCGCATGCGCTCGCCGAGGTGCGCAAAGTTGCGCCAAAGATGTCGAAAGATTCCATTATCGTGGCGACGCTCTCTGGTCGTGGCGACAAAGACCTCTTTAACTTCGCCCGCGCGTTCAAAGACACGAGCTTCCGCGATTTCCTGAAAGACGAGTATGAGCGCTACTAACAAACTCGATAATTTGTTTAAGACCGGAAAGCGGCCGTTTTTCATGGCGCACATGATTTCCGGATATCCCACCATGCGGGATTCGGAAAAAGTAGCCGAGGCGCTCGTGAAAGGCGGCGCTGACATCATCGAAGTGCAGATCCCCTTCTCCGACCCCATGGCCGACGGGCCCACGATCGCGGTCGCCTGCGAGGAAGCACTCAAAGGCGGCATGACGGTCGCTCAATCGCTCACGCTCATCAAAAAAGTCGCCGCGCTTGGAAAGCCCGTAGCCATCATGAGCTATATCAACCCCGTTTTCCGTTTCGGCATTCCCGCTTTCGTGAAAACGATTGCGCAGGCGGGAGCGAACGCGCTCATCGTTCCTGATTGCCCGTTCGACACCGAGGAAGGCCGCGCGCTCCTTGCCGTCTGCAAAGAGCACGGCGTCGCACTCATTCCCGTCGTCTCTCCCGGTGTGCCGAAAGACCGGCTTGAACAATTGGCGAAAGACGCGACCGGATTCGTCTATTGCACCTCGCGACAAGGTATCACCGGCGCGAACAGCAAATTCGCCAAAGAGCTTTTTGATTTCGTAAAAGAGTTGAAAGACATTTTCAAACTCCCCATCGCCGTCGGCTTCGGTGTGAAATCACGCGAAGATGTTGCCGCGCTGGCCAAGCATGCTGACATCATCATCGCGGGGAGTGTGTTCGTTAATGTCATTAAAAATGAGGGGGCGAACGCGGTCGCGAAAACAATGCGGGAACTTCGCCCATATTGACTACAAAATCTTTTAGCGTAAACTTGAACTTGGTAGGTTGACCGCGCGAGCGGCAGCCCCGAAGCAGTGTCGTAACTCGTTGAGACCGACTGCGTTTGCGCGAGGTGACTCGCATACTGGGCATGGCATACACGTGCTGAGCCGCGCTTAGGTTCCCCCGCTTGCCATTTGGGAGTGAGCAAGATCCCGCCTTGGAACTAGAACAGTGACTAGCAGACGGCCCCGCTCAAAAACTCCGGCATTAAGCCGGAGTTTTTGTTTTTACTACAACTCTTTTGCTTACCCATTTTGCGCCCTGTGGCGCAGGTAATGATCCATGATGACGAGTGCGCTCATCGCGTCCACGATTGGGACCGCGCGTGGGAGGACGCACGGGTCGTGTCGGCCGGACGCTTCAAGCTTCGTCGCCTCACCGCCGCGCTTCACGGTGTCCTGCTCCTTTTTGATAGTCGAAACGGGCTTAAATACAACGCGGAAATGGATAGTTTCCCCGCTTGAGATGCCGCCGATAGTGCCTCCGGCATTATTCGTCTTAGTGCGGATTTTCCCGCTTGCGTCGGTGTAGAACGGGTCGTTGTGTTCGCTCCCGCGCAAACCGACGCTCCGAAAGCCGAGGCCGATGTCAAAACCTTTCACTGCATTAATGCTCATCATCGCTTTGCCGAGGTCAGCAGGAATTTTGTCAAAGACCGGCTCGCCGAGCCCCGCAGGAACATTGCGGATAACTCCTTGGATTATGCCGCCGATAGAATCACCATCTTTCCGCACAGAATCGACAAGCTCTATCATTTTCTCTGCTACTTTCTGGTCGGGACAGCGAATGATGTTCGCTTCAATATCCTCGGCCTTTACGGTGTTGAAATCGATGTCGGCCTTAATATCGCCTACTTGTTCGACGTAGCTCAAACACTCGATTCCGAGTTCCTGTTTCAGATATTTCTGCGCGATAGCACCTGCCGCAACACGCGCCAGAGTCTCGCGCGCGGATGCGCGCCCGCTCCCCCTCCAGTCGCGCGAGCCGTACTTCGCTTCGTAGGTGTAATCCGCGTGCGACGGCCGGAAAAGATCTTTCAGGTTGTTGTAGTCCTCCGATTTGACATCCTCATTGTGCGCGAGCATGAGGATTGGCGTTCCCGTCGTCTTTCCTTCGAAGTAGCCGGAAAGTATGTGAACGCGGTCGGCCTCCTTTCGAGGAGTCGTTATCTTGCTCTGGCCCGGGCGGCGTCGGTCGAGCGCGGCCTGGATTTCCGCTTCGCTGATCTCTATCCCAGGCGGGCAGCCGTCTACGACAACACCAACAGCCCCGCCGTGCGATTCGCCGAATGTCGTTATTCTGAAGAGTTGTCCGAATGAATTTCCTGCCATAATTTATTGATTATTCTCTATGATACCCCGCGCTTTCAATTTGAGCATTATCTCACGCACCGCCTCATCGGGCGCATCTTTTCCGGAATCTATCGTTTCGTCCGCTGCCGCTTCGTAAAGATGCGCCCTGTCTGCGAGCAATTTCTCCATTTCTTCTTTCGGCGTAGCCGCCGAAGTGAGGGCTGGACGGGAGTCATCTTCCGCGATCCTCCTCATGAGTACCTCGACGGGTGCCTTGAGAAATATGCAGAGGCCGTTCGTCTTTATTGCCTCGATGTTTTTCGTTCTTGTGACTATACCGCCGCCCGTCGATATGACAGCGCCATTGCGGGCCGACACTTCGCGCACCATGTCGGACTCCATATCCCTGAAATAATCCCAGCCGTGTTTCTTAACGATTTCCAGTATGCTCATTCCTACCTTTCGCTCCACCAAGACATCAAGGTCGACGTATTCCCTGCCGAGACGCTGAGACAGGAGCCGCGCGACTGTCGTTTTCCCGCTCCCGCGCATGCCGATGAGAACAAGATTCGGATTTCGCTCGGCGCTTTTGGTCTCGATTCCGATAGAATTCAGTTTCTCCCAGAAATTGGGAAATGTTTTGCCGACGACTTCCGGATTCCTAATTTCCATGCCCGGTATTTTCGCACCGAGCACGGCGAATGCCATCGCCATTCGATGATCCCAATACGTGTCGATTACTGCGGGCTTCGGATTGCCGCCGTAGATGGTCAGCGTGTCCGGAGTGGATTCCGACCGTATGCCCATTTTTGCCAATTCCCGTTCAAGCGCCGCTACCCGTTCTGTTTCCTTTACACGGAGAGACCCGACGCCTGCAATGCGAGTAATACCGGGTGCACACGCGGAGAGGGCCGCGAGCGTCTGAACCTGGTCCGGGCAATTCCGCATATCGACTTCGACGGGCGTAATGCCTCCGCCCTGAATGTGTATCTCCCGTTCTCCATACGTCACGACGCTTCCCATTTTCTCGAGGATTTTGAGGAACTCCATGTCCCCCTGCAAAGACCGAGGACTCATATTCTTTGCCGAGATATATGACCCGGTAAGGGCGGCGATGGCGAAGAAATAGGACGCGCTGGAGACATCGCCTTCTACCAGATATTCCGCAATGTCATATTTCTGCCCCGGTGCAATACTGTATTTTGAATCGCCTTCGCGGACGACGGTGACACCGAATTTCTTCATTGTGTCTATAGTCATGTCCACGTACGTTTCCGATATCTGCTCGCCTGTTACTTCGACAGTTACATCGCCCACGAGCGGCGCCACCATGAGGATTGCCGAAAGGAACTGGCTGCTCACGGCACCATTCATCGTTATCGAGCCGGGGCGAAGTTTTTGCGATGAGACTCGCAGAGGCGGAAATCCTTCTTTCTCCAGATATTCGATTTCAGCACCTAGTTGACGCAAGGCATCCACAAGATCTCTTATAGGGCGCTCATTCAATCGTCCGCGCCCGTGCACCGTCTTAATCCCCGGGATGATGGCGGACAGTGCAAGAATGAATCTGATGGTGGTGCCCGATAGATTCGCATCGAGGTCATAGCTTCGGTCGGCAATTGAATCGATACCTCCGGAAACGAGAATGGAATCGCTTTTCGATTCGCAGTGGATACCTAATTGCTCAAGGCAGTCGAGCATCGCGACAGTGTCATCGCTGAAAAGCGGATTTAATATCCTCACCTTTCCTTTCGTGAGAGCAGCCAAAATCAAAGCGCGGTTGGTGTAGCTTTTTGAACCGGGGATATCGACCTCGGCTCGTGTCGGCTTTTGAAGCGGCGTGATGCTGAGACATTTCATACTTCAAAGGCGCCACTTACGCGTTGGTTTCCCGTACCAGATTTTCCAAGGCCTGCGCGGCTTTGCCGCTGTCTATCGAATCTTCGGCGAGCTTGATTCCCTCTTTGATATTTTTAACAGCGCCGGCAACATAGAGCGCTGCGGCAGAATTAAGAACTACCACGTCGCGTTTTGGGCCTTTCTTGCCGTGCAAGATGTCCTTAACGATCTCGGCATTCTCCTCCTTGCTCCCGCCCACAAGCGCCGATTTCAGTGCCTTTAGGAACCCGAGTTTTGCCGGTTCTATCACGTACTGTTTTAGCGTCTTCCCGCAGATCTCAAACATCCGCGTTTTGGCGGAAATACTTATTTCATCCATGCCGTCGTCGCTCGTCACGATAAGAAGATGTTCGTAGCCAAGTTTGAGCGCGGCCTTAGCCATAGTCCGCGCGATTTTCAGATTCGGGACACCGACGAGCTGGCGAGTTGTTCCTGCCGGATTTGCGAAAGGACCAAGAATGTTGAAGACAGTCCGTATCCCGAGTTCTTTGCGCACGGCTCCGACTTGCTTCATCGAGGGGTGAAAGAGCGGGGCCAGCAAGAAAACTATCCCCGCCTTATTGAACACGACCTCGGCTTGCTCTTTCGAAAGAGAGATGTTAACGCCGAGCGCCTCTAAAACGTCTGCGCTCCCGCACTTGCTACTCGCCGCACGATTCCCATGCTTCGCAACTTTTACTCCCGCTCCCGCTATCACGAACGCTCCCGCGGTTGAGATGTTGAAGGTCCCACTTCCGTCGCCGCCGGTCCCCACGATATCAATTGCACCTTTTGCATTGACCGACACCACGTGCTTGCGCATAGCCCGGACGAGCCCGACGATCTCGTCCGGAGACTCGCCCTTGATGCGTAATGCCGTAAGAATAGCTCCGATCTGAACCGGGGTTATCGCGCCTTTTGCGACATCATTCAAAAAGGCCTCCGTATCTTTCGCGGATAGATCTTTCTTTGCTATCAGCATATTAAGAAGTTCTGATGGGTGCGTCATACTCGTATGAAATTTGCCAATAATTGCTTTCCTCCTTCGGTCGCAAAGGATTCAGGATGAAATTGTATCCCTTCGATTGGATATTCTGTGTGGCGCAGGCCCATGATTTCTTTTGTGTCTCGCGAAGTGGCGGT
>Ga0209541_10013082_pt1 | contig 12737 bp, 12 predicted proteins | sample RifCSPlowO2_01_FD_184027 | JGI IMG/M metagenome (GOLD analysis project Ga0209541, IMG submission 184027) | Groundwater microbial communities from Rifle, Colorado - Rifle CSP2_plank lowO2_0.1 (SPAdes) (version 2) | ecosystem: Environmental > Aquatic > Deep subsurface > Groundwater | place...
TATGACGCGCGTCCTTGGGACATTGAGCGCAATTCCGTGGCATATCCGAACATTTCAGCCAGCGGCACGGTAGCGTCAATTACCTTCATATTGGACCGATCGCGCATTTCTTTGATTTGGCCGCGTTTGGAATTTAAATTACCGATCACTTCGCCCATAAAATTTTCCGGCGTCACCACTTCCACTTTCATCAAAGGCTCCAGAATTACCGGATTGGCGACTTTTACGGCTTCTTGAAACGCTTTTGATCCGGCTATTTTAAACGCGGCTTCGGATGAATCAACTTCATGATAAGATCCGTCAAAAACCGCCACGCGCACATCCAGCACCGGATAACCGGCGATAACGCCGCGATCCATAGCTTCTTTCACGCCTTTTTGAATCGGTTGAATGTACTCTTTTGGAATGGCGCCTCCTTTGACCTCATCCACAAATTCATATCCTTTGCCTTGTTCCAAAGGCTCAATGCGCAACCAGCAATGACCATATTGTCCGCGGCCGCCTGATTGGCGAATATATTTTCCTTCAGCCTCGGCGGATTTTTTTATCGTTTCTTTGTAAGCAACCTGCGGTTTGCCGATATTGGCATCAACTTTAAATTCCCGCTTCATACGGTCAACGATAATTTCCAAATGCAATTCCCCCATTCCGGAAATTATCGTTTCGCCGGTTTCTTCATTTGATTTAATCCTAAATGTCGGATCTTCTTCGGCCAATCTTTGCAAGGCAGTGCCCATTTTTTCCTGATCCGCTTTGGTTTTCGGCTCAATCGCCAAAGAAATGACCGGCTCCGGAAATTTAATAGACTCTAACACGGCCGGATGATCCGGATCGCAAATTGTGTGGCCGGTAAATGTGCTCTTGAGCCCCACAGCCGCGGCAATTTCTCCGGCATAAACATCAGTTACTTCTTCTCGCTGATTAGCGTGCAAACGGACAATCCGTCCAATCCGCTCTCTTTCGCCCGTGGTCGTATTCAAAACATACGATCCGGCCGAGATTTTCCCGGAATATACGCGAAAAAAGCACAATTTACCGACAAAAGGATCGGATGCCACTTTAAAAGCCAGGGCCGTAAAAGGCTCCGCATCATCAGGTTTTCTTTCAATGATTTCGTTATTTTTCGGGTTAAAAGCTTTAATCGCAGGAATTTCAAGAGGTGATGGTAAATAATCAATAACTCCATCCAGTAAAAATTGCACGCCCTTATTTTTTAAAGCCGAACCGCAAAATACCGGAACAAGCTCTGATTTGATGCACGCCTTGCGCAAAGTCTTTTTTAATTCAGACAGGGTCGGTTCTTTACCTTCAAGATATTGTGAAAGCAATTTTTCATCCTGTTCAACAATCGCTTCAATCAGAGCGTGCCGATATTCTTCCACTTTTTCTTTCATATCATCAGGAATGCTCGTATCCTCGGATGTTCTCCCCATATCATCTTTGTAAACCCACGCCTTGCGTTCAAAAAGATCAATAATTCCTTTGAAATTTTCTTCAGCTCCGATCGGCAGTTGCACCGGATGGGCATTAGGAGTCAATCTTTCGCGAATTGAGTCTAAGTCAGCGTAAAAATTAGCGCCCATTCTGTCCATTTTGTTTATAAAACAAATTCTGGGTACATTAAATTTAGTGGCCTGGTGCCAGACTGTTTCTGATTGCGGTTCCACTCCGGCCACTCCGTCAAACACCACCACTCCGCCATCCAAAACGCGCAGACTTCTCTGAACCTCCACAGTAAAATCAATGTGTCCTGGCGTATCAATAATATTAATACGATGAGTATTTTCCGAAACCGGCTGGGGCCAAAAACAGGTCGTGGCAGCCGCCGTAATGGTAATGCCGCGCTCCTGCTCCTGCTCCATCCAGTCCATAACGGCCTCTCCCTCATGCACTTCGCCGATCTTGTGGGTTTTTCCGGTATAAAACAAAATCCGTTCGGAAACAGTCGTTTTCCCGGCGTCAATGTGGGCGATAATCCCGATATTTCTTGTTTTCTCCAGTGAGTACTCTCTCATAATTTGGATTTTGAATTATAATTTATTTAGCTTGCCCCGCACCAAACCGCAGGGTTTGGTGCTGGGGGATTAAAAAATCAGAGCTAAATTATTAAGCTCCGATTTCGGAACTATCACCTATTCTAACACAAATTATAAAACTTGCAAGGGTCCGCCAAAAAAAGAAGGCCTAAGGAAATACTCTTAGGCCAATTATTGATAAGGTTAGTAATTCAATGATCATCTTTGATTATTTTTTATATTCTTCCTGATAGCCGCTCTTATGCCTGCAATTTCTGTTTCAACCGCGAAGATATCTTTAATTTCAGCAAATTTTCCAAGAGCTTTGTCAGACAGAAGGTTAATCAAATGATTAAGCATCCTCATTCCTTTGTAAGGATCTATTTTGAAGATTTCTAGAAAATCATTTTTTTTGAATTTTGAAATTTCTTCAAAAGCAGGTGTGTTTTTCAGGTGTTCTTCTGAAATACGAACGGCGTGATTTACGATTTTGAACCACTCCTCGGGCGTTAATTCAGAAACAAAGGGACCGTTGGTCCCAAAAACAATATCCAATTTATCCGGCGCTATTTTATTCATTTATAACCCTCCTATTTTCAACCTCTTTTGTCAGTTGCTCCCAGTACATTGGTTTAATGCGATAAAATCTGAATATTAACCCTTGCCAAGAACCATCAGTGCTTTTTTCAAAGAAACGGTAAGGTACATTGTGCCAAGCTAAATCCATATTCAATTGATTAATCTGAACCCAAATAGTAGGCTTATCTGGTAAATAATCCATAAGATTACCAATTGACAAAGGCGCATTACCATTTTCAAAAAATATCCGCACAATTTCACATCCGGACAAAGGTAATCCAAATAATACCTCCCAATCGTTAGAATTTATCCGACCCTCAACGATTTCGCCCCATACTTTCATCCTCATTGAATTACTCACTTGTATCACCTCCTCGTTATAGATTGTTGTGGATTTTTTACTTACTTGTTTCAAAAATTAAAAGAACTTTCTTTAGCGTAAGATTATAACTTTCTATATTTTTTGTCAATCTCCTATTGTCGTATTCCTCACGATCGTGAAATCTACGACAATTAAAATTAATTGATTATCGCCTAAATCAGCGAATTGCGCTGATCATCTCTTTCAGTGTCAATTTTGACAGAGCGACTTTGGGGGCCAAGGCGCCGCCGCAAATTACCAATTTTTTTGATTGATGGAGATACCAACAAGGTTTTGAATCAATAATTGACAGATGTTTGTAAGTTTTCGTGAGATTTACTTTTGAAATCGGACTGGCGCGATACATTCGGTGATTCTGTTTCGGATCAAGGGTGAGCGCCAGACAATACCCTTTTGAATAAATCAAACCGTCCGTGTCCGATGTTTCCGTCGCAACGGCGACCGCCTTTCCCCAGCGCGTCTTGAATTCAATCCGTTTTTGCCAATCAATTTCAAATTGCGCGTCTTGAATAAGCCGGGCAAAAATATGATCAATCATTTTCATTCCAAATCTCGTCACTTCTTGAATGTGGTTTGTTTTGTTCAGCCAAGCGCCGTAAAGAATGGATTGCAATCTGAATGAACTGCGGGGCGAAACATGAGTCTCCCCATTGTCTTCTCCGGCCGCATAATCAACCATCATTTCAATGGCGCGGCGCACCAATCTATCTTTCGGATAATATTTTTGGGTTTTCAAAAAATCCCAAACCAGACTGGCTGAAGAAATTCTTTTTCCTCCGTCCCGCACATGCTCGTCAAATTTCCCTCCGGCAATGCCGACATGGATAATACCCGGATCGGAATCTACCGGCTGGCCGCCGAAAGTTTTTCTCCGATCTTCAGATATTGGCATAAACCGGTATGCGGCGTTTTTATAATCCGGCCCGCCAAATCTCTTAAAAAGCCAAAACGCACATATTTCATCCAAATGGGGATATATGTGCGTTACTAAAATTTTTCTCCGATCTGGAGTCATAAGCCGACTATCTGCTAAAGTGCGCAAAAGCTCTGTTTGATTCCGCCATCCTGTGGACATCGGCTTTTTTCTTGACAGCCGAGCCTTCGTTTTTGGATGCCAGCAGTATTTCTTCGGAAAGCTTTTCTCTCATGGGCTTGCCTTTTTTGTCTTGAGCGGCAGTAATCAGCCAGCGGAAAGCCAAGGCTAACCGACGATCGCCCCGCACTTCCACCGGCACCTGATAATTGGCTCCGCCCACGCGGCGCGAACGCACCTCCACAATCGGCGATGCGTTATTGATCGCTTCCTCAAAAACATCCAAAGGATCTTTTTTTGTTTTTTCCGCCATAATATCAAACGCTCCGTACACAATCTTTTGCGCGATGGTTTTTTTCCCGTTTTGCATCACATAATTGATAAATTTAGTGACAACCGGGCTGCCGTATTTGGCATCAGGCGGCAGTTCTCTTTTTTTAGCTGGTTTTCCTCTCATAATATAAGTTCAAAGTTCAAAATGCAAAGTTCAAAATATTTGTTGTTTACAAAAATTTAAGTTTCTGTAAACTTCCATAATTTTTCACTTTTAACTTTTAATTTTTAATTATTTTTATTTCGGCGCTTTGGCTCCGTATAATGACCGGCCTTGCCGGCGCCCTTCCACGCCTTGGGTGTCGTAAACTCCGCGAATTATGTGATAACGCACGCCCGGCAAATCTTTTACCCGGCCGCCGCGAATCATCACGATTGAGTGTTCTTGCAAATTATGCCCTACGCCCGGAATATAGGCCGTCACCTCCATGCCGTTGGAAAGCCTTACCCTGGCAATTTTGCGCAAAGCCGAATTCGGCTTTTTTGGAGTCATTGTCGTGACTTTCAGGCACACGCCGCGTTTATACGGACTGCCGCGCTTCAATTCGGTTCGTTTTCTTTCAATTACATTATAAACCGTCTGCATGGCCGGCGCTTTGGATTTATAGGTCGGTTTTTTTCGCCCTTTGCGGACCAATTGTCTCAATGTCGGCATATCAAATTATTTATTCAATTTAATAAAATTATTCTACCAGAAGCGCAAAATCCTGTCAATCCCTGTATTTAGTTTTATTTAGTATTCCTGCCTTTAGGGATTGACAAAATTTAAATTTTCTGTAAAGATATGATGAAATGTTCTTTGAAAAATTAACGCTCAATGCATGGCTAATAACAACAAAAAATGAGGAGGATATAAAAATGATATATAAAATCGCATTAGTAACGCCATCAACTTACTCTCATAGAACCGCTGAAGAAACCATAGCGCTTGGCTATCTCGCAAGCATCTTACGCAAACAAAATCACTGCGTCAAAATTGTGGATGGGTGGTTGCGCGATCTCTGTTCCGAGGAAATAATAAGTCATATCTGTCAAAGCGGAAAACCCCAGATTGTGGGCATGTCCTGTTACTACTCAAACCTCAATCAAGCAAAAGAACTTCTTGGGCTTATGCGGCAACGGATAGGCGGTATCCCTATTATTTGCGGAGGATACGGACCAACATTCCATGATTTAGATTTTCTCAATGCAGGATTTACGGTGGCTGTCAGGGGGGAGGCGGAACATATTATCATGCCTCTGATTGATAGTCTTATGTTTAGAAAAGATCTGTCGAGTTTGCCTGGTATTTCTTACATCAAAAATGGCTTAATAGTGAGAACAAATAGAACCGAGCCTATTGAAGACTTAGATCTATTACCGTTTCCAGCCAGAGACGAGATGAATATCGTTAAAATTCGGCGCAACCCGGCGCATGTATGCACTTCTCGAGGATGTACCGGGCACTGCTCGTTTTGTTCGATATATGCGTTTACTCGCGACGCATCAAAAAGATCCAAATGGCGTCAAAGATCAATCCAAAATATCATAGACGAGTTAAGATATTTGTATGAGAACTTCGGCATAAGTTGCGTAAAGTTTGTTGACGATAGCTTTTTGGAGCCGCCGCGAGACGAAAAGTGGGTAGCAAAATTCTCAGATAGATTATCGCGATATAATATCCCCTTTCGGTTTAGGACTCAAGTCAGAGCCGACCGACTAACGGAATCCATTGTGAGAAATCTTAAAGGAGCTGGCTGGTTCGCGACGAGTATTGGGATAGAAAATTTTTCTTCATCCGCCCTAAAACGCATGGGCAAATCTACCAGCGTTGAAGATAATCTCAAAGCATTGGGTTGGTTACATAAATATGGAATATATACGCAAATGGGAATGATCTTATTTGATTATCAAACGACGGTTGAGGAGTTAGAAAAAAATTATCATTCTCTTTTGAAATATGACTGGGTTATAACAAAGGGAATATTTACGGAAATGTTTGCGGCAAAAGGCACATATTATGCGCAACGACTTAATCGTTTAGGAATTCTTAGCGTTGATGCTTCGCAAAATTATCAATACGCTATTCATGATTCGACTGTTAGGCGTGTTTATCGGATATTAAAAGCGTGGCATAAATCACATTCGTATTTGTACGATTGGGTAATTGATTCCATTTCTGCGCCAAAAGTATTGCCGGACGAAGGATATGCAGAGATTTATTCTCTTTGTAATAAGTTAATGTCATGTGATGTTAACTTCTTGGGTCGCATTTTGGAGCACATTAAAAATGTGTCCGAGAGAGATGATGGCCGCATTATATCTAACGCGATATTTGAGCACTCTGCTTTCTATGCTGACATAGAATTATCAATAAAGGGTGCTTACGAAAAATATGGCTTAGTGTACGATGGCGCCCCCAATCCGTTTCTTGTCTAAAAGAAAGGAGACATTATGGACTCGCTTAAAATAAAGACCGTAGGCTGGACACTCGGTAATGATTGTCCTTACCGCTGCCCTCAGTGTTATTCCGCTATTGTACGCAATGGTGGTCGCTACCTAACAAAACAGGATGTTGATATTATTATCAATCAGATAAAATCAATAGATGTAAAAGCGGTTAATCTAGGCGGCAATGAACCAATCTTCACCAATGGAATAAGCACCCAAGACACATTGTTGCCATATATCATTCGCTCCTTATACAATGCCGGCATCACAATTGGACTAACCACGGCTGGCATCAGCATGGTTTGTCTCGAGCGTTTTTATCCTGAAACGCTTACTTTTCTCGGAGATGTAGATATTAGCCTTGATAGTCCGTTCGCGGATGAACACAATATAAATCGCGGAGCACAATTATATAATCAAGCTTTAAAAGCATTGGCGATTTGCAATGACTATGATATTCCGCGTTCAATAGTGATGTGCGGCATGAATTGGAATCTTAGCGACTGCCACATCGACAAATTAATTGAAATTTCTAAAGAATATAAGGCTTTCGTAAGGATCAATTTTATGAAGCCAATAGAACCAAAACACATGGAAAAGCTACCAGACGCGCATGCCTATTTTTCGGCCACTCAAAAATTGTTATCATGTTGTGACTTAGTGGAGGCGGGAGAACCGCCTATTTCAGCTGCCATTGGCTCCACCGGTAATGGTTGTCCGTGCGGCACCAGATCTTTCAGAATTCACTCCATTACCCGCGACGGTAAAATTCCAGTAAGCCCATGCGTTTACGCGCATGATTACAAAGTTGGAGATATTCTTAAGGATAGTTTAAATGATATTATTAATTCCGCTCAATTTCAATTATTTCGTAATCGCTTAGAGAATCCTCAAAACATTCCGGGATGCTCTGATTGTCGTCATCTTGAATTATGTCGCGGGGGCTGCGCTGCGCGCGCGTATCTTGTTCATAAACTTAAATCAGGTGACTTAAATCTGATGGTCCGCGATCCATATTGCTTAAAAGAAGTGAAACCATTCAATAAAGAGGGTTCAAGCCTCGTCGGAAGTATTAAAGTTCAACAAAGCAATACGACGCTTGTACATCAAAATTATCTCTGTACATTAATTTTCAGGCCAAAATAATAAAGAATCATAATTAATTTAGCGAGCTACGATGATTGCGTAGCTCGTTTTTTTATGTTATTATATTTATAGTTAAATAATTCAATTAAAATTAATAAATAATAAGCATATGACCAATACGCAATCAATTAAAAATTATGCTACTCAATTTATAGGAAAAAATGTTGCAATTAAAATTAATAGACCGATCAACTCAAAGCATCCTAAGCACGACTTTTTATATAAAGTTAATTATGGATTTGTTCCTGAGACAATAGCACCTGATGAAGAAGAAATTGATGCTTATGTGCTGGGTGTGGATGAACCGATTACTGACTTTGAAGGAAAATGCGTCGCTATCATTCATCGTTTAAACGATGATGATGATAAATTAATAATTGTCACTCCCGCCCTAGAAACTATCACCGACGATGAGATTCGCAAATTTACGAATTTTCAGGAGCAATTTTTTACTTCACAAATTATACGAAAAGAATCTTCTTTGAAATAAGCTCATTCCAAACATCTTTTTCGAGACGAATAAACTTTTCAATCGTCTTATTTTCATTGACGACGGTTATTTTTTGATTCCACATAAGAAACCTCCCGTTAACCATTATCCCGCTGATACCATTAAATTCTCCGTTCATTATTATATTTTCAACAAGGCGATCGGCGCCTAAGCAATCTTCATTAAATTTATTTTTAATAAAACAAAGATCAGCTTTCTTACCAATATCTATACTGCCGATAATATCGGCCATACCAATAGCCCGTGCGGCATTAATGGTAATCATATCGAATATCTCTTGCGATGTGATGTGATTTCCAGCATCACTAAAACGATTATGAAATAATAAGCATAATCTACCCTCACTTAAAATACTGAATGTTCCCGATGTTGCAACTCCGTCTGTGGCAATACAAATCGACGCGCCTTTTTTGTGTATTTTTTTAAGATTTATCGTAGCATCGGCAACTCTTAAATTCGAGGATAAACAATGGACAATAGACGCTTGCGAATGAATAATCAATTTTAAATCCGCGTCCGATATATGATTTCCGTGCACGATTAGCATTTTTTTATTTAAAAGGCCAGATTTTTTTAGCGTTTTTACTGCGCTCGCTTTCCATATTTTCCTAACTTGTTTTTCCGAATCAATTGTTTCGGCTATGTGGACTATTATTGTTAGGTTCGGATATATTTCTGCTATTTTTTTAATCTGAGCAATGATTTGTTTGTCCACTGTATTGAGAGAGTGAATAAAAATAGCCGGACGTGTCAATGAATGATTAATTACTGCATATTCTTCAAAGAATTGTTTTTTTATATTTTTGCTGTATTTTCCAAGACTATGGCTTTTCATCAGCATATATCCAGATACATTCCTAATGCCGAATTTTTCTGCCGATTTACTAGTCCTGCCGCCGCAAATTGTTGTTGTTCCGTTTCGTAAAATCCGCAAAAGAGAATATTCACAAATAATTTCACGATTTAATTTAATTTTGTCTGAAATTTTAGATAAATTGTTCGTAAAATCTAAATATTCTTTTAGCCCCAATTTTCCCTTTATGAGATTAGCATATATAGACTCCCCTAAATGAACATGTGTATTTATAAGACCGGGAATAATAATATAATTGGAAGCATTGACAACTTTAATGTCTTTCATTTTTTGGAGGCGCTTATCATAATTGCCGCGCCCTAAGGCTGTTATAATATCGTCTTCAATCAATAAAAAACCGCGGGATATAATATCTCGATGAAAATTTTGCGTTATAATCGTAGCATTATTTATCAATATTTTCATAGCTTAAAATAAAGGAGCTATATCAATAGCTCCTTTGAAAGTGATCTCCGAATGATTAAGTGTGTTTCTTTGATGGTTTTAAAGCCCTCAACCGTTACCCATGATCTCGATTGTGAAAGATTGAGAAATATTTCTCTTTGCAATCCTAGGAACGATTCGCCCATTTTGTCAAATATGCTTTGATTTTCTTTCTTCATATTCCTCCGAACCGCTTCATTTATCGGCACATCTAATAACAATGTTATGATTGGCTTCATGTTATTTGTCGCCAGCGCAACTACTTTAAACAGAAACTCTCGTTTAAATCCTTGCGCTTCGAAATAGCTGATAAATGAACCTATCCCTCGGTCGCATATGACCACTCCGCCCTTAGAAATGAAAGGCTTAATTACTCTAGAATGAAGCTCAGATTTGCACGCAAGAAAGAAAAACAATTCAACCATAGGCGGCATTTTCGTATTTCGGATAATTTTACTCATACTTCTCCCAACTTTAGTACTGTCAATATCCTTAACAACAATGACTTTCTTTCCTTTTTCTTTACGGATCCATGATTTCAGCAGATGACTCTGCGTTGTTTTTCCAACACCGTCAACTCCTTCTATTTCTATTAGCATCACAACGCTCCTTTCATGAATATTTTTGTTCATAAAGCGATAGACCCTCAGCAACGCTCGTGAACGCATCGCCGCTTCGTATCTTTTCTCTTCCGAAAATTTCTTCAACCATTCTCTTGAAATTTGGCATCTGCGACGAACCGCCCGTCAAAAAAACGGAATTCACATCATTCGGTTGCAAGCCCGTTCCGTTAAAAATGGACAAAAGCCTATTTTTTGCCTTTAAGATCATCTCAGTCGTCACCATTTCAAAGTTTAAGCGATCGATTTCTTCGTCAATTTCTATCGGTCGTCGAATGTATCTGATGTGCGAGCGTTCATTGTTGCTGAGCCCTATTTTGAGTTTTTCCAATTGCTCAAAAAATTCAAAGTAGCATTCCGGATCTAACAGCGCGATCAACCGTTTAAGCGCTTCCGGGTCGCTCGAGCCCCATTTTATACAAGCCTCGATATCAGTTTTGGCTCGCTCAAGCCGCCAAATATTTCTCCAGCTTGAAAGCTCGTGAAAAATTCCGATCGGAAACGACATCCATTTAGTTTTTGAGAAGTCCCGCACATGGCTTGAAAATCCAAAATAATCCCAGAAAAGCTTCATAAGTGCTCCAGTAAAATCGTCGCCGCCGATACGAATTCCGCTCGTCCCCAATATTATGTCTTTGCCCAAACTATTAGTCGGTTCAAGTTTCGCAAGACAGTAATCAAGCGTCCCACCGCCAAAATCGGCAATAAGCACCACTTCCGATTCTTTAAGCCTTCTTTTGTATTCAAAAGCCGCGGCAACCGGTTCAGCGACGAACATCGGATCTGGAAGTCCGGCAAGTTTGTATGCCTCGCGAAGGCGGTCCTCAATTTGTTTATCAATCGTTGAGTCCTCGCTAAGAACCACTGGACGACCAGCGTGAACAACTTTTATTTCCCCAAATTGTTCTTCAACCGCGTTTTTAATTTTTTTCAAAACAAATGAGGCAATCCTTTCCAATGAAACCATCTTGCCGTAAATGTTGATGCTTCTTAATTGAAGATTGCTAAAATGCGATTTAAGCGATACGATAAATCTCCCATCAAAGCTGTTTTCAATAAAAGCGGCTCTGGCTTTTTGTCCGACAATGGGAGCGCTGTCAGCGTCCAAAAAATACCAGTACGACGGAAGAAGGTATGGAAGACTAGAGCCTGGCTCAAGAATTACTTTTCTAATCTCGCCGTTTTTTAAGCGTACTGCACATACGGAATTGCTTGTTCCGAAATCAATGCCGACTATCATGATTAAGTCCTCCTGTTTATGGTTTTTATTGTTAATAAAAAGAACTAATTTAACTTAATATTTACAGATTTTTAGGATTTTGTCAAGAGCAGAGCACAGCGTCAATAGACTAATTCGTTACCCCCCGACAATTAATCTGAAAATAAAAAATATTAAATGGGAAATAAAATTGAAAACGCCGGTAAACATCAGGAAAATTAAAATAAAGAACCCGTATTGTTCCAATTGATCCAGAATGCGCGCGTGCGGGAAAAATACGCGAATTATTCTTGATCCGTCCAGCGGAGGAATAGGTATGAGATTAAAAACTCCGAGCATTATATTGATTATGACGATATCGGCCAAAAGATATTCCAAGCGCTGGAAATAAGCCGCGTCAGGCAAATCAACAAACCGCAAGACGAGCCCCATCACTGCGGCAATCGCGAAATTTACCGCCGGTCCGGCAATTGCCACTTTGGCGGCATCACCGGTCGGATTTTTAAAATAGTATGGATTATACGGCACGGGCTTGGCCCAAGCAAAGAAAAAACTCCCCAAAGTGCCGATATACATAACCACCGGCACAATTAACGAACCGTAAACATCAAGATGTTTCAAGGGATTCAAAGTAAGGCGCCCGGCGTCTTTGGCCGTCGGATCGCCCAGCCGGTACGCCATAAATCCGTGCGACACTTCGTGCGCCACGGCCGACATCACCAGCACGACTATTTGAAAAATCACTCTGATGAAATCTAAGTCTCCAAACATATAAACTTGACCCAATTAAAATATTATGCTATATTGTCCTAGCGTTAGTAATATTACATCATAAAATATAAAATGTCTAATATTATGGCTCGCGTATGTGAAAAATGCGGCCGAGGAACAATCAGCGGAGTTTCTCGCAGCCACTCAAATATAGCCACCAAGCGCGGGCTTTACATTAATTTGCAATCCAAAAAAATTGACGGCCGGCGGACAAAAATCTGCACGCGCTGTTTGAAGACTTTGGCAAAAAAGCAAATTACGGTCAAACCGATTTAAAATAACTTTAAATTACGAAACTCACCCCTCTATTCACCCCTTGCTTTGAGCAATGCCAAACCAACCCTTGATTGTTTAAAGTAAGGGATGAATAAGAAATGTAAAGGATAGTTCGTTCACAAGTA
>Ga0209541_10013083_pt1 | contig 12736 bp, 23 predicted proteins | sample RifCSPlowO2_01_FD_184027 | JGI IMG/M metagenome (GOLD analysis project Ga0209541, IMG submission 184027) | Groundwater microbial communities from Rifle, Colorado - Rifle CSP2_plank lowO2_0.1 (SPAdes) (version 2) | ecosystem: Environmental > Aquatic > Deep subsurface > Groundwater | place...
AAACAAAAGAACTCGCGATGCAGTTTATCTAAGAAAAGGCACACGCTCATCAGTACTTGATAAGCTCTTTGACTGGCAGACAAGTGAGGATATAGAAGGGCATCATTTTGAGAGATTTGCATATATAACTCCAGAGATACCTGGAGGAGTTATGTTTATTTCATTTGAGCATGCCCAGTTTATTTTTGATGGTAAAAGTATTGCTGAGACAAATTCAGGACACAGGGAAATATTAATTCCAGAAACTGACAATAGAAATCATGGCCATTCAGGTGATTTCAGAAAAGAACTGCTGAAAATGCTAAATGCAGGAGGCAGTGAATAAAATGACTAAGAATTTGTCAAGAGTTGACGATTTGGACTCTCTTGAATTAGGGGAGAGTATTTTTATGGACAGCATAGGTCATGTATTTTATACAGGGAATGTCAGCGGCAAGATGGAATTTGCTTATCTTCACGATTCTGGATACATTTTTGCTTTTAGAGGCCTGAAAGAGAATGCAATGCTCAGGAATGCATATGCCCTGGATTTTAAAGACAATGAAATAGAGTGCAGAGTTTATTCTCAAGTCATAAACCCAGAGGATTATACCCGCTGTATTAATTTAATAAGAAAAAAGGAGGAATTTGCCTAAATGGGAAAAAGAATAATCTCGCAGGCAAGAGGCCACGGCTCTTTAAGCTACAGAGTCAGGAGGAAAGCCTATATTTTTAAGATAAAATATCCTATGCATGAAGGAAGGGCGCAGGTTTTAAAGCTCATTCACTCGGCAGGCCATTCTGCCCCTCTTCTCAAGCTCAAGATTGCAAATGAAATATTTTTTAATCCTGCATTTAATGGTGCAGTTGTGGGCCAGGATGTTTTTATAGGGACAGGAGAGGCAAAGCCAGGCAATATCACGATGCTGAAAAACATTCCGGTTGGAACCAGAGTTTATAATATTGAAAATAATCCCGGCGATGGAGGAAAGATGATGCGGGCTGCAGGAACATCCTCTCTTTTAGTTAAAAAGCACGATTTTAACAAAGTTTCAATCCTGACGTCAAATAAAAAGGAAATAATCTTAAGCGGAGACTGCAGGGCAACAATAGGCAGTATTGCCGGAGAAGGCAGGCTTCTAAAGCCTTTCATGAAAGCAGGAGTTAAATTCCACAAGATGAAGGCAAGGAATAAGCTCTGGCCAAGAACATCAGCAGTCAAGATGAACGCAGTTGATCACCCATTCGGTTCAGGAAGAGGGAAGCGTATAAAGTCCAAGATAGCCAAGGTTAACTCTCCTCCGGGAGCAAAAGTAGGCCACCTGCGTCCAAGAAGGACAGGAAGGAGGAAATAATGATATTAAAGGATATATTTAGGATGAAAGAAAGATACACCTTGAAAGGCATAAGCTTTGATAAAGAGCATGAATCTCAAGAAGTTTTCTATATTGGCAAAATCCAAGGAGACCATCAGAAAAATTATCAACACTTCACCTGTCATATGCTTGAAAATAATAATATAATTATAGTGGCTTTAAGAGAAGACGCTATCATAACTGACGGGAAATTTATAGAGCAAATTCTTTCTGCTAATGGTGAAATGGTAACATATAAAATAGATGCATATACACAAAGCGATAATGAAATGTGGAGAGAATTATCAGCTTTCTTGGAGGGAACAAAATAAAATGGCAGAAGAAGTAATGGTAAGGGCAAAGGAAGTATATTACAGAGGAAAGCCTCTTGAAGAGCTTAAGCAGATGGATGTCAGGGAAGTGGCAAAGTATCTTTCATCAAGGAGCAGAAGGACCGTCCTTAGAAATTTTGATTCTATAGAAAAGTTCATCAGAAGATGCGAGAAAAAGCTTTCAACAAAAAAGAAGATTCGGACGCACTTAAGGGACATAGTCATAATGCCTAAGCTGGTTGGATTTTCAATTCATGTTTATACCGGAAAGGAATTCAAGGAAATCCAGGTTGTTCCAAAGATGATTGGGCACAGGCTTGGGGAATTCGTGCTTACAAGAGAGAAAGTATCTCACGGTTCTCCGGGAATAGGTGCCACAAAGAGTTCATCAGGAGATAAGAAGTAAAATGGAAAGGCCTCTTGAAAAACCTGCAGATAAGAAGTTGAACAGGGAATTAAAAGTTCCAGCGCCGTCTAAAGCCAATAAAATTGAAAAGCCGGTTGAGCAGGCACCCATAACAAAGCCCTCAAATGAGAATAAGCCTGCAGAACAGCCAAATGAAAAAGCTGTTCCGGTTCAGCCGGTGCCATCCAAGCCGGAGCAGGAAAAGCCAAAAGCAAAAAAAGAGCAGGCAATTGCAAGAGGGCTTAATCTTCACGCATCCAAGAAGCACTGCATGTATATCTGCTCATTTATAAAAAATAAGCCTATTGAGCAGTCTTTAAAGGAACTGCAGGAAGTAATCAGCATGAAAAGGGCAATTCCATTCAAAGGGGAAATTCCCCATCGCTCTCAAAAAGGAATTATGTCCGGAAGGTATCCTGTAAAAGTATCCGGGCAGTTTATTTACATTCTTAAGGCCCTTAAGGGAAATATCATCTCCGGAAATATGGACCTGGATAAAGCAAGAATAACTGAAGCCTCGGCAAGCTGGGCATCAAGGCCCCAGAAGCGCGGAGGCATGAGGTTTAAAAGAACAAATGTCATATTAAAGGCTAAGGAAATTCAGGAGGATAAGAAATAAAATGGAAGAGAAAAAATTCGTTGGATTTAAGAAGGAAGAGCTCGCTGTAAAAGAATATGTCAAGAATGCTTTAGGCAAGGGGAGAATAAGCGGAGTAAGCATTGAATATACTCCTGTCGGGGAGAAAATCGTCATCGCCACCTCTAGGCCTGGCCTGGTTATTGGCAGAAGAGGGGAGAAGATTGATGAGCTTACAAGAGTTATAAAAAAGAAATTCCACTTTGACAATCCCCACATTGAAGTCCGGGAGATTCAAAATTCACTTATAGATGCCCAGCTTGTTGCCGACGACATTGCTCTCGCCCTTGAAAGGGACGGCTCTATTAAGTTTAAGGTAATAGCTTACAAGATGCTTCAGGAGATTATGAGGTCCGGAGCTCTTGGAGTTGAAATAGTTCTTTCCGGAAAGCTTCCCAGCGAGAGGGCCAGAAGCTGGAGATTTGCGCAGGGCTATCTTAAAAAAACAGGGGACCCTGCAAAAGTTGTGGACAGGGCAATGTCCCAGGCCAGGACAATTCCAGGGGTTGTCGGGATAAAAGTAAGCATTCTTCCTCCGGATGCTCATTTGCATGACCAGATCCATATTGATGAAAGCACAATTTCTGTTCCGGAAATAAAGCCCGAAGAGGAAACAAAAGAAAAAGAGCACAAGCCAAAAAAGAAAAGATCAGGAGATAAATCATGAAGCTTTTAAGCAATAAGGAAATAGCCAAAATGAGCAAAGACGAAATAAATTCAAAGTTAAGCGAGCTTAGATTCTCCCTCATAAAAGCAAACGTCACTGCGAATAAGAGCAATGCAAAAACCAAAGAGATTAAAAGGGCAATAGCAAGACTACTTACATTCAATGCATCGCATAAGGAGGCGGCTAAATAAATGGACATTGATCCGAGGGTTGGCCTGCCGGACCAAAGCGGCGTATTTGAGGAGATTGCGAAAGGACAGCAGAAGATAACGGTCTCAACGGTCTCAAGGCGGTATGGAAAAATTACCACTCTTGTCAGCGGCTTTGACAAGACAGTAGACATTAAATCAATTGCCAAGCAGCTCAAGGAAAAGCTTGCCTGCGGAGGCACAATCAAGGACGGAATAGTTGAGCTTCAGGGCAACCACAAGAAGCAGGTAAAGCCTGTTCTTGCCAAGCTGGGTTTCCCGGAGGATTCAATAAGCGACTAAAATGAAGAAAGAAAAATTAGGAAAAGCACAGAAAGAAAGCGCAGGGAATAAACCTGAAGTATTAGCCGGGACAGTAACCTCCTTAAGAGGGAGGACTTTTCAGGGAATTGTAGTCAGAAAGTTTCCAAAAAGAGTAGCCATAGAGTTTGAGAGAGTCATTTATGTATTCAAATATGAAAGATACTTTAAGAAAAAAACGAGGATTCACGCAAGGCTTCCGGATTCACTCGAGTCCCAGATAAATGTCGGAGATTACATAAAGGTGCAGGAATGCAGGCCTCTTAGCAAGCTTATCCACCATATAGTAATAGAAAAAATAAAGTCTGCCGAGCACAAGGAGGCAAAATGAGCAGAAATTTATCTTTTCAAGATGTTGAGAAAAAATATCATACGGCAAGAGAATGTATTCTCTCAAATATAAGCTCCATTAATAATCCAATTTATCCTTCTCATGCTGCCTGGATTGATATTCCCACTATGGCAAGATGGCTCTATGGCTCTAGCAAAGAATTTCTGGAAGATTATAAAAGAACTTCTGCAAGGCTGGCTCCCCGCCAGGAAGAACAGAATTGTCTGATTAATTTATGGGAAAATGAGCTTTGCCTTCTTCTGGGCACTGCTCAAGAGGCTGTAAGAAGAAAATATTCCCAATGCCCTGAAATTATGGAGGCATTAAAATGAAAGCTATCACAGCAAGCCCTACACGCGGCCTTAATTTAGGGGCAAAAGTCCTGGCAGCAGATAATTCCGGGGCAAGGATAGTAAAGATTGTCGGGGTTAAGCATGGAAAATCCAAGAAAGGGAGGCAGCAGTATGCAAAAGTCGCCGACTGGGTAAAGGTTTCCGTCAGGGCAGGTAAGCCGGAGCTTAAAGGGCAGGTCTTTGATGCCATCGTAATCAGGCAGAAGAAGCCATATAGGAGAAAAACAGGAGAGCTTATCTGTTTTGAGGATAATGCAGTCGCTCTTCTGAAGGACGAAAAGGGCAATCCTAAGGGAACAATGATTAAAGGTCCGGTCGCAAGGGAGATTTCAGAAAGATGGAAAGAGGTCGCAAAAATTGCGCAATTTGTACTATGAAAGCCGATTTTTCACCTTCCTGGAATTCAAGTGTTCAGCCAAGAAAGCAGAGAAAATTCAGGATTAATGCTCCATTGCACATAAGGCATAAATTTTTAAGCATGCATCTTTCAAAGGAATTAAGAAAGAAGCATGGCAAGAGAAGCATGCCTGCAAGAAAGGGCGACGAAGTGCTTGTCATGCGGGGCTCATCATACGGGAAGAAAGCAAAGATTGCTTCGGTAAATTACAAAACCCAGAAAATCTATCTTGAAGGAATTCAGAGGTCAAAGCGGGACGGCTCAAAAATATTAATTCCATTTAGCCCGAGAAGCCTGCAGATTCAGGCTCTTGATTTATCGGACAAAGAAAGGCGTTCATCTAAAGAAAAGCTATCAAATTCACAGGGAGAAAAAAATGCATCAGACAAGGAAAGAAGCGACAAATAAGCTTCCAGTAAGAAGAAAAGGCACAAAATACCTGGCAAGAGCCAGAAGCCACCTGAACGATTCAGTTCCGGTAGTCATAGCAGTAAGAGATATGCTCGGCCTCGCCATAAAATCAAAGGAAGTAAAGCAGATGATTTACCAAAAGCTTCTCAAGATTAATGGCAAAGATGTTTCAGACTTAAGGGACAGCATAAAACTCTTTAATTTATTTGAGGCAGACAGGCTTTACAGGCTTTCCCTGCTTCCCACAGGAAGATTTTATTTTGTTCCTCTTTCAAAAAAGGAAGACCGGCTTTGCAAGGTTATTGGAAAGCGCCTTGTAAATTCAGGAAATATTCAGCTTAATCTTCATGACGGGACGAATGTGCTTTCATTGAAAAAAGATATTTTTCCGGGAGATTCAGTATATCTGGATGATGGCAATAAAGTGCAGAGCCATGTGCCTCTTGAGAAAGGAAAGGAAGTATTCATTTCATCAGGAAAGAAAAAAGGCATGAGCGGAAAAGTTCTGTCAGTGGAAAAGGGGAAAATATCTGTAAAATTAAGCAATGGGGAGGAAGCGGCGCTTAGCAGGGAAGTGCTGTTTGCAGTCAAATGAAAGCCAAGAATACAGTGAAAATTAAAAAGGACAATCCCATGAGGAAAATATTCATTGAGAAAGTAATTTTAAGTGCCGGAGGAACAGCCGACAATCTGGCAAAGGCAAAAAAGCTTCTCGAATATCTGACAAACAGAAAGGCTCAGCTCATAGCCTCAAGAAAGAGAATACCTGATTTTGGCGTAAGGCCTGGCCTGGAAGTTGGCACAAGAGTGACCTTAAGGGGAAGAGATGCAGTCCAGAGCCTAAAGCAGCTTCTGGGCGCGATAGACAACACAATAAAGAAAAAGCAGGTCAGCTCCAATCACTTCTCATTCGGAATTCCCGAGTATATCGAGATACCCGGAACAGAATATAAGAGGGAAATTGGAATCCGGGGGCTGAATGTAACCATTTCATTCGCAAGGCCTGGTAAAAGGGTCGCCAGAAGAAAGTTAAAGCAGGGAAATCTCCCAAAAAGGCAGGCAATTCCGCAGGAAGAAATAATCAGGTATATGGAGGAAAATTTTAAGACCAAAATTAATTAATATGACAGCAAGTGACTGGAATAAAGTATTAAAGCAGCTAAGAAACAAGCCGGTAATCATGCAGAAATTCATGAGGCATAATAAGCCTCGTCCTAGAAAGATGGGAATCGCCTCAAGGAAGTGCGAAAGATGCGGGAGATTTGGGGCGCATCTAAATCAATATAATTTAAAATTATGCAGGCAATGCTTCAGGGAGATAGCCGTAGAAATCGGCTTTAATAAATACAGCTAGGAGAAATATGACAAAAGATATTGTATCAAACGCGCTTAATCAGATGATGAATGCAAAAAGAGCAGGCAAAAGCTCCATTTTAGTGCATGCTCACTCAAAATTGCTCCTGTCCGTTTTAGCCATTGCCAGGCTTAAAGGCTATGTGAAAAGCTGCAAAGTGGAAGGAAATGACTTAAAGATAGAAATAGGGAACATCCATGGGTGCAGGACAATAAAGCCAAGATTTTATGTAAGTGCTGAAGGTCTTGAGAAATATGCAAAAAGATATCTCCCTGCAAAGGACATCGGGCTTATTATAATTTCCACAAATAATGGCCTTATGACTCATCATACGGCTCTGGAAAAGAATAAAGGAGGAAGCCTGATTGCTTATTTCTACTAAAATGAGAAAACATTTTGAAGACTCAATTGAAATACCTGAAGGAGTATCCTGTAATATAAACGGAAAGATTCTTAATTGCACCAATAATGCAAATTCTCTTGCTCTTCAGCTTCCAATTCCAAAAATCAGAGCCCTAATTAAGGAAGGCAGGATAACTCTGTCTGTGCAAAAAGGAAACAAAAACCACTGGAAGCTCATAAAATCCTATATCTCCCACATCAAGAATTTGTTTTCAGGGCTCGCAAAAAAATATATATGCACTCTTGAAGTCTGCTTTGTGCATTTTCCAATAACTCTTAAGGCAGATCCGGGAGTTTTAATGATTAATAATTTTCTTGGCGAAAAAGCCCCAAGAAAAGCAGTGATACTTCCAGATGTATTCGTTGAAATAAAAGGGCAGAAAATAACTCTCTCATCATCAAGAAAGGAATCAGTCGGCCAGACTGCCGCAAATTTTGAGATTGCCACGAAAGTAAGATCAAGAGACAGAAGAATTTTCCAGGATGGAATATTCATAACCAAAAAGCCGGAGGCGGAAAAATGAGATTTATAAGGCAGGACACTTCAAGATTATTGAGGCTTGGAAAGCTAAGGCGAAAGCTTAGAAAATGGAGGAGACCAAGAGGAAAACATAATAAAGTAAGGTTAAAAAGAACAGGATACCCTGTCCAGCCAGGAATTGGCTATCGCTCTCCTTCAATAGTGCATGGAAGGGTTTCAGGGCTTCTTCCGGCTTTAGTGCATAATGTTTCACAGCTTGAAAAGCTTGGCAAAGAAAATATCGCAGTAATTGCAAGGGTAGGGGCAAAGAAAAAGCTTGATATTCTCAAGAAAGCGCAGGAGCTCGGGGTAAAAATAGCAAATCACGGAGGCAAAAAATGAATTTAAGGAAAAAGAAATCTCTGGCAGCAAAAGTTCTTAATGTTGGTGAAGGAAGGATAAGGTTCAATAAAGAGAGACTTTCCGATATTAAGGAAGCCCTGACCAAGCAGGACATCAGGGATTTATTTTCTGATAAGGCAATTACAATAAAGGAAATAAAAGGAAGGCTTTTCAAAGCCCCAAGAAATACCAGAAGAAGGCAGGGAAGCATAAAATCTCCTGTAAAGAGAAAGAAGAGAGAATATATTATCATCACAAGAATGCTGAGAAGATATCTTGCTGAATTGAGAAGGCAGGGAAAAATCAGCAATGATTTATTTTTCTCTTTAAGAAAGGAAATTCGGGCAAGGCTAATTAAAGATAAGAATCACATGAAGGCAAGGATAGCTCAGCTTCAGGCTGAAGGAGAAAAGAAAAAATGACTCTCCAAAAAAGAAGAAGAATTGAGTCAAAGACAGACTATAAAGCAAGGCTTGCCCTGATTAAGTCAGGCATACCTAGGCTTGCAATAAGAAAAACAAATAAATATATAATTGTCCAGTTTATAATTTCAGATTCTGCACAGGATAAAATTATTGCCTCTTCTCTATCAAAAGATTTGATTTCAAAAGGCTGGCCTTCAGAGCAGGCCGGAAGCTTAAAAAGCCTGTCTGCAGCATACTTAACAGGATACATGCTTGCCAAGAAAGTCTTAGGCAAATACAAGGAAGCAATCTTAGATATAGGGCTCCACAGGAGCATACCTAAATCAAGAATTTATTCAGCACTTAAAGGAGCTATAGACGCAGGGCTTAAGATTGCCCATAATCCCAAGGTGCTTCCTTCAGAAGAAGAGCTATCAAATATAAAGTCATGGAAACTTGCCGAAAAGGTAAAGGAGAAGCTATAATGGCCGAAAAAGAAACAATTAACAATCCAAAAGATTTAGTAGAGCCGGTTCCGGAGGAAGTGGAAAAGATAGTTTTGCCTGAAGTTCGGGTTGAGACTATAAAAACCCGCCGGCAAAGAGAGGAAAAAAACGCGCTTGCCGCCTGGGTGCCTAAAACAAAGCTTGGCAGGTTAGTGAAAGAAGGAAAAGAGAAAAATATTGACTCCATTCTCGGCTCCGGAAGGAAAATACTTGAGTCTGAAATTGTAGATTCTATTTTAAGCTTGGAAAGCGACCTTCTCTCAATTGGGCAGGCAAAAGGAAAATTCGGAGGAGGAAAGAGAAGGGCATGGAGGCAGACTCAAAAAAAGACTATGGAAGGGAATGTAGTCACATTCTCATGCATGGCAGCCGTCGGAGATAAAAAAAGCCATATTGGCATTGGGATGGGAAAAGCAAAAGAGACTCTTCCTTCAAGGGCAAAAGCATTGAGAAAAGCAAAATTAAATATCACTAAGATTAGAAGAGGGTTTGAAACCAAAGAGCCTTCCGGAAGCGAGCCCCATACTGTCCCTCATATTGTTGAAGGCAAATGCGGCTCTGTCAGAATAAAGCTTATCCCCGCTCCAAGAGGTACAGGATTAGTGATTGGAGATGAATGCAAGAAGATTTTAAGGCTCGCAGGGATAGAGGATGTTTATGCAGTTACAAAAGGGCAGACACGGACCACTTTCAATGTTGCAAAAGCATGCATTGATGCCCTGAAGAAGACGAATGAGGTGCTTTTAGAATGATTCTTGTAATTAGGATATCCGGCATGGTTGAGATTCCAAAGGCTGTTCAGGAGGCGCTATTCAGGTTGAGGTTAAGAAGAAAATATTCCGCAGTTCTTTTAAAGCCCTCTCCTGAAGCTCTGAAGCTTCTCAATTTTATAAGGAACTTTGTGGCATATGGAGACATAGATAGTGAAACTCTTCGGCTGCTTATAGAAAAGAGAGCGGAGCATATATCAGGTAAAAAGATTGATCCTTCAAAAATAATTGAAATGCTTGATAAAAAATCCCCCGAATCCATAGGAATAAAGCCCTTTTTTAGGCTTCATCCCCCAAGAGGAGGAATAGACACAAAAGTCCACTTTCCTCTCAGGAAAGGCGTTCTTGGGGATAATAAAGGGAAAATTAACGAATTAGTAAGGAGGATGCTTTAATGGGATTTAAGAAAAGAAGAAAGTCCTCAAGATATCGCGGCTCTCAGACTGCAAAGAGGGGCGCAAAGGAAAGGACAAGGCATTCAGGAAATCGGGGAGGATACGGCATGGCAGGCACAGGAAAAATGGCAGACCAAAAGAAGACGCTTGTTCTCAACTTATATGGAAATGATTATTTTGGGAAATCAAAAGCTCTCCGCAGGGGCACAGCCCCTATAAGGCCTGAAGTGATAAACCTGGATAGCATTGAATCACAGCTTTCAAAATTTATTCAAAAAGGAGCTGCAAAAGAAAGCAAAGGCGCATTTGAGCTCAAGCTTGAAAATTACAAAATTCTCGGAGATGGAGATGTCAGGCAAAAGCTCCACATAATCGCACATTCAGCCTCAAGCTCCGCAGTTGAAAAAGTGCAGAAAGCCGGAGGCTCCGTCACATTAAAGCATCCAAAAAAAGAAAAGCCAAAAGCAAAGGGCGGGAAAGAAATTAAAGAAGAAGAGAATAAAACAAAAACAGAAAAATCAGAAAAGCCGAAAGTCAAGCCTGTTGCAAAGGGAAAGTAAAGATATATTTTTATAGAACAATTCTCTGCCTGTTAGATGTTAGGAAAAGAACAGGCTCTGGCAAAGCTTAAGGAATTGGTAGAGACATTTTCTTCTGCTTCTAAGAATAAAGAATATATTAATGCTCAAAATGAAGAATGGGTAAAATGGAATTACATTGAGCCCTTGCTTGAAATTCTGGGTTGGAAGCGAGGCGATATAGAAAAAGAATATCGAGTTCTTAAAGGACGTGCAGATTACCTGCTTAAAATTGGAAACGAGGAAGTTTTAGTAGTCGAAGCAAAGAAAGTAAGTGTTTCTTTATCAGAAGAGGAAGGCAGACAAGCAGTTTCATATGCATATCATCGTAAAATTCGTTTTGCCGTTTTAACGAATTTTAAAGAAGTACGAGTCTATCATGCTTTAAGCAACATAAGAAATATTGATAAAAACCTCCTAAAGTTCGAGTCTGGAGGTTATTTTAGGTTTACATATGATCAATTCCTTAATAATCTGGATAAATTGTCTTTTCTCTCAAGAGAGAGTATTGAAAAAAAAGAGCTGGACAATCTCCTCTCAAAGAAAGATGAAAAAGCGGCAAAACCAATTGATAAAAGTATTCTTGATGATTTATTAGAGATTAGAGAATGGTTGTCAAAAGACCTTAAGAAATTAAGAGCGCATCTTACAAAAGAACAGATTGACGAGATTGTGCAAATCCTCATTGATAGGCTAATTTTTATGCGTTCAGTTGAAGATCGAGGTTTAGAAGAAAGAGATTTCTTGTTAAAGATGGTTGGAGACTTCCAAGAAGGAAGAACAGATAAAAGATTATGGGATTCTCTAAAAATAAAATTCCGGATTTTTGATAAAGAGTATAACTCTAAGTTATTTGCAGAAGGGCTTCTGGAAAAAGAAGGCTTCTTTGATGAACAAACCTTAAGCGAGGTAATCAAAGAACTCTATTTCGGCAATGAAGGGCAGCAAGAGCGTTACATGTTTGATGAAATTCCAGGAGATCTCTTAGGTAATATATATGAGCAGTATCTGGGGACAATTCTTGCAGATACGGAAAAGAGAGTAAAGCTTGACAGTGCCTCAGGAAAGCGCAAGAGAATGGGCATCTATTATACTCCTTCTTATATTGTTGATTATATTGTCAAAAACACAGTATACGAATATATCAAAAATAAAACAATAGATGAAATTCTGGAAGTCAATATTGTAGACCCTGCCTGCGGTTCAGGCTCTTTTCTCATTAAAGCATTTGAATGTGTCTGTAATATAATTGAAGAGAAACTAAAGAAAGGAGAAAAGGGAAAGTCTCTGTCTTTTCAGGATTACAATGGGCGCCTTTCATTAGTGCAAAAAGCCTCAATTCTCTCAAATTGCATTTATGGCGTAGATTTAGATGAAAAAGCAGTTGAGCTTGCCCAGTTAAATCTTCTGCTCAAGCTTCTTGAGGAAGAAACACAAGAAACAAGAAAGCGCATTCTCCCAAACATGAAAGAAAATATTAAGTGCGGAAACTCACTCATAGATGATTTTACTATCGCAGGTGACAAAGCCTTTAAGTGGGAAGCCCAATTTCCCGAAGCCTTTCACAAAGGAGGCTTTGATGTTGTGATAGGAAATCCGCCTTATATACGTATCCAAACATTAGACAAAAAAGATGTAGAATACTTCAATAATAATTACGAGTCACCAGAAAAGAATTATGACATTTATATTTTGTTCGTAGAAAAAGGATACAAATTAATAAAAAGCGATGGAAAAGTAGGGTATATTCTTCCCCACAAATTCTTTCAAGGAGAAAATGGAAGCAAAATAAGATATTTCCTTTCCCAAAAAAAGACCATAAAAAAGATAGTAGACTTTACTACAAATCAGATATTTGAAGGAGCTACAACCTACACATGTCTATTATTCTTAAGTAAAGAAAATAATAACATTTTTGATTATGTGCGATTTAATTTAGGAGAGAATTATAGAGATTTATCTAATAGAACAGTTGAAAGCTTCGAAGAAGCCTGCTTAGGCAAAGAGATGTGGAATTTTGGTAGCAAATCTATACAAGATATTTTGGACAAAATAAGATCTGGGAATAGATTTGATGAAATAACAGAA
>Ga0209541_10013087_pt1 | contig 12734 bp, 14 predicted proteins | sample RifCSPlowO2_01_FD_184027 | JGI IMG/M metagenome (GOLD analysis project Ga0209541, IMG submission 184027) | Groundwater microbial communities from Rifle, Colorado - Rifle CSP2_plank lowO2_0.1 (SPAdes) (version 2) | ecosystem: Environmental > Aquatic > Deep subsurface > Groundwater | place...
AAAAAAACTAAAAAATGAATATGTTACAGAATTAGTCGCTACTCTTACTTATTCTGTTTTAAGAGTAGGTGACAGTGTAGGCTATTGTTTTTTTTCAGATAAAATATTTAATTTAAATCCGCCAAGCCATAATAAAAAGCTTTTTTATATAATATCTTCATCTCTTCTTAATCCAGATATATATGGAGGCACTTATGATTTTGAGTTAGCATTAAAAAAAATTACAAGATTATTAAAGAAAAACACAATCTTAATAATAATTTCAGATTTTATTGGCCTGAAAAAAGGCTGGGAAGATTATCTTAAAAAAGCAGCTTATAAATTTGATACAATTGGAATTATGGTTCGAGATCCAAGAGACAAAGAACTTCCAGAAGACAGTGATATGATATTAATATCAGACCCATATACAAATGAGAAAATGATCTTGGATCCGAATATAAATGTTAGGCAAAGATATAAGCACTATGTTGAAAATCAGGAAAAAGAGATAGAAAGTATTTTCACAGAATCAAGAGCCTCATTTTTAAAGTTAACAACAGACAAAGAATTTTTTGTTCCAATAATAAACTTTTTCAAAAGAAGGCAAAAATGGTCTCAATAACATTTACTAGTCCAGTATATTTATGGTTCTTATTTAGTTTGCCAATCTTAATTATCTCTCATTCTTTAGCTATAAAAAGAACAAAAAGAAATGCATTAAAATTTGCAAATTTTGAGGCTTTATCAAAAGTTTCAAAAGGCCAGTTTATCTCAAAAAATATATTTCTTCTTGTATTCAGGTTAATAATACTGACTTTTATTGTTTTAGCTGTTTCAGGCACAACAATAAATTATCTTACTAAAGGTACAGATTCAAATTATGTGCTTGCAATAGATTCCTCTGCAAGCATGCTTGTGCAAGATATAAAACCAACTAGATTTGACTCTGCAAAAGAAACATTAATTAGTTTTCTTGATATAATACCAGAAAATACAAAAATAGGCCTTGTTTCATTCTCAGGTGTAGTTTTAGTGGAAAATCCGCCAATTGAAAATGATATAAATAAATTAAAGAATAAACTAAAAGATATTAAGATCTCTTCAGTAGCAGGCACTGATATTGGAAATGCTATAGTCACATCTACAAACTTGCTCTTGTCTGGAAAAGATGAAAAATCCAAAAATATAATCTTGATAACAGATGGCCAGAGCAATATAGGCATACCACTGCAAGATGCACTTGCTTATGCAAATAAAAATAACATTATAATAAATACAATAGGAATTGGCACTTCTGTTGGCGGGGAGTTTGTTGGCACAGATGTAATATCAAAACTTGATGAAGAAAGCCTTAAGCAAATAGCTCAAGCAACAAGCGGGCTTTATTTTAAGGCAGAATCAAAAGAGAGTTTATTAGAATCTTTTTATGAAATAGCAAAATTAAACAGAAAAAAAGTTTCTTATAATATGTCATTTTCATTTGCTTTCTTGGTACTAATATTTCTTTTAATAGAATGGACATTGATAAACACGAAAAACAGGGTCATAATGTAAATAAGGAATATATATTAAATTATTTCCTAAATTTTTTTAAGATTATATTTATTTTTTCTTCTATAGGGGGCACAATTTTTAGTAATGGTTTTAATTCACTCTCCCAAATATCTTTTTTAAGATTTAAATTTCTTTTAAAATCACTGAAACTATATTTTTTTTCATAATATCTTAATTTTTCTGCAATCAAATCAAAGTCAATATTAGTGCCCATTTCTATCAAAAACCATAAATCATAAACATCTCTTGCTTTTTTTCTTGTGATTATTGCGCGCACTTTCTCAGCTAGAATTTCTTTAGGATTCATTACAATAACATCAAATTGTGGTAATTCCAATAATAATCTTCCTATTGTAGATATTTTTGGTTCTAAGCAGACTTTTTCTCGTAGACTAAAGTCAAGTTCAATCCTGCACAAGCTTTCTTTTATACCTATATATAATGGGCCTTTGATTCTTATAATATAATTGAAACTATTTTTGTTTCTTTTTTCAGTAATTTCTGATTCTAAGTAAAACCTGTTTAGTCCATGTTGAACAATATCTTTTATATCAATTTCTTTGGACAATGTAAAATCTAGATCTTCAGAAAATCTTGGTAAACCATAAACTATATTTAAAGCAGTTCCACCCTTAAATACAAGTTCTTTTCCAAAATTTTGGTATAAAATAAACAAGATTATATTCTGGAAATAGTTTATTTCTGCCTGGCCTAAATTTAATTTTTTTGTTAAAGCATATTCTTTTAACTCTTCTTTTGAAATCATATTCTTATTCTCCATTTGCTAATAATTTTCTTTGCTTTTTTATTTAATGGATCTAAGTTAATATAATTATTATCCTTAATTTTAAAATGCTGTGAAATATCTAATTTTTTGTACTTTTCTAAAAGAAAACCAAGCCTTTTTATTAAAGTCAAATTATTTATTCTTTTTATGTATCTTATTAACTTTTCTTTATCTATTTCTACATTTATGATTAATCTTATTATCTCATCAAAGTTTCCCATTTCATTCATATTAAGTAAGGCATCTAATATTAGTTTTTCTTTTTCTACTACAAAAATAGCCCCTTTTTCTGTTTGAATCTTGTTAAAACCAAAGAAATAATTTTTAGGCGTGTGGATAAATTTTATATTATAATCTTCAAAAAAAATATTCTTTCTCCTGCTTGTACTTGCTATCTGAATTGTATTAACTATTTGTTCTGTAATTCCAAAATATTGCGAGGCACTCCAAAAAGACAAATAAGATGGATTGTAAATATTAGTGGCAATAACATAAATATTGTCAAGTGTTGTATACTTGTTTCTTGTTATTTTTTTAAGCAATTTCCTCTTTCTTAATCTGTTTATTGCTAAAGAAGCATATTTAGAATTACAACCTAAAAATTTTTTGATTGTGTTTACACTAATAACAGGGGTTGATTTAATATAGTCAGCTAATTTCATTAATAAATTTTAAATATGTTTTTATATATAAATCTTACTATTAGTATATGAATCTATCATTTTTGATAGATTAGTTATATAGAAATAAGAATATTAAAGAAGTTCTGATAAACACAAAAAACAAGGTCATAATGTAAATTTTTTAATTTAAATAACAATTAGTCCAGGAATTCTCTGAAAATGTTTTTTATTGTTTGTTTTAACACAAAAACCTTCTGTTTTTGCAGTACACCCAATTAATAAATCTCTAAAATCTATTGGTTCTCCTTTTTTTTCCAACTCAACTAAAACTTCTCCAGCATTTTTAACGGCCTCTTTTGATAAATTTAATATTATTAGCCTAAAATATAAATCTTCTAAATTTTTTATATTATCTTTTACTTCAGATTTATATGCCCCATAATAAAGTTCAAATAAATTAATAAAAGTAGTTGCAAACAAAGCCTTAGATTCATTTAATAAAATAAATTCAACTTCTTCTTTTTTATTTCTCAAGAAATTTACTAAAAAATCAGTGTCTAGGCAGATCTTATTTTCCATTGCTTCCATCCAATTCTTAAATTCTTCATCATTTCAGAAAATTTTTCATCACTCATCTTCCAAGTGCCAGCTAGTTCTGTTATTCTTCCTTTCTTAAATAAAAATGTTATCGCTTTATCTATAGAAACAGGTTCGCATAATTCTTTTTGAAGTTCTCCTGCATACTTCCATAACAATTTATAATTATTTTCACTTATTTTTACAGTTTTAGTTTCCATATTACACCAATAATACTAAGTAGTTAAAGTAGTATTTAAACCTTTTGTTAATAGAATGGACATTGATAAACACAAAGAATAAGGTCATAATGTAATTATATATTTAGTTTATTTTTCACAATAACCACCTTACCCCTCATTATAGCTATTTCATCTTCTACATTATCAACCATTTTAGTCAAGAATTTTACATCTTTTTTAACAATATTAACCTCTTTTGAAATATGTTCTACTTTTTGTATGTGTCTGCCTATGAATATGCTTGCCCCAATTATAGTTACAATATCAATAGATATAGGACTATGAATTATTCCAAAAGCCTTGAATATTAAATACATGATAGTAATTCCAAACCCAATCCATGCTAAAGTATCCCAAAATTTATTCCAGTTCATGTTCTATTTATAGTTAAACATCTTAATAAAGATTGCTTCGAAATTTTCGGATTTTTCCGAAGAATAATTTTATATATCGGATAAATTACACTGCATCATGTTCAAATTTTTAAAAGATAAACTAAAAGAAGCAATTTCAGGAATAACAAAAAAAGTAGAATCTGATGCAGAAACAGAAGCAGAACCTGAAGTAAAAACAAAAGTAGAAGAACCTGAAGAAATTACTAAAATAGTTCCTGAAAAAGAAGAAATAAAGAAATCTTTTTTCAAAAAATTGCATGAAAAAGTAATTTTAACAAAAATAACCAAAGAAAAATTTGAAGAATTATTTTCTGATATTGAACTTGCTTTACTTGAAAATAATGTTGCCAATGAAATTGTAGAAAGAATAAGATCAGAACTAGAAAAAGATTTAGTGGATATCCCAATAAAAAGAAATGAAGTTTCTTCAATTATAAAATCTTCTTTTAAAAAAGTATTAGAAGATATAATAAGCATAGAAAAAATAGATATTTATAAAAGAATAAAAGAATCAGGAAAAAAACCATTTGTTATCTTGTTTTTGGGATATAATGGTGTTGGTAAAAGTTTAACAGTTGCAAAATTAGCAAAATTCCTTAAAGACAAAAACCTTAAAGTAATGTTAGCTGCAGGAGACACATTTAGGGCTGCGGGAGCTTCACAATTAGCACAATATGCAGAAAAAGTAAATGTTCCAGTTATAAAAGGCAAGTATGGAAGTGACAGTTGTTCTATAATATTTGACACAATTAGTTCAGCAAGAGCAAGGAATTATGATGTTGTTATAGCAGATACAGCAGGCAGAATCCACAATAATCAAAACTTGTTAAATGAGCTTAAAAAAATAAATAAAGTAAATAACCCAGACTTTAATATTCTTGTAATAGATGCTATGACTGGTTCTGATGTAGTTAATCAAGCAGAAGAATTTGGTAAATCAGTAAAAATAGATGCATTAATAATAACAAAATCAGACACATATGAAAAAGGCGGTGCTTTATTGTCAGCAGTATATATCTTAAAAAAACCAATTCTTTTTCTTGGAACTGGCCAGGGTTTTGATGATCTTAATGAATATAACAAAGAAGAAATGATAAAAAATCTTGGATTTTAGAAAACAAAAATTAATATATTAATTTCTAGGTTGTTAACAGATGGCAATTGTTTGTGGGATTGATGAAGCTGGAAAGGGCTGCATTATAGGCAATCTAGTAATATGTGGTGTTTTAATAGATGAAAAAAGTTCAGATAAACTAAGAAATATTGGTGTAAAAGATTCTAAATTATTAACCTCAAAGCAAAGAGAAAATCTATTCCCAAAAATAAAGGAAATAATTGCTGATTATAAAATAATCCAGGTTCAGCCAGCTGAAATTGACAATGCAGTTGATTCTGAAGAAGGGATGAACTTAAATTGGCTAGAGGCAGAAAAGACAGCTGATATTATAAATTATTTAAATCCAGATAAATCCTTTGTTGACTGTCCATCTACAAATATAGTAAATTACACAAATTACCTAAAAAAATTATTAAAATCAAATACTGATTTAAAATGTGTTCACCATGGTGAAATTAAATTTATAGAAATAGCAGCTGCTTCTGTATTGGCAAAAGTGACAAGAGATAAAGAAATTGAAAAAATAAAAGATAAATACAAAATAGATTTTGGTTCTGGGTATACATCTGATCCTAAAACTCAGAAGTTCTTAAAAGAAAATTTAGATAAATATCCAGGTATAATAAGAAAGTCATGGTCTACTTATAAAACCTTGAAAAATAAGCAAAGTTCTTTGTCAGATTTTTAAGATCTTATTTTCTTTGTTTCTTTTATATTGCTGCATATTACAGATACCCCATTTTGTGTAGTGCTTAAAAATATTTCAACTTCATTTACATTTCCAGTTTTTAATGAATTATAAGGTATTTCTATATTCTTAATTTCATAAGAATTTAAGCCATCACTTGTTTCAATATTATCAACACCATCTTTGCCATAAACCCTTACCTTGAATTTGTCAATATTTCCTTGGCCATTGTTTTCAACTAATAATCTTATTTTATTGCTTTCAATAACTTCTGCTTTTCTAAACCTTAAACTAAAATCAGAAATACAAGTAATCTCTTTCTCAGATGTTTCTTCTGACATTTGCTGTAAACTACTTGCTAATTTGTTGCCCCAAGTGAAAATAATTCCAGCAAGAACTACTGTAAATCCAATTAACAATATTGTTGCAATTAAAGGTGTTATTGCTCTTTTGTTTAAGATCATACAACAACCTCTTCCTTAATATCAGTAGATATCTCATTATAAGGGTCAACTATTTTCCTGCTTAATACATTTCTAAAAGGTATTGTTGTTCTAGTTTGACCATTTGGGCTCCATGTTAATTGCAAATAAGCATTGCCTAATACTTCATTATATTTAACCTGAATTGGGGCTATAATCTGGTCATTAGGCAATAGGTCTATTGAATTTGATGATTCTCCACAGCAACTTCTTGTAATTAAATTACTATTCTTAATCCATAGTTCAACATAATCATCAACATTTACAAAGAAATTATATCTTCCAGGTCCTTGATCTAAAATAATCCACCCTTTCCATATAATACTTAAATAAGCATTTTTATTAGGGCAACTATCAGTGCCTGTTACTTGTGTTATTATAACATAATTGGTGCCCCAATTATAATTCACATTATCTTTATCTAAACAAGTAGGCTCTCTAAATTGAGAAGGCGTAAACCACTGATCAAAATAATAAAATGCTCTTAATCCAAAATCCAGAACATCGTAAACATTGCTTATTGATATTAATGAAGAATCCCCATATAACATAAATATCTTATCAGTACTAGTTTGTGGAATTTTAACCCATATAACAGAAGTTCCTGTATTATCCCATTTTTCAATCCAATAACTTAATTGATTTCCATTTTGATCTTGAAATCTTAAATCCCCCCCATTTTCTACCTTACTATGGCTATAGTCAAAAGCACTAATAGTAGAAGTTGAGCCAGGTGGCCTAAGTTCAACTTTTACCTGAAAATCTTGCAAAGGAGTTGAAGGCATAATATTAATCTGCCTTTTATAAATTGTTTTTCCTGTATTTCCATTTCCTCCCCCACTTCCGTCTCCAATAGTACTAGTTGTACTCCCAATCTTTTTTGTTTCTTTTATATTTCCACAAATAACTTCTTCTCCATCCTGTGTTGTAAATGGAAATACTTCTACTTCATTAACACTACCTGTTTTAGAAGAATTATAATTAATCTCAAATTTTTCTGCACTATAACTTCCAAGGGGCATGCTTGTTTCTATATTATCTATTCCATTAATTCCATAAATCCTCACCTTGAATTTGTCAATATTTCCGCTTCCATCATTTTGTATTAATAAATTAATTTTATTAGATCCAACTTCAATTTTCTTGATATTTATTTTATAGTCAGAAAAACAATTAATCTCTCTTTCTTTTATTGATTCAGATCTTTCAAGTATACTCTTGGTTAAACTGCTTCCCCATGTAATTATAATAGCTGCCAAAACAACAGTAAATCCAATTAATAATATTGTTGCAATTAAAGGAGTTATTGCTCTTTTGTTTAACATACTAAGAAATAATAATAATATAACATTTATAATGTTTTTTATCGTATAATTTTTTTGTATAATCTAAATAATCTATATTTTCATTGTTCTTTTTGTTTTACTTACTTATTTTAATTAGATTTTCTCTTATTAAATTAATTTGATTTTCAGTTATTTTTGCTATTATATCTTTTGTTTTAATGTAAAACTCTTTACAATATCTCTTTGTTTTTTCTATAATCAAACTATCAACAGGTCTATCAGTATAATATTGTAAATTTATTCTTGATTTAAAAGAATCATCAATCATTTCATTATCTATTAAATAATAAAATTCATTTAAAAACTGCTTCATAAATTCCAAAGAACAGGAATGAATCTCACATTTAACACCTATTCTAAGAATTAAAGCATATAAAGAATAATAAAATTATAGTATGCTGCAGTAGCTGTCCAGATTTTACTTTTTTCTATATTGTTTACAATAGATAAAGATTCTTCTGCCATCATTAAATAAGAATTAGACATATTAGGGTTTGGTTCAATTAATTCTAAACCTGATTTCTGATTTAAACACCACCTAATTGTAACTGCCATAATAATTTTTCCATATTAAATTAATAAGATTCTCAATATTAAATATAAGTATATGATCTTTTATAATCTCTTTGATTAAATTATCCTTGCTTTTGATTAAATTTATAAATTCATTTTCTGGAAAATATTTTATATTTATATTTAAATCTAATTTTTCACCTAATTTATCATAATCTTCTTTTAATTTATTTCCTATAATAAATATGTCAATATCAGATTCTTTTTTTTGAGTTCCTTTTGCATAACTTCCAAAAATACCAACAATCCTGTTATCTGTTTTAAATAAACTTGCTATTTTTCTTTGTTTTTTAAAAAAGTCGATTTTTTTTAGTGTTTCCAAAATTAAGATTACATCCTTTATTTCAGTATTTTCAAGATTTAGTTTATAATATCTAATATTGCCACTTTTTCTTGATTTTAAAATACCATCTTTTTCCAATTCATCTAATGTTAAGGCTATATTTTTTTGACTTAAAAAAGTAATATTTGTAAGCTCCCTGCCATATATTTCTTTATTATAATCTCTAAGAAATTTGCTTAAGATTTCATAATTTTTATTATGTAACATTTTACTCAATTGAGTAATATTTTACTTATTTAAATAGTTATTGATGTTTTTTGTTGCATAATTTACTTGTATTAACCTAAATACCTGAATTTTCTCTGTTCTTGTTTGCTTTGCAATAGTTTATTTTTAAAATTATCACATTATAAAAACTGTCAATTAATACATTTTTTTAAACAAAAGTAAAACTTATAAATCCAGGTTCGTGTTTTTTATAAAATATGACAGTAATAAAGAAACTAAGACTAAAAGGTTTCAAGTCTTTTGCTAGTCCTACTGAATTAGAGTTTGGAAATGGGTTTAATTGTATTATTGGCGCAAATGGTTCTGGTAAAAGTAATGTTTTAGATAGTATGGTTTTTGTTCTGGGAGAATTGTCTGCTAAATCAATAAGAGCTGAAAAATCATCAAATTTAATATTTAATGGGGGCAAAAAAAGCCCTCCAATGAAAGAAGCAGAAGTAAGTATATTATTTGACAATGAAAAGAGAGAATTTCCGATAGACACAGATGAAATAAAATTATCTAGGTTTGTAAGACAAAATGGCCAAAGTATTTACAAAATAAATGATGAAAAAAGAACAAGGCAGCAAGTTCTGGAATTAATTAAATCAGCAAAAATAGATCCTTCAGGCCATAATATTATTGGCCAGGGGGACATAATTTATTTTACAGATATGAAAACAGAAGAAAGAAGAAAAATAATAGAAGAAGTTTCTGGAATTTCTGTTTATGAAGATAGGAAAGAAAAAGCACTTAATGAACTTGGAAAAGTAGACTCAAAATTAAATGAATCTAGTATTATTTTAACAGAAAGAGAAACTCATTTAAGAGAATTAAAAAAAGAGCGTGACCAGGCACTTAAATTCAAGGAGATGGAAGAAAAATTAAAAGACAACAAGGCTACATTATTAAACTTTGAATTAAAAGATAAAGAATCTAAAAAAAATGAAATAGAATCAAAAATTAATTCTAATCAGGATAATATAGACAAAATAAACAAGAAACTAGAAGAAATAAAAAGTACAATAAAATTAAAAAAAGATGAGATTTCTAGCCTAAATTCAGAGATTGAAAAAAAAGGAGAAAATGAACAAGTATTAATACAAAAAAATATTGAAGAATTAAAGACACAAATAGTTAAAGATAAAACAAAAGTTGACAATTATAAAAATGAAGTTCAAAAAATAAAGGAAAGAATTTATCAATTAAAACAGAATAATGAAGAATTAACAAAGAAAATTGATTTTCTCCAAAAAGAAAAAAAGACATTAAATGAGAAAAACTTATTCTTGATTAAAAAAGATTCTTCTTTAAATGAAGAAATTAACAAATTCAAAAAATCACATGATATTCAGGAAGGATTTAATATAGAAGGCCTTGAAAAGGAAGTAGAAGAAAAACAGAATAAATTATTAAAATTAAAAGAAGAAAGAGGCATATTAAATAACAATAAGGAAAAATTAGATTCTGAGATAAACAGATTAAACAATATATTTAATTTAGAAAATAAAAAAGAAATTAAGGAATTAAGGGAAAATTTTAAGCAGCTGACAAAAGAGTTAAATCAGAAAACAGGAGAGAATGCTGTTGTTTCCCACCAATTATTAGGTTTAAGAAATGAATTAATAATAAAAAATGAAAATTTAATAAGATTAAAAGCAAAAGACATAACAATTAAGGAATCCTTGTCTGGAAACCTGTCAATAAAAAAAATTCTTTCTTTAAAAATTAAAAATGTTTTTGGAACTATTGCAGACCTGGGAAAAGTAGACTCAAAATATTCTTTAGCATTAGAAGTGGCAGCAGGCCATAGAATTAATAGTATAGTAGTAAAAGATGATGAAATTGCTGAAAAATGCATAAATATATTAAAAGAAAACAAGCTTGGGGTAGCTACATTTCTGCCTTTAAATAAAATAAAAGAAAGACCAATAAGAGAAGATACCAAAAAATTAGCTAATCTTAAAAATGTTTATGGTTTTGCTGTAGATTTAATTTCTTATTCAAAAGAATTCAAGAACATATTCTCATTTGTGTTTGGAGATACCCTTGTAATTGAAGATATAAATACAGCAAGAAAAATAGGCATAGGCAATGCCAGGTTAGTAACACTAGAAGGGGATTTATTTGAGCAATCTGGTGCAATAATAGGGGGGTTTAGGCAGAAAAAAATAAGCACATTTAAAGAAAAACATTTTGATGAAGAAATAAGAAGCCTTGAAAAAGAAACAGACTCTTCAAGAGAGTCTATAAAAAGTCTTGAAGAAAGAAAAAATAATTTAGAAGAGCAGATAATAAAATTAAAAGACAAGAAAGCAGAATTTGAAGCTGAAATAATAAAATTTGAAAGAACAAACCAAATAATAGATATAACCAGATTAAAAGAAAACAAAGACAAATTATTTGCAGACTTAAAGGATGTAAATCTAAAAATAAAAGAAACAGACTCTTCAATATCTTCTTTGTCAAAAGATATTGACATATTAAAATTAAAAAAAGAAAAAATAAAAGAAAGAGAAAAATCAATTAAAAATCCAGAAATATTGGGTAAATTAAAAGAACTTGAAAAAAACAAAGAAGAAATAATAATCCAGACAGCAAAAAATGAAACAGAAATAAAAAATACAATAAGCCAGATAAATACAATATATAATCCTGAGAAAGAAAAAGTTGAAAAGATAATAAAAGAACATGAAAAAGAAAACCTGATGTTTAATGAAGAACTGAATAAACTTTTGTTAAATATAGAAGACAACTCAAAAGATCTCAAAATAAAGGAAAAACAGGAAAAAGATTTTTATTCAGAATACAAGTCATTGTTCGCAAAAAGGAATTCTCTGAATGAATTTATACAAAAACAAGAATCTTTAATCTCAAATGAAAGTTTCAAGCTAAAAGAATTTGAAAGCAGATTAAATGAGCTCTCATTAAAAAGGGCAAAAATTATTGCAGAATTTGAGGCATTGCAAAAAGAATTTGAGCAATTCAAAGACGCAAAAATAAGAAGATCACTAACTCAAGAAGAATTAAGATCAGAAATATCTGTTATTGAAAAGGAAATAAAAAATATAGGCAATGTTAATCTAAGAGCTCTGGAAATTTATGAAACAATAGAAATTGAATATACAAAACTATTGGAAAAAATGGAAATAATAAAAAGAGAAAAAGAAGACATCATGAAATTAATGTATGAAATAGAAGGCAAGAAATTATCTATATTTATGGAAACATTTAAGGTTGTTGACCAGAATTTTAGGGATATATTTCTTAGTATCTCTGAAAAAGGTGAGGCTTGCCTTGAATTAGAAAATAAGGAAGACCCATTAACATCTGGCTTAGATATCAAGGTAAAAATAGCAGGAAACAAGTACCTTGACATAAAAAGCCTAAGTGGTGGTGAAAAGACATTGACAGCACTTGCCTTTATATTTGCAATACAAGAAATTAAGCCTGCAAGTTTTTATTTGTTAGATGAAATTGATGCAGCATTAGATAAATCTAATTCATTGTTATTGTCAAAACTTCTCTTAAAATATTCAAAAAAAGCACAATATATACTAATATCCCATAATGATTCTATAATAAGTGACGCAGACCAGGTTTACGGAATATCAATGCAGAAAAATAGCATGTCAAAAGTAACATGTCTTAAACTTTAGTTATTTGTTGTTCTAAAAAGGGTTATTTTTTTAACTTGAAAGCAAGAAGTAGTTTACATTAAATACACATTCAAGTAAAAAAAATGTATTTTTAATTTATCCAAAAGAAATTCCTAAATTCCCAAAGAATTAGGTACCATATTCTATTTTTTTAATTTTT
>Ga0209541_10013088_pt1 | contig 12734 bp, 12 predicted proteins | sample RifCSPlowO2_01_FD_184027 | JGI IMG/M metagenome (GOLD analysis project Ga0209541, IMG submission 184027) | Groundwater microbial communities from Rifle, Colorado - Rifle CSP2_plank lowO2_0.1 (SPAdes) (version 2) | ecosystem: Environmental > Aquatic > Deep subsurface > Groundwater | place...
TACTAGAATTGGTAAACCAAATGACAATGCTCACATCGAGAGGTTCAATCGAACAGTGCAAGAAGAGTGTTTGGACAGAGTACCAAGAGATGTGAAGAGTTTAAACGAAGCTTTAGAAAAATACACTCGCTACTACAATCACGAAAGACTACACATGGGAATCTCACTTCGTTCGCCAATACAATTATTAACAAAACGCGTCCAAGCTATTGACTAGAATACGATATGATTTATGGTATATTTACACCATGACTTTCATTAGGACAAAAGAAGATTTCAACTGCGAAAAATGCGGATTTTTTGTGGAGGGTAATGGATATACAAACCACTGTCCACAGTGTCTGTGGTCCAAGCATGTTGATGTTAATCCGGGAGACAGAAATGCTGGATGTTACGGTATGATGGAGCCGATCAGAGTGGAAAAGAAAGGAAAAGAATACACCATCGTACACAAATGTATTAAATGTGGATTTGAAAAACCAAACAAAGCGGTGAAAGAGGATAGCTTCGATATGCTTGTTCAGATCAGCGCAGAGAATGCTAAATAACCTATAATGTACGATATATCGTACATTATAGGTTATTTATTTTCTAATTGGTTTTTGTTAGTTCGTCGGTAATTATTTTTGTGAGAGTCGGAGCGGTGTCGGCTTGAAAGCGTTTGGCGAAGTCGGATATATTCTGTGACAGAAATTGGGACAAAGTCAGGTTTGTTTCGTCCTGCATTCTTTTATCTATATATTTAAGTGTGATTGCGTCCAGTTCTCTACTACTAGTGGTATCCCCACTGCTTCTTGTTGCGATAACACCAATCAAATTGGATTTTCCGTCAACTACGGCACCACCGGATGCTCCGTTCTGCGATACGACCGTTCCACCGACACCTATAACATCTATCGTGCCCAGTTGGAATGTAAACAGGTTTTGGATGACTGTTATGGCGCTAGTGATATTTAGGTTTTGCGATATTGTCAGTCCACCCAAAAATCCTGCTGGATACGAGACCAACACAACTGGAGTGCCGATTTTTGGATTTTCATCGACATTTACCGTTACATACGGCAATGTCATTAGGGGTGAGCTATCTATCCTGTCTATGATACGTAGAAAAGCAAAGTCGTCCTCTCCGGTGCCTTTTTCGGAGGAACTTTTCAACAGGGCTTTATTTTCAGAGACCCAGGCTGGCGAGATATAGGCCAGTTCAGCGTGGTATGTCGGATACGCCGGGCTTCCAGTACGCAGAATACACTGAACATAATCTTTTCTATACAAGTTTCGTAGAAGAAAATATTGAGCAACATGAGCATTTGTTAAAACAATCCCGTTTGGCCCGACGACGACTCCGGTGCCGGAAATGGGGGACAGACTGTCGTCGTTAACCGTACAGAGAATGTTCACGATAGTGGTACGGACGAATTTGTTTATGGCTTCGAAATCCGGAGCCGGTTCCGGCGGAGTTTGTATCATCGTGAAAGTTGGAATCGCTGGCGTAACCACTACTACTGAAGCTTTTGGCTGAAGGTTTTTCTTTGTTGTGGTCGTAGTGGTCGTCGGAGTTTTTGTCACTTGTATGATTTCCAGCGTCGTGGTTGCTCGGACAATCGGAATTATCGGGATCGTCTCTATAGTTCTGTTCTGTCTGGCCCGATTTTCCCTGCGCACATTTTCATATATGTTAAAAATCCACACGGGAAGCAGAATGAGTAGAGTTATAAGCAGGACCTTTTTCACGATATCGGAATTATAGCATTTTCTAATTTTGGCTTGGATAAACAAAGTTTTGTGCTAGAATGCTTATCGTATTAATGCGGGACTAGTTAATCGGTATAACAACAGTTTTCCAAACTGTGGTGGGGAGTTCGACTCTCCCGTCCCGCACCACAAACGAACTAGACGGAAAGTCCGCTGGAGGTTTTCCAGCGGACGGGGAATGGTCGATTGTCGCCAAAATGTGCTCATGGGGGCACTGACCTACTTGGTCCGGGGCGGGCCAAGTTCCCAGCGGACAGCCCTTCCTGCAATTTGGCGACAATCTACTATTCCGAACTTAACTTTTCAGACTATAGCAGATCTGGTCTTCTCTGTAAAATACAGACTGGACAAAATCATACATGGGTATATTATTCTGGATAGGATGGTTAGGCGGGCAAGAGATTCCTCCGCGACTGCAAACACAGTGAACTAGCCCGAGGATTCACTTCTCGGCAAAATCACATCACGCATGTCACGAGTAGGGGTCCTCCTCTGGGGAATCTCTCCTGCCTACCATCTTCGAAGCGTTCGACGGCCCTGTCTGTCGAGCGTTTTTCTATATGAAAATGACGCTATTGCCGGATTATTGTTTTATGTTATTATGCTATCCAGATGATGTTTCATATACCTAACGGATAAGTGGTTGCCGGTTCCTGGCGTGGGCGCGAGCCATGCATGAGGACCCTATGGAGACTACTGTCTACCAACCCCGAAAGGGCCCGGCGGAGACAGTAGAAAACTTCAGTGCATCGTGTTCCGCTCTACAGAGAGCCGGCAACCTTTTATCCGTTATGGTTCGATCAATCCGCTAAGCCACTCTCGGCCTGGCGGATTAATGTTTGTGTTTGATTGACCAAAAAACACCCGAGTGGATGTTTCCTGGTTTTCTCTAGAGAAAATAAATTATCGACTACTTCACAGCCTCCTTTAATGCTTTTGCTGCTCTAAACTTAGGCACTTTCATAGAAGGAACGGAGATAGACTCTCCTGTTCGTGGATTTCGAGCTTGTCGTGCAGCTCGGGTTTTCGTTGAGAAGATTCCAAGGCCGGCGATTGAAACTTCACCTCCGCTCTTTAGCGTATTAACTACTGAGCTTATCACGAGGTCAACAACTTCTTCGGCCTGAACTTTCGTTCCACCGAGTTTCTCGTGCACTGCATCTACTATACCTGCTTTATTCATAATGTGTAATGTTATCTTTTAAAATTTGTAAACCCTATCTACTATAGCGTCATTATATACCAACGTTTTTCTCGTGCAATGGGTTGACAGATGTACATAAGTATTTCAGAGCCACTGCTTTTGTATCCTCGTAAACGTCAAAATACTCGTTTTCAGAAACTTCGCAGGTGAGAAGCCATGTTATGGCTTCGTAAAACCTTGAGCATCATTCAAGATGCGAAAGGTGTACTGCTCCTGTAAGGAGATGAGGAAAACAAAGCCGAGTCTATTGTTTTCTTAGAGCGCCGAGACAAGCAAAACTCAGCAGAGTTTATGCGGTTTCTGAAAATGAGTATTTTGTAAGTCTTTACCTCGCGAATTCTATAGTTCTATTCTCCCGGATGACAGTTACTTTGATCTCTCCCGGATATTTCAGCTCACTTTCTATTTTTACCGCTATATCTCGGGCCATTTTCTTGGCCTCAAGGTCTGTGACTTCTGATGGAGTGACAAATATGCGTATTTCTCGACCGGCCTGTAGGGCATAGGCTTTCTCAATACCCTTGAACGACAAGGCTACGGCTTCCAAATCTTTCAGTCTCTTCAAATAGTTTTCGACACTGTCTCGCCGAGCGCCTGGACGACCTCCGGATATGGCATCTGCCGATTGAACTATCATAGATTCTACGGTCTCGTACGGGTACTCCTCGTGATGGGCCTGCATGGCTTTGATTACCACCTCATCAGTACCGAATTTCTGTAGGATTCTTCGTCCAATCTCAACATGAGTACCGACTACTTCGTGGTCCAAAGCTTTTCCTATGTCATGAACTAGTGCTCCAGCCTTTGCCACTTGAACATTTGCGCCGATTTCCTCAGCAATTATGCCGGCAATGTGCGCCATCTCTATGGAGTGTGCCAAGACATTCTGACCGTAGCTTGTTCGGAAATGCAGTCGGCCGATAATAGAAACTACTCGAGGATCGAGCCCCAACACCCCTGTTTCATATATAGCTTTTTCACCCTCATCTTTTATGATTTTCGAGACCTCTTCTTCGGAAGCTTTGACTATCTCTTCAATTTTTGCCGGCTGTATTCGCCCGTCGGCGATGAGTTTCTCTAAAGCGATGCGAGCGACTTGTCTACGGACAGGGTCAAAGGAGGAGATGGTGATAGAGCCCGGCGTATCGTCTACAATAACCTCAACCCCCGTGCACCTTTCAAAAGCTTTTATATTTCGGCCTTCTTTTCCTATGATTTTCCCTTTAATCTCGTCGTTTGGTATCGGAACATGCGTAGTCATCATATCGGATGTGACGGAGTTGGAAAGTCGCTGGATGGATGTGGCCAATATTGCTTTAGCTTTTTCTTCCAATTTTTCCTGACCTTGGGTTTCCAGTTTGTGCATTCGTACTAAAATATCCTGCTCGCTTTCCTTCTCGACTTTTTTCAAAATCTCCTCCTTTGCCTCATCCCGACTAAGCCCTGCTATTTTTTGTAGTTCCTCCCTTTTTTGAGTCTCCACCTTTTCGGTATTTTCTCGGATTATCTTAACCTCCTCGATTCTTTTCTTTATCTCTTCCACTTCTTTGTCAATCTCCGTTTGTCTACGATCAAGAAGCTCGTCTTTTTTCACAAGTCTTTCCTCAGTTTTCTTATTTGTATCTTCTTTCTCTCGTATGTCGAACCGAGCGATACGGATCAATTCTTCAGCTTTCTTTTCGGCTTCATCGATAATAACCTTTTCACGGCTCTTTGCCTCGAGCATCATTTGCTTTATATCCAATTCCATCGAGCCTTTCTTGCCGAGGGAAATAATTAAGCGCAGGTAATAACCTAGCGCGAGCGATATGATTGATGCGGCGCCCAAGAGAGCCGCGACTATTTTTAATGACATGTTTTCGGAACCGAGCTCTTGTTCTTACGTTAAGATCTTACTGATTATGTGTTGTGAAATTATCATGTGTCAAAGTGTCTGTGGATCAGGACATATCCGAGTAAAGCCTAGAAGTTAAAGTGAACAAAAACTATCGGTTTAATTTAATCGGTAATAACTTCACTATATATAGTCTATAAAACCTTGTCAATGATGCCGTATTTCTTACCCTCTTCCGCTGACATGAAATAGTCTCGGTCGATATCTTTCTCGATCTTTGTAACAGTTTGTCCGGTATTTTTTGCCATGATCCGAACGAGGTTCTCTCGCAGTTTCAATATGTGTTTTGCTCGTATCTCAATATCGGATGCTTGACCTTCTGCGCCACCCAAAGGTTGGTGGATCATTATTTCCGAGTTCGGGAGAGCGAATCGCTTACCTTTTGTTCCGGCAGAGAGTAACCATGCGCCGCCGGACGCCGCCATTCCAACACAGATCGTAGAAACATCATTTTTTATATGATTCATCGTGTCGATCATTGCGAGGGTTGCCGACGCCGAACCTCCGGGCGAGTTTATATAAAGCGCAATATCCTTTTTCGGATTTTCGGATTGGAGGAAAAGCATCTGAGCGATGACGAGGTTTGCCACGTGGTCGTCTATAGGACCATCGAGGAAAATAATATTGTCCCGGAGTAGGCGCGAAAAGATATCGTATGCGCGCTCACCGAATTGGGATTTTTCTATAACGGTTGGTATAAGCATTGTAGTTTTATAAGTTACGCTTCGCTTAAGTCTAATAAGTTCTATAAGTCCTGAATTCTTAACTTATCAAACTTTTTAAACTTATTCAACTTTCTAACTTAGGCAGAGTATAGCAGAAAGAGCATTTTTGTAAAATATGCTATATTTTGGCTATGAGATTTCACAGATTTTATGTAGACAGGCCTATTTCGGAAGAGACTTTCGATATAGTCGATGCCAACCTCATTCATCAGTGGCGGGATGTTTTTCGTTATAATGTTGGTGGTCGGGTGATTTTGTTTGACGGAAGCGGGACGGATTTTATTTGCATGATTACATCTCTACGCAATCTTGGCGCCACTGTTTCTGTTGTGCAGAAAATGGAAAATATTCAGAAACCGAAAAGAAGTTTATGGTTATGTGTCGGAATAGTAAAAAAGGACAATTTTGAATTGGTTGTTCAAAAAGCTACGGAGCTAGGGGTTACTCATATTATTCCCTTACTCTGTGAAAGAACCGAAAAGAAAAATATAAACATGGATCGTTTACACAAGATTGCCATAGAATCTTCCGAGCAGTCCGGTAGAGCGGATTTGCCCGTTATCCACGATATTCGCACTTTATCAGAGTTGTTCAAAGAAATGATTTTACCAAGAGAAAAATTTGTCCTAAATTTTGATGGTAAATATATAGGCGATATATCGCCTACAGTCCCAAGTGAGTTGGCTGTATTTATTGGTCCTGAAGGTGGTTGGAGTGATAGGGAGATGAAAGAGTTTGTCTTACAGAACATTCAGGCGGTTTCTCTCGGTACCCAAGTTTTGCGTGCAGAAACAGCGTCTGTTGCCGTTTCCAGTTTATTGCTTCTCTAAAAACTGGAATACAAGTTCGTTTGTCAGAAATGTTTCTACATACATTCGTACACGGAATCTTTCCGCATCTTTGTAGTGAGCGAGAATATTTTCCATTTCTTTTTTTATCTCCTCTTCTTTTGGGGCGATTCCCTCCTCTTTTGCAATCGTATTCAGGATTACCTGCGACTTTGCTCGTTTTACAGCGACATCTTTCCACTCTTTTTTCAGATCCTCCTCGGTCTTTTTTATGTGTTTCAGATAATCCTCGTATGGTATACCGCTTTTTCCTATATCATCTTTGAACTGGGCCAGCATTTTTTCCATTTCACCCTCGACAACAATTTTTGGGAGTTCTATTTTTGATTCGTTCATTATCTCTTCCAAAATCTTTGTTCTTTTTTTATCTTTTTCTTTCAGAGTTTTTTCCATCAAAATATTTTCTTTTATTTTTGACCTCATTTCCTCCACATTTTTGAATCCGCCGATCATCATGGCGAATTCGTCATTGACTTCGGGTAAATCAGAATCCTCGACTTTTCTATGATTATGCTCGGAGCCTCCTCCACTCTCAGAGTGAACTTTTTCGTGAGCAATGTTTTGTCTGATATTTAAAATAACAGCATCAATTTCGTCGTCCGTAACCGGAGAGGATTTTGTCTCAACTGAATTTCCCCTTTTTGCTACTTTCTTGTATTCAGTTAGTTTTACTTCCGGCATAAGAGCAGTTTTAATTTTGAATTCGAGGTCATTTCCGGGGGCAATCTTGGTTATATTTATCTCCGGTCGGCCTATAGCATCTATTTTGTGCTCCTCCAGTATGTTTGGGTATTCTTCGGACAGGGCAATCTCGGCCGCCTCTTCCAAAAGTCTCATTTCTCCTATTTTCTGAGCGACGACAGAATCCGGAGCGTTGCCTTTTCTGAACCCTGGAAGTTCCATGTTTTTTTTCAATTTTTTCAGAGCCTTTTCTCGCATAATAGTCATTTTTTCAGCAGTAATTGCTCCTATAATCTCCAATTCTCTGTCTGGAAGAGAATTTATTACGATGTTTTTGTATCCTTTTTGTGCCATCCCATTAGAGATAGGAAATCCCTCGAGAATACGAGGCATTTCCGTAATTAATGTTTATATAATAATTAATCTAAGCTTTATCTTTATATCACCAGAGCTGTTATAAATCAACGGAGTAATCTCTAACGGGATCATAAGTATTCCCCAGTCTATATGTTCAATATAATTTAGGCAAGTTCTTCGTGATTTCCGAGTGAGAAGTCATGTTATGACTTCGCAAGACCTTGAGCATCTTCAGGGTGCGAAAGGTGTACAGTCCCTGTAAGAGATAGCAAAAGCCCACCAGGGCTTTATGTGCGTCTGCAAAACTTATTATTGAGAGATTTTACTGAACTTCCGTGTCTAAGTTATCGAGATTCGTTGATTGTAGGTCGGCGTCTATAGAATCCAAATCATCCCCTGAGGTAACTGCTTTTATGGTGGCCGCTTCGGATATTTCGGCTGACGAAGTAGGTGAAGTCGTGTCAGACACTAGATTCTCCTTTGATTTTGATTCCTCAACCCGCCTGCCCCAGAAATATAATCCGCCGAGTATGATTATAGCGATGATTATGATTGTTCCTATAATAGAGCCGATTCCAGATTTGTTTTCGTTCATATTTTTATTGTTAATGGTCATACGACCACTGCTCGCTTGGAGCGGTTGTTTTTAATTTTCTTCTTTTGTCGTTGTGGCTTGCGGTTTTGGGTTACTTCTCTTTAGAACTCCGGTGATTTTTTCCATGGTCGTATGAGCCAATCTTATATGTTTTTCTACCACCTTGCTTGCATCCTTCATTTGTTGAAGTAGGGTTTTTGTTGCCTGACCCGTGCTTGTGGCTGTTGTCGTGATAGTTGTACTTTCTACGACGACTTTTAAGGTCTCAAATGCCACCTGAGCTTCTGTTAGATGAGTCTTAGCCTCGACGACCATTTTCTCGGCTTCTGTAGTGTTACCTCCGGCTGTTTTTATTTTCTCAATCCTACTCTCGATTTTGGAAAGTATTTTGTTTTCTCTTTCTATTGTTGCCCCAAATCGGTCGCTCATTTTTGTAAATTGGTTAGCGACTTTTCTTTGGACCATTTCATCTCTCTTCTCTTCCTGTTTACCCCTTATCTCCATTATTTTTTGTGTAGTGCTGGCTTTTATATCTTTAATTTTATCCTCCAGTTCCTCTCGCAACTTTGTGGTGCTTGCTTTTCTGGCGTCTACGGCAGATTTAACTGAAGGGAAATCTCTCGGTTGAGTTGCGCCGACATCGGTATTAGTTTCTGCAAGAGCCAAGGTTGCACCACTGAATGTCATGATAGCAACAAGTGTGTGTGTTATTATTTTTCTCATTTTGTATTTGGAAGTTAATCTGTTTCTAACGCTCTTTATTATACACTAAAGTTCACAGAGTCAATAATATATAAAATAAGGCTTTCGTTCAGCTCTCTTTTGGTGTATATTTATCTTATGATAAAAGTTTTCGCTCACATATCTCCGGATACCGACGCAGTTGGGAGTGCTATATTGTGGTCCTGGTACATGAATACTCATGGTTCACAGAAAGCCACCCCTTTTGTACTAGGAACACTAAACAAAGAAACCAGTTTTGTGCTAAACAAATGGGGAGTTGTTGAGCCGGAACTCCTTTCCGGCATAGAAAAAGGGGATGAGGTAGTTATTGTGGACACAAACAACCCACAGGAATTATTTCCTAATATAAATGAGGCAAAGATTGTAAAAATAATAGACCACCACAAACTTTTTGGTGGATTGGAAACCAGCGGGCCTATCGAAGTAATCCTCAAGCCTTTAGCCTCGACCGCAAGTGTTATCCATGATTCTATAGGGGACGTTGGAGATAAGTTACCAAAAGATATGGCCGGAATCATGCTTTCTTGTATCCTCTCCGATACCCTAGCTTTTCGTTCACCAACGACCACAGCTCATGACAAAGATATTGCAGAAAAGTTGGCGAAACAATTAGGCATAGATATACAATCCTACGCAAACGAAATGTTTTCGGCCAAATCCGATGTTTCCGATTTTACCGATATGGGATTACTTCATATGGATAGCAAAAAGTTTCCTGTTGGAGACAAAAATATTCGTATTTCCGTAATAGAAACCACCACTCCGGCATCTATTTTGGCTAGAAAAGACGGATTGGTTTCGGCAATAAAAGAAATCCTGACAAAAGAGACAGACATCGTTGATGTCCTTGTTTTTGTAGTAGATATTTTCAAGGAAGAAGCAACTGTTTTAACATACAACCAGTTCACAAAGGATCTCGTCGCGACTTCTTTCGGTGTGACAGTATCCAGTGACACGGAAGTTCTACCCGGAATAGTTTCCCGTAAAAAACAAATAGTGCCCGCGCTAAAGTTACCCTAAATTCTAGCTTTGAAAATTAATCTCAAACGGATACATTCCCATCCCGCACATTCCCTGAAGTATCCCGGCTTTTGCTGAACCCAAATCAATATCTGTCGAGCCTGTTTGTGGTAGGATTTTACTTAGACTCATGCTTGGGATTCTTACAAAGGCGGAGCAATCAAATGTGCCGTTAGTTTTGAATCTCAACACTGTCGGTATCCCAGCCTTGGCTTGGCTTTTTGCAGGCCAATAACCGCCTCTGGCATCTATCTCTATTATTTGTTTTCCATCAACTATGCTGACATTGTTTGCCGAACCAACACCACCGCTTGGCGACTGGCCGTATTTTCCGAGGGCAACAACTCCTCCTATTAAGGTCACGGCAAATATGATTGATATAATTGTAGCTTTCATCCCGTTAGAGTTTTTCATAATTATTTTAGTTGATTAAATTTACTATAACTTAAGACATGTGTACTAGCGATTTTCGAGATTTGTAAAACTCTAACGGGATTCATAAGTATGATTGTACTAGAAATTAAAGATTGGCGGTATGAGTCCTATCACAACCAAACTGTTTATAAGATTGAACAGAGCAAAAGCGATTACTACCAGACCGGCTGTTTTGAAAAATATTCCGGCTTTCGAACTGTTTTTTATGCTGAACGAACTGAAACTGATGAGGGCCAGTACAGGTAGAGTTCCTAGAGCAAACGAGAGCATGGTTAGTCCACCTCCCCAAAATCCTCCAGTGGTCAAGGTATAGAGTTGCATCGATTGTGTGAATCCGCAAGGTAAGAAGAAAGTGGCTATACCGACTAAGAGTGGGGTGAGAGTGTGGTTTATTCTGGATACACCGTGAGCATGTTTTGTGATAAATTTCGGCATAGACGGTTGAAGCTTTTTTGCGAAGTGGAATACATCGAGAAGATTTATACCGAGGATTATCATAACTATACCAATGACGAGGCTCAGGATAGATGTAGCAGAGGCGTTGAGTGTAAATGCCGAACCTATACTTCCGATGACTCCACCGAGAATAAAAAACGAAACTATTCTTCCGCCGTGGAACATGAGTTGCGGTTTTATCCGGTCTCCTTCTTTGGCAAATGTAGCCGACATGGATAGAAGTAGTCCTCCGACTACCGCCATGCATGTAGAAAGTGAAGCGATTATTCCTATAACAAAAGCCGTTCCGTAAGAAACATTTCCTCCACCGACCAGATTAACCAGGCCGATTTTTTGAAGGAATATAAACAAGAGGATGAAAGCTAGGGCGATCGGCACAGCGATTTTGAAGTCCGACCACATTTTTATTTTTTCTTGTTTTTCGTGCGACAAGGTATAACCATGCTTGACCAGGACTTGTGACAATTCCTCGGCAATCTCTTGTAACGATTTGTCTCCGAAGTCACCCTCAATCTCGACTGAATGGTAAGTCAGGCTTGGTATAGCTCGGTTTACATTTGGTAGGTCCTGCAGTTCGCTCTCGATCAACAGCACACAGGCGTTGCAGTGCATGCCGTTTACATGGAGTGTGTGTTTTTTGATTTGGGTTGTCATGAAAATAATTTAATTATAATTTCCCCGCTTTGATTCTGAGAGAATTTGATACAACAGAAACACTGGACATAGCCATGGCGAATCCGGCAAAAACAGGGGAGAGGAGCCAGCCGAATACCGGGTAAAAAATTCCGGCGGCCAGAGGAATTCCGACTATATTATAGATGAATGCCCAAAATAAATTTTGTTTTATTCCGCGCATGGTCATTTTTGAGAGTTTTATAGCCTTGACCAATTTTGATATATCTCCACCGAGCAAAGTTATGCCGGCCGACTCTATAGCCACATCCGTTCCTGTTCCCATGGCAATACCGACATCCGCTTGAGCCAAAGCCGGAGCGTCGTTTACACCGTCACCGGCCATAGCCACGATTTTCCCTTGAGATTGCAATTCTTTTATTTTTTCCAGTTTATCCTCAGGCAGAACATGAGCCATGATTTCATCGATGCCGACGAGAGAAGCCATATGCCTTGCCGCTTTTTCGTCGTCTCCGGTTATCATGATCACTTTAATTCCGAGTTTATGAAGATCAGCCACGGCCCGTTTCGATTCCGGTTTTATTTCATCAGAGACCATGACAAATCCAACAACTTTTTCTTTTGTGGCTAATATAACCGGAGTTTTTCCCTGCATAGTAAACTTTTCTATCACGGAGGCATCAAATGATAATCCTAGGTCTACTATTAATTTTATATTACCCGCATAATATTCCGTGTGGTTGACCATGCCCCTAAGTCCCTTACCTTTTATACTTTCGAAGTTTGAAACACTCTCAATATTTATATTTTTTTCCTCGGCATAAGCGACGATTGCATGAGCGATGGGATGTTCGGATTTTTTTTCAAGCGAAGCCAGAATCGACACGATACTTTCGTCCGTTTGACCAGATAAACTTTCTATATCTACCAAGGTCGGTTTACCTATGGTAATTGTTCCGGTTTTATCTACGATGACCGTATCAACTTTGTGTAGTTTCTCAAGAGTGGCCGCATCTTTAATCAGAATTCCTTCTCTGGCACCCTTACCAACACCGACGATGATTGCTGTGGGAGTTGCCAGTCCGAGAGCACACGGACAAGCAATAACCAAGACTCCGACAAAAGAAACCAGACCGAATGAAAGAGCTTGCGAGAATCCCAAGGAACCCGTTCCGACAAGTAGCCATGTGCCCAAAGTAAGAAAAGCAATCACTAGAACAATCGGCACAAAAATTCCCGATATTTTATCAGCCAGAGCTTGAATAGGGGCCTTGCTTCCCTGTGCTTCCTCAACCATTTTTATGATGTGGGCCAGCAGAGTCTCGGAACCGATTTTTGTGGCCTTGAATGTAAACGAGCCGGTTGTATTAATTGTTCCCGCGACTACGGT
>Ga0209541_10013090_pt1 | contig 12733 bp, 10 predicted proteins | sample RifCSPlowO2_01_FD_184027 | JGI IMG/M metagenome (GOLD analysis project Ga0209541, IMG submission 184027) | Groundwater microbial communities from Rifle, Colorado - Rifle CSP2_plank lowO2_0.1 (SPAdes) (version 2) | ecosystem: Environmental > Aquatic > Deep subsurface > Groundwater | place...
GAATTATACGCAAGTATTCGGGAAGCTTTGCGTATAATTCGCCGAATATTTATTTTTAGTATTCATTCACCGGAGAAAATAAACAAAGGCAAAGCTTGTTTTGATTTGCAAATCGGTCTTTGTCCGGGAACTTGTATCAGTAAAATCAGCGAAAAAGAATATAAACGAACGATAAAAAATATAAAAATGTTGTTTAGCGGCAAGACCGACAAATTAATTAACGGTTTGAAAAAAGAAATGAAAGTGGCGAGTAAAAATTTGGAATTTGAAAAAGCCGCGAAAATCAAGAAGCAGATTTTTGCTTTGCGACATATCCAAGATATAGCTTTAATAAATGATACGGAAATTAGAAATTTGTCCGCCAGCCGGCGGATAGAAATTAGAAATTTTCGCATAGAGGGCTACGATATTTCTAATATTTCGGGGACTTTCGCGGTTGGTTCTATGGTTGTTTTTGAAAATGGCGCGCCAAATAAAAACGAATATCGTAAGTTTAAAATTAGAAATTTTACTCAACCGAATGATATAGGAATGTTAAAAGAAGTCTTACAAAGAAGATTATGTCATAAAGAATGGCCTAATCCGGATTTATTTCTTATTGACGGTGGCAAGGGACAAGTGAATGTTGTGAAAGAAATTTTGACAAAATTTGGGTTGGTGATTCCTGTTATTGGTATCGCAAAAGGGCCGAAGAGAAATAAAAATGAATTTGTGGGGAAAATACCAGTGGATATTGATAAAAAAACTTTAATCAGAGTTCGTGACGAAGCACATCGGTTTGCGATAAAATACCATCGTCAATTAAGAGACGCATTAAAATAATCTTATTGTATTATTGCCGATATATCGTCTTGTTTTGTAAAAAAAAGAGAATTATATTTTGCCTCAAAAACTCGCATATGCTACGATTTGAAGCATGGCAACTTCAAGTGACGCGAAGAGACACATAAGAGAATTGAGTCAGCTTTTTTGTGATGTTAATGAAATTGGCGAGAAAACAGTCGAGGAATTTTTGAAATGGCATAAAAAAAGAAAATATCTTAAACAAAGTTTACGAAGACTTGAGAAAAAAGGGTTTATTCTTCAGAGAAATAAACGGTGGATAGTGACGAAAATTGGAAGAAAATTTTTGAGTAAATATTTGATAACTAAAGAAAATATTTCTGATGAATCTTGGGACGGAAAGTGGCGATTAATTAGTTTTGATGTTCCTGTAAGGAAAAATAGCAAAAGATTTCAGATTAGAACATTGTTAAAGGAATTTAATTTTTATCAGCTACAAAAAAGTGTTTGGGTATGTCCTAATCGTGTTGGAGAAAAATTATGGAAATTATTCGTAGATTATGAACTTGATAAGTATTGTAGCGCTATGGTGGTGGAGATTATTGAAGGAGACGCAAAATTGAGAAAATATTATAAATTGTCACAACAAAGGCAAGAATAATAGTTTTTTCGGTTAAGTGAAATATTCATACCATTGATTATTTTTTTATTTTTAATAGTGTTTCAAATTGTAGCATATGCGAGTTTTTGAGGCATTTTATTTTTGTTGACTTCTACTTCGGCAAGTCCCAGTCGTCAGACTAGGGAGGATATGGAAAATTGTTGAAAATGTAACTATTTTGAAGAAAAAAGATAAAGAAAAAAATGGATGCTTTTGAGGTGGAGTTCTAGTTCTTTATTTGACTAGCTGGATTAAAAGATATTTGTTGTTTAACAAAAATACATTGCGCATATTTTTCTATGCGGTGTTTTGATTTTTGTAAAAATAGGATTAATATTAATTTTATGAAACCAATTATTTCTTTTGAGGATTTCGCAAAATTAGATTTAAGAGCAGGAACGGTTATTTCAGCAGAAGCTGTGCCGGATTCCGCAAAATTAGTGAAATTGGAAGTAGAACTTGGCATTGAATTAGGCAAGCGGCAGATTGTTGCCGGTATTCAAAAGGCGTATTCGCCGGAAAATTTAGTCGGCAAACAAATCGTGATTGTGGCAAATTTGGAGCCGAGAAAGTTAGCCGGTTTGGAATCGCAAGGGATGTTGCTTGCCGCGCATAGCGGAGATGGCGCGCCGATTTTGCTACAACCGGAAAAAGTTGCGCCGAATGGGAATACAATATCGTGAATTATGAATTTGAAATTATAAATTACAACAAAGCAAGTGAAAATTGATATATTGCGTTTATTACAATGAGAGTAATTAATATTTCAAAAAAAATTACGCTGGCGGAAAATATAAGTATCGCGAATAATTATTTAGATAAGGCTAGGGGGCTTATTGGCGTAAACGAGCCGCAAGCTTTATTGTTTAAAACAAGATGGGGGATTCATACTTTCGGAATGAAATTTCCGATTGATGTGATTGTCTTTAATGAGAAAAATATTGTTTGCGTTGTGAAAGAAAATTTGAAAGCCAATTCAGTTTTTTTCTGGAATCCGCGATATAAAAATGTTTTAGAATTACCGACGGGGACGATTAAAAATACTTTGACGGATATAGGCGATTGTTTAGTTTTTTAGTTGTGTTAATATTTATTTATGAAAAAGCAATTTACTGCCGTGTATAAAAAAAGCGGAAAATGGTATTTAGGTTGGGTTGAGGAAGTTGCTGGCGTTAATACGCAAGGTAAAACACTAAAAGAAACAAAAGAGAATCTAAAAGAGGCATTAATGCTAATTATTGAAACCAATAGATTAGCCAACAGACGATTAGAGCATTCAAATAAGAAATTGATTAGAGAAACTATAAGTGTTTAAAGAAGATGAAAAGGGTTGATTTGATAAAATATCTTTATAGTCAAGGTTGTGTTTTTGTTCGTGAAGGCGCTAAGCATAGCGTCTTTTCTAATTCTATAACAAAAAAAATCGTCAACCGTGCCTAGACACAAAGAGATTGATAATTTTTTAGCGAAAAAAATATGTCGCAATCTTGGTATACTGGAAATATGATACGAGATGAGTTAAATAAAATAATTAAGGGCGATGTGGAATTTAACGAAGCGACGCTCCAAAAATATAGTCACGACGCGAGTTTTTTGGAAATAAAACCGGAGGTTGTTGTTTTTCCGAAAAATACGGAAGATGTGAAAAATTTAGTGAAATTTGTCCGACGAAAAAAAGAACAAGGCGAGAATGTATCGCTTGCGCCACGATCAGCCGGAACCGATATGACTGGCGGACCCCTAACGGAAAAAATCGTGGTGGAATTCACGCGGTATTTTAATCGGATTAAAGAAGTAGGCGAAGGATATGCGATTACCGAACCAGGTGTTTATTATCGTGATTTTGAAAAAGAAACTTTAAAAAAAGGTTATTTTTTGCCGAGTTATCCGGCTTCGCGGGAAATTTGCGCGGTGGGAGGGATGGTAGCGAATAATTCTGGCGGCGAAAAGAATTTGAAATATGGGAAAACGGAGAATTATATTTTGGAATTGAAAGCGGTTTTTAGCGATGGCGAGGAATATATAATTAAGCCGCTGAACGATACGGAAATGACAGATAAAATGAAATTACAGAATTTTGAAGGGGAATTTTATCGGAAAATGTATTCTTTGGCGATAGAAAATTATGAATTATTGAAAGACGCGAAACCAAAAGTTTCTAAAAATTCCGCCGGATATTATTTATGGAATGTTTATGATAAGGAAAAAGGAGTTTTTGACCTTACGAAATTGTTCACTGGCTCACAAGGGACTTTGGGGATAATTACGGAGATAAAATTTCGGTTGGTCAAACCAGAGCCGTATTCGGGACTTTTAGTGATTTTTATGAAAGATTTGAAAGAAGTAGGCGTGATAGTGAACGAAGTCTTGATGTTTAAGCCGACAAGTTTTGAATCGTTTGACGACCATACTTTCAAGTTGGCGATGAAATATTTCGCGGATTTTTTGAAGAAAATGTTCGCGAAAAATATTATTCATTTAGCGTTAAAATTTTTACCAGAGTTTTTTTTGATGGTAACTTACGGCATACCAAAATTGGTTTTGCTTGCCGAATTTGAAGAAAAAGAACAGGGGATTGTGGAGAAAAAAATTAAGGAATTAAAAAATAAATTAGGAAAATTCAAAGTCAAAATGAAAGTGGCAAGGACAAAAGGGGAAGCACAAAAATATTGGTTAATGAGAAGAGAAAGTTTTAATTTGTTACGGGAAAAAGTGAAAGACAAAAAGACTGCGCCGTTTATTGACGATGTAATCGTGAAGCCGGAAAAACTGCCGGAGTTTTTGCCTAAACTATACGAAATTTTGGATAAATATGAGTTGCTTTACACGGTGGCAGGGCATGCGGGTGACGGGAACTTCCATATTATACCGTTAATGAATCTCGTAGAAGAAAAAGAACGAAAAAAAATTCCTAAGGTGGCGGAAGAAGTTTATAAATTGGTTTTGAATTTTGACGGCTCCATTACCGCTGAACATAACGATGGCTTGATTCGCAGTCCTTATTTAAAGCAAATGTATGGCGAGAAAGTTTATGAATTATTTGAAGAAACGAAAAAAATTTTTGACCCGTTGAATATTTTTAATCCGGGGAAAAAAGTGGGCGCGAATTGGGAATACGCAATGGAACACATACGGAAAATCTAGTGAGTAGTGAGTAGTTTGTAGTGAGTAGTGTAAAAATAACTTTCAATTTCTAATTTTCAATTTTCATTGAATGCATTAATTTTTAATTTTCAAACACGAAACAATAAAAAATTTTGATAATTCGTTGGAAATTAAAGATTGAAATTTTAACTTATTATTAGGCTTTATGTTAGAATGATTCCATAGAATTGTTCTACTAAAATTATAAATTTACGCGATAAAAAACACCCATTTTTTTTGGGTGTTTTTAATTTTCAAAGATATTTTTATATCGCGAAAGGTTTACAAACTTTTGCCTTGATATTCATATATCTTAAATAAATGGTTTGTTTATTTTTTGGCAAAGAGCTAACCGAAACTGGTTTTGATTCAATGCTTGGTTCGCAAGTAATTTCTGTCCACTCCAAATATTTCTGATTCAATACTTCCTCTAGTTTTTCCGTTTTTTTATCGGGAAAAACATTGAGAATTTTACTTACGGAAGATATAATGAGATCCGCGATTAAAAAAACAGTGTAAAAAGCAACGGTTATGCTAGCAAAAAATCCTAACAAGATTAAAGGCAATTGCCATATTAGAGCAGTGGGAATATCTTGATCCACTAGTGTTAAAAAGAAAACGCTTAATCCGATGGGGATATACCAAATTGGCATCGCAAAAACGAAGAAAAATGGTTGTCGCTCACCAATGTTTTTATAGGTGAAAACAGATCTTGTTTTGTCATAATAAACATCATCAAGATCCTTTTTCACTAATTGGTAGACAGCCTTATAATTGATTCCTCTCATTCCGATCAACATAAAAAATATTGCTGACCCTAGACGAATGATAAAAGATATAAACATCATCATTATCTGGATTGTATAAGCAAATAATCTTCTTTTTCTATAGTTACATTGATTAGAAGCATTATATTCCATAAATAAATTTACCCAATTTTTATCAAATGGTTCCGGGGCAAAAAGTTTTTCATCAATTTTCATTTCTAAACTAGCAATACCTGTTTTGGTATAGCAATCAGTGTGATATTCCGGGACAAAAATTGCTCCGTGATATTCAATAACATAATTTTTCCATTGAAATCTGTCTTGTTTAGCCAAAAACCGTTGCTTGAGATTTTTAGTATTATTGTTCTGATCCCAGACAACGGTGGCATAAATTACATTTATGCCGGGTCGCTGGAAACTAACATACGACATCATATCACCAAGCGGAATCAATTTTCTGTCGGTTTCTACGCCGTATCGCGTTTCGTTTACATTTCCCTGAATATTCATGACAGAAAGTAGAATGTGAGGATTTGCGGCTTTTCTTGTTTTCAGTTCCTCTAAAGTTTCCTTGTCCACGCACCAGCGGACAGCAACGACCGGATTAGCATTTTCCGGGTTTTGTTGGTCGGTAAATAGTTTTAGACTCATTCGTTTCTCCTTTATTTAATGATTAATATTTAGTTTTGAAATAATGTTTTTTGTCATTATTTGCTGTTTCTAAGTATACACTATATCATATCTATATGTCAAGTAATTTTTTGGTGGTGAAAAAAGACGAAAAAACTGGAGCAAGAGCGGGAGTTTTGAAGACGGCGCACGGGGAAATTGAAACGCCAGCTTATACGATTGTGGGAACGCACGCGGAGGTGCGGTGTCTTTCGTCTGCCGATTTAAAAAAAACGAAAACGCAGATGATAATAGCGAATACTTATCATCTTTGGAAAGATTTGGGCGAAAAATTGGATAATTTTGAAGGTTTGCATAAAAAAATGAATTGGCAGAAACCGATTATGACCGATAGCGGAGGTTTTCAGGTTTTTAGTTTGGGGTTTGTTCGGGAACATAAGGTAAGTAAAGTGGCTTCTATATTTCCTGAAGCGAGTGAGGTAATTAAATTAAGCGAGGTAAGTAAAGTAAGCAAGGTAAGCGAGGTAAGCAAGATGAGCGACAAAAATTTAACGAGAATTACCGAAAACGGAGTGTATTTTACGGAAGACGGGGAGGAAAAATTTTTGAACGCGGAGCTTTCCATCCAAATTCAAAAAAAACTTGGCGCGGATATTATTTTTGCTTTTGACGAATGCACTTCGCCGCTTAATGATTACGAATATACGAAACAAGCGATGGAAAGAACGCACAGATGGGCGAAACGGTCACTTACAACTTACAACTTAAAACAAACAACCAATAAACAACAAACAACCGACAGACGACTAACAATTAACGACAGACAACTATTGTATGGTATTGTTCAAGGCGGAGAATATCGGGATTTGCGGGAAGAGAGTGCGAAGTTTATTGGCAGTTTACCTTTTGACGGATTCGCGATCGGTGGTTCTTTGGGAAAATCCCGCAGTGGAATGTTTGATGTTATAAAGTGGAGCGTGCCGTATTTGCCGGCAGAAAAACCAAGACATCTTTTAGGCATCGGGAGAATTGAAGATTTATTTGAAGCGGTGGAATTGGGGATTGATACATTTGATTGCGTGATTCCGACAAGAGAAGCGAGACACGGCGCGCTGTGGACTAAAACCGGCCGTTTTGACATTAAAAAAAGAATTTACGCGGATAATAAAAATAAAATTCAAGACGATTGCGAGTGCCAAGTTTGCGGAGAATGGAACATTAAAAGGAAAGATTTATACGAACTTTTTAAAGCGAAAGACAAAAACAACAATGCCGCGCGATACGCGACTATTCATAATGTTTATTTTTTTAACGACTTAATGGAGAAAATAAGGGAGGCGATAAAAGAAAATAAATTTAGAGAATTAAAAATGAATGTTCTACGCGTGAGATAAATGTAGATTTTAACTAGTGAGGTTCAACCTCACTAGTTGTTATAACCTCATTAGTTTTTTGTTATGATTTAGTTGATGGTTAATAATGAATTTTACAATCGGGAAATAACGGAAGTTTTAGCTATTTTACATTCCCGCGAAGCGGGGCTGACGGACGAAGAAGCTCAAATTAAATTGAAAGAATTTGGCTTGAATAAGTTGACGGAAGCAAAAACAGAGAGCTTGTTGGCAATTTTTTTTCGCCAATTTCAGAGTCCGCTTATTTATGTCCTTTTGGTGGCGGCCGTAATCACTTATTTTTTGGGCAGATTATCGGATAGTTTGATTATAATTTTTGTTTTAATTTTTAATTCTTCGTTAGGTGCGTTTCACGAAGGGCGAGCCCAAAAAACTTTAAACGCGTTGAAAAAATTAACGGAGACGAAAGCTTTGGTTTTAAGAGACGGGAAAGAAATGGTTATCGCGGATACCGATTTGGTTCCGGGAGACATTATTTTTTTGGAAGAAGGCGAAAAAGTACCAGCGGACGGCAGAATAATCATCGCCCATAATCTTATTGTTGATGAAGCGTCGATAACAGGTGAATCCGGACCGGTTTATAAAATTGTTGATAAATTGCGCAAACAAAATTTATCCGTTCCCGATCAAAAAAATATGATTTTTAAGGGGACTTACGCTCTTTCTGGCAATGGAATGGCAGTAATCACGAAAACAGGAGTAAGAACTTTTATCGGAAAAATTTCCGAAGAAGTGGCTAGCATTGATACTGATATACCTTTAAAAAAAGATATTAGCAATTTGTCTCGATTAATTGTTAAAATTGTTTTCGGAATTTCCACGATTCTTTTTTTCATAGGATTGATGTTTGGAAAATCCGTCAGCGAAATGTTCGCTACAGTCGTTACTTTAGCAGTTTCTATTATTCCCGAAGGATTGCCGATAATTTTAACCGTGGTGCTCGCAAGCGGCGTTTGGCGAATGAGCAAACGGAACGCTTTGGTGAAAAAATTGCAAGCGGTGGAAGCGTTGGGACAAACCAGAGTGCTCGCGGTGGATAAAACCGGAACAATCACGAAAAATCAATTAACGGTGAGAAAATTTTTTTCCGGCGGGAAAATATTTAATGTAACCGGTATCGGTTATGAACCGAAAGGCGATGTGATTTTTAATGAAAAAGTCGTAGAACCTTTAAATCACGAAGAAGTTATTTTGGCGGGGAAGATAGCTTCAATGTGCGCCAACGCGAGAGTGATGGAATTAAACGACGGTAAGGATATGTGGAAAGTAACCGGCGATCCGACGGAAGCGGCGCTAATGATATTAGGCGCGAAGATTGGATTTCATAAGAGCGAATTAGAAACAGAATTTCCACAGTTGGACGAGGTGCCTTTTAATCACGAAACAAAATATCATATTGTTTCCCATAAAATAGACGATGAGGAATTTATAACAGTAGTGGGAGCGCCAGAGGCAGTTTTGTTATTGTCTTCAAAAATTGTTTTTGAAAACAAAGAAGAAAATCTGGATTATTTAAAGAAACAAGAATTGGAAACAATTTTCCATTCTTTTTCCCGGGAAGGCTTAAGAGTTTTAGCTTTTGCCTACATAAAAAAACCTTTATCGCAAAAAAGAACAGCGGGTTTTGTTGATATTAATAATCTTGTTTTTGCCGGTTTTTATGGATTAGAAGATTCTTTAAATGCCGGAGTAAGCGATGCGATAGGAGAGGCGAAAAGAGCCGGAATGAAGATTATAATGATGACAGGCGACCATAAGATTACCGCTGAAGCTATCGCGAAAGAAGCGGGGATTTATGAAAAAGGCGATTTAGTTTTAACCGGCGAAGAGCTTCAGGCAATGAGCGAAGAGGAATTAGAATTAAAGATTTCTATGGTAACTGTTTTCGCGAGAGTGACTCCCGACCAGAAATTAAAAATAATTCAAGCATATAGAAAAAGAGGAGAAAAGATAGCGATGACAGGCGATGGCGTAAACGACGCGCCATCGCTCGTTGCCGCCGACTTAGGAATAGCGATGGGGAAAATAGGCACGGAAGTTGCTAAAGAGGCCGCCGATATTATTCTTTTAGATGATAATTTTAAAAGTATTGTGGCGGCGATTGAAGAAGGCAGAAATATTTATAAAGCAATAAAGAGAGTCGTGCTTTATCTTTTTTCCACCGGGGTTGGCGAAGCGCTTACGATTACCGCGGCTTTATTCGCCGGTTGGCCTTTGCCGGTTTTGCCGGCGCAAATTATTTGGCTGAATTTAGTAACTGACAGTTTTTTGGATGTCGGATTGGGAATGGAACAGAAAGAAAAAGGATTGTTGGATAAATCTTTTGAAAAACCAAAAAGATATTTAGTTGATAAATCGGGATTTTTTAGAATTTTTTTGATGGCTTTAACAATGATGGGCGGCGCTATTTTTGTGTTTGGAAAATTATATCAGGGGGACTTAAACAAAGCGCTCACGATGTCGATGACAACGCTCGCGATTTTTCAATGGTTTAACGCTTGGAATTGCCGTTCGGAAAATAAGTCTATTTTTCAAATAAATCCTTTTAGCAATAAATTTTTATTGGCGGGAACTCTTATAGTGATAACATTGCAGTTGTTCGCGATTTATAATCCGATTTTGCAGAAAATTCTACATACAACAAACCTTTCTTTGGCAGATTGGTTGTTTGCCATTTCAGTGAGTTTTTCCATTGTGATTGTTGAAGAATGCAGAAAATTCATTTGGAGAATGAAACATTGACCTGTCGCATTTTGGAGGAGTATCATAAAGGAAGATTATTGAAACTTTAATAATTTGCTTACTCCGTCAGCTGGCGGATTTGGCGAAACAAAGGCGGTGATTTGATTGTATTTTAAGAGTTGGGCGGATTTAAAAATCGGCTTAATTTTAGACGGTGGCGCTTTTGGCGGCGCTTATGGGGCTGGTTGGCTTAAAGCTTATGATAAAGTTTTTGGCGATAAAAGACCTTACAATATCCAAAGTGTTTCCGTTGGTAACCTCAATGGCGCGAGTTTTATACAATATGGCAATGCAAGAACTCTTTTATATATTTGGCTGGATTTAATCGCCAAGAAAGGGCCAAGTTTTATTTTTAACAGGAATTGGAAACATATTTTTTTGTCCCACGAGCATTTATATGATTCCGCGGGAATTGATTTTTTGATTGATCAAATGGATTTTAATGAAATAGCGAAACAATCGTTAACGCGATTTGACATTATCGCGACGAATCAGAATACGGAAGACAGAGAAATATTTTCTACTGCCGATGAAGATGTGAAAAGAAATCCGGAAATTTTGAAAAAAGCGGCGCGCGCTTCCGTGGCTTTACCGGGAGTTTTTTCGTCAGTTTTAATTACACGGAATTTAAACGGCGTGGAAGCGACTGCCAATTATTCAGACGGTTATATGTATTCCATAAGATACGCGTTAGACATTGCCGGTTGCGATATTGTTTTTATTTGTTCTAACGATCCGATGAATCATACTCACAGAGATTTTCGGGCTTGGTATAATAAGTTTGATTATTCCAGACATCTACTCACGAAATTTGGCATTCAGAGAGAGTTGAAAAAATACGAGAACGATAGAAGAGTGGTTTTGTTGAGATTAGAAGAAGGCGTGCCGACTTTGCGAAATGATGTTTTTGAAAAAGGCGATATTGAAAAAGCCATTAATATGGCCTATGAAGCCGGAGTGAGAATCTTGGGGAGAAAATATAATGAATTGACATCTGACAGTTGACATCTGACGACGGACATTTGACGGTTTACAACTGATGACTGATGACCTACGACTAACGACTAATGACTAATAACTGCAATTTTTATAAAACCGTTTCTTGATTGAAGCGGTTTTTTTGACATCTTTAATACTTCATTATAGACTTTTTCTATTAAGAAAATGTCTGAAAAACAAAAATTAACATTAACTTTAATAATGATTTTTATTGTTTCGGTTTTTGCCGGATTTTTTTCGTATGAGCCTTTATGGGGCAAATACAGTTCTTTCAGACAATGGAGTTTAGGATTGGATTTGGCGGGTGGGAGTTATTTAGTTTATGAAATTGATACGAGTAAAGTTGATTCTCAAGATGCAGATTCGGTGATAAATGGTTTGCGGGATGTGATTGAAAGAAGAGTGAATTTGTTTGGCGTGAGCGAACCAAGAGTTTATACGGAAACAGTGGCCGGTAAAAATCGGTTGATTGTGGAATTAGCAGGCATTAAAGATGTGAAAGAAGCCATTAAACAAATTGGCGAGACGCCATTTTTAGATTTTCGGGAAGTGATAGAACACGGCACTAGTTCGCCGGAATTTATTTTAACAACATTGAATGGTCGTTATGTGAAGAGCGCGAGTTTAAGTTTTGATAATATTACCGGCAAATCGCAAGTGGATATTGAGTTTAACGGCGAAGGCGCCGAAATTTTCAGCGTGCTTACGGAAAAAAATGTGGATAAACCGCTTGCGATATTTCTTGATAACGCCCTTATAGAAATGCCGATGGTCAGAGAAAAAATTTCTGGCGGGAAGGCGCAGATAACGGGAAATTTTTCATTGGACGATGCTAAAAAATTAGTGGAGAGATTTAACGCCGGCGCATTGCCAGCGCCGGTAACCTTAATTAATCAGCAAACGATTGGCGCTGATTTTGGGAAAGATTCTTTAAATAAAGCTATTTTGGCCGGCATTTTTGGCACTTTGGCGGTAATGGTTTTTATGATTTTGTATTATCATAAATATGGCATTTTTGCCGCGGTCGCTTTAATTATGTATGTGGCGTTAACACTCGGGATTTTCAAGATTTTGTCGGTGACAATGACTTTGGCCGGAATTGCCGGATTTATACTTTCCATTGGAATGGCGGTGGACGCGAATATTCTTGTTTTTGAAAGAACGAAAGAAGAATTAAAAAAAGGTTTTAGCGAAAAACTGGCGGTGGAAGAAGGTTTTCGTCGCGCTTGGACATCCATTCGCGATTCCAATATCAGCACAATGATTACTGCCGCGGTTTTGTATTATTTTACGGCCAGTTTTGTGAAAGGATTCGCTTTGACATTGTTTGTAGGGGTAGTGATGAGTATGTTTTCGGCGATTACGATTACGAGGACGATGCTTAGAGTGTTTTTGAAAACGGGGAATATTCAGTAATTAAGTTATAACTAGACGGCAATTAAGTGAAAATTAAATAGTAATTAGATTGGGTAATTAGTGGGAAACGTAACCAAAATAGATGTTGATAAATAACTTGAACAAATTGTCTTTCCGGTGGTTGAATCGATATTCCACCTCTTTAAGATACATCGGAAAGTGATATTTGGAAACACCCC
>Ga0209541_10013091_pt1 | contig 12731 bp, 7 predicted proteins | sample RifCSPlowO2_01_FD_184027 | JGI IMG/M metagenome (GOLD analysis project Ga0209541, IMG submission 184027) | Groundwater microbial communities from Rifle, Colorado - Rifle CSP2_plank lowO2_0.1 (SPAdes) (version 2) | ecosystem: Environmental > Aquatic > Deep subsurface > Groundwater | place: Rifle...
AGCTCAAAAACCAGGAGGATAAGATCTAAAAGTTCCTTGATGTTATGATTAGTTTTTGCCGATACTTCAATAGATGGTACTTCTCCACCGTACTGCTCAAGAGTAACTTCTTCCTTGAAAAGTTGTTGTTTTGCTTTCTCTAAATTTTTTTCCGGTAGATCCGATTTGGTAAAAACCACAATGAACGGAATCTTGCTATCCTTCAGGATTTTTATGCTTTCTTTTGTCTGAGGCATAACTCCATCGGATAAGGAAACAATAAGAAGAGCTATATCGGCTGCCTGCACTCCTCTCTCGCGCATTAATGAAAAGGCTTCGTGACCGGGAGTATCAATAAAAGTTATCTTCTTTTTCTCACTTTCATGAATAAATTCAATTCTTGAAGCTCCTATTCTTTGCGTTATTCCTCCGTGCTCTCTTTCTGCAATATTGGATTTCCTTATAGCATCAAGGAGTGTTGTTTTCCCGTGGTCAACGTGGCCAAGTACAGTAACTACAGGAGAAAATTCTCTCTTTGGATCTGAATTTGAATATTTATTCTGCTTTTTATCCATAAAATATTTTCGCTTAAACCCTTCCCAATTTGTAAATTGCCAACTCTCATATCAGGTAGCCCGCTCTTCTTGGGATTCTTTATCTTCCGGTTCTGCTCGCTCTTCTGGTTTTTTATCGGATGGTTTCCCCTGTTCTTCTGCTGCCTTAGTTTTAATCTCTTTAACTCCTTCATCTTTTATATTTAATTTTTCATTTTTAATTTCTGTTATTTCCCCTTCACCTTCTATTTCAATTCTGTAACCTGTCAGTTTTGAAGCTAGTCTTACATTCTGACCGTCTCTTCCGATCGCAAGAGACAACTCCTCATGCGGAACAAACACATGTGCTGTTTTTTCTTCTTCGGAAAGCTCTACTCTTACGTTTTTTGCAGGAGACAGAGCTTGTCCTATAAAATCTTTCGGATTTTCCTGCCATTGAACAATATCAATCTTCTCAAGACCACCGAATTCCTGAATAATAGCCTGCACTCGTACTCCTTTTTGCCCGACACAGCTTCCAACCGGGTCGATTCCCGACTGTGAAGAATACACTGCGATTTTACTTCTGGAGCCTGCCTCTCTTGCGATTACTTTAATTACAACACTTCCCTGAGCAACTTCCGGAACTTCTCTTCGGAAAAGTCCTTCCAAAATTCCGTTGTTCGCACGGGATACGATAAGCTCCTCCCCTTTTAAACCTTCTCTAATTTCAACAAGATAAACCGTAAGTCTTTGATTGAGATGATATCTCTCACTTTGAATCTGCTCGGAAGGCGGCATTACGGCCTCTGTTTTTCCGACATCTACAATTACAGTGGGGCCGGCAAATCGCAACACCATTCCGTTTACAACAGTGCCGATTCGCATTCTGTAATCAGATAAAATTGCTTCTTTTTCTTTTTCTCTTATTTTCTGAAGGATAACCTGCTTTGCGGTCTGAGCGGCAATTCTTCCAAATCCCGGAGGAGTTACATCTTTATCATTTAGAAAAATTTTTGCTTCGCCGGTATTTTGATCAAGCTCTGCTCTGTATTCTTCTACTTCGACATCCGGATTATCTTTTTTATAGGCTGCAAGAATTGCATTTTTTACCGTATCTAAAACGACAGAGATATCAACGCCACGCTCGTTGGCGACTTGATTTAGAGCCAATGAAAATTCACTTCTTTGTAATGCCGGCATAATATTTCAGGAGGTTGGAATTAAAGAAGGTAAACGATAAATAAATTGTTCATTTAAGTCTTCTAATCCTAAATCCTGTTTGTAGAGTATACCAAAATTGCCTCAATGTGGCAACGGTTAGGATAAATATAAGAGGTTAAAAAGAGGGATTTCCAAGTTTAAATCCTAATTTTTCTAACTTTCTTTCTTCTTCTGATATTAATTCTGGATTCATCTGTCTAATTTCTTCTATTAAAATATTTCCCGCCAGGACATAGTTTCTATATTCTTCAGTCTGGTAACCATCTCTGCCCTCAATTGGCAATCTGCCGCGAATAAGACTAACCTGGTCTTCGGATAAAGAGGTTTGTCCTAAAACAAATCCTACCATGTCAGAGGAGCTTAACCCTGAGGCGGTAATGACATCCCATACAGCGTTATTTACTAAATACGCACGCCACCCAGTCTCGTCCAAGTTTCGGCCTCTAAATTTTTGGACCGTTCTATCCATTAGCTCTTGTATAGTCCTCGGAGGCTGTACCACTTCTACATTTGACATGAGAGATATTATACAGCCAGGATCTGATCTTATTCAATGTTAATTGTAATTTGTGAATTGTTAACTGTTAATTGTATCTTGTCTCCTCTTTTTATCTCATCTTTTAAAATTTTTTGTGCGATTTGGTCTTCAACATTATCTTGAATATATCTTCTTATTGGGCGGGCGCCGAACTGCTCATCAAATCCTTCTTTTATAATTTTGTCTATTAAACTTTCATCAAAACTTATTGTAATATCTTGCTCTAGCATTTTGTCTGAAAGTTCTTTTAAAAGAATTTTAGTGATTTCCTCAATCTCATTTTCTCCCAAAGGTTTGAAAACAATTATTCCGTCAAATCTATTTAGAAGTTCGGGTTTAAAAATTCCTTTTGTCTGTAAAAACTCGAGAAGTTGTTGCCCAAACTTTTTATCGATTGCTGTCCCTTTATTTACTTCTTCGCGGATAAACTCCGATGCGGCATTTGAAGTGGCTATTATTATCGAATCTGCAAACGAAACTGTCCTTCCTTTATTGTCTGTCAGTCTCCCATCGTCCAAGACTTGCAGAAATAGGTTTAAAATATCAGGACTTGCCTTTTCAAATTCATCTAAAAGAACAAGAGAGAAGGGGTTGTCTAAAATTTTATCGGTAAGTTCTCCGCCGGACTCTTCCTCCCCCCGCATTGGTCCCAAGAGTTTTTTTAAAGAGCCGCCTTCCGAGTATTCGCTCATATCAAGTCTTATCATCGAACTCTCTCCTCCAAAATATAGCCTTGCAAGTGCTTTTGAAGTTTCGGTCTTTCCGACACCCGTAGGGCCTAAAAATAAAAATGATATTGGCCGTCCGTCTTCCGATAGTCCCGCACGAAGTCTTCTTAAAGCTTGCGCAATCGAATTAACCGCTTGTTCTTGATCTATAAGTCTTTTGTGAATTTCCTCTTCCAAATTAAGCAGGAGTTTTTTCTCTTCCTTCCCTGGTTTACCAACTGCGATGTGAGTTTTTTCTTCAACTTTTTCTATGACATCTTTTTCCTCAACTATAGACTTGCCGGACAAACTCGCCGTTGCAATAGTATCCTTAAGAAGCGTTACCGCACCTCCCGGAAGAACATTGCCGGGCAAATATTTTTTGGAGTATTTAAGAGATGCTATTAATGCTTTGTAGGAAAACTGGATTCTTGTTGTTTCAACGCCTTCGGATTTCTTAAAAAGCATAGAAAGAGCCAATTTTTCCAAAGGCTCATCAACTTTTATAATTTCAAGATTGCTTACGAATGTTTTCCTTCCTTCAACAAATTTCTTATACGCCCCAGGGGTAATAGTTCCGATTATTCTTATAGCTCCTCTTTCTATGTATGGTGTCAGTACTCCTGAGAGATCAAGGTGAAATGATGAGGACCCGAGAATATTTTCAAAAGACGGAAGGAAAATTATGATATTACCGGCGTGGGCAATTTCCGAAATAAGATTATCAAGCCGACTTTCTAAATCTCCCTGGTTGTCGGTTCCGGCCAGAAGCGCATCAACCAAAAGCTGATAAAATCTGCGGTGGTATAAATTTCCCTTTAAATTTCCCATGAAGCTCTCAATTGCAAGAGCTTCTGCGATTTCCGTTCTTCCACTACCCACTTCCCCGACCAAAAGCGCACTCTTACCTTTATACATTGCCTCCAAAAGTTGCCCAAATTCTTCCTGCCGTTCGTAGGCTTGTGGTTTTTTGCGAAGTATCTCAGGGGTTAGATCAATCATGTATTTTTGGGATTCAATTGTCCATCCGCTTACCCAATCCTCTGCTATACCTTCTCCCCAGAAATGAATTCTAAATGGTTTAGGCGACTCCTCTTGTGGATATCTCGATCTTGCCCATAAAAGAATCTGCAAGAATTCTTCCTTTTTCAAATTTTTATTAAAAAGAAGCCTTGAAGTGTCCTCGCAAAGGAGGATATATGAAGCTGTAATGTCAACAGTTGTGACGTATTTTCCTTTTATTAATTTTACAATTTCAAACGCATTATTTAAAACTTTATCCATTGGAACATCAATAAATTTTAATTCTGTTTCGTTTAAGATGTCTGATTTGGTAAGAAGAAATTTAACAGGTCTTGTTTTTATGAGCTTTCGGACAATCCTAACAGAATTTTTATTAAAAGTTGTAGAACCTAAAGCTTTAAGGGTGAACGAGACAAGAATATCTTTCCCGTCGTTTTTGCTCACTTCCTTTTCCGGTTCCATTCTTAAGACTTTAAACCTCATAAAAACTTCCGCTATGAGAAGTAGTGAAAGGAAAAATAGATAAATATTTTGAGGATTTGATAAGAAGAGCCAAAGAAGGAAGAGAGCTTTAAGCCTTAGAATATATATAATCCAAGATTTATACAAAAAATATATCAGGGCATAATTTTTCATATTAGATAAAAATCAAAGCAATGGTTGCAAACGGCCAAAGTAAAAACGCGATAAATAAAAACGCCTCCAGAGAAATTACGAAAACAAGGATTATCAAATCTGCAAAAATTACGAAAGTTTTTATAAATACACCTATGGAAATTGAGAATACCACTAATCCCTTTCTGTACTCATTTTTCCAAGGCTTAAAGAATGTTTTTGCAAGAATTGGTAAAGATAGTAATACAAGTAAGGCTTTATTTAACGAGCTGAAAAAATCAATAAGCTCTCTCGGAGCTTCAAAATACCAGAATTTCAAAAAAATTACAGGAAGCTTTAGATAGAACATTTTAAACTCTTATCCTAAGTGTAGATTCTTTAATGTTAAATTTCAATCAAACCATTAGTCGTTAGTTGTTAGCAGTTAGTTGTTAGCTGTTAGTAGTTAATCGTTAGTTTGGTGTACAAATCAAAGGACAAAGCTGAAGATTATTTTGTTTGGTTGCGCATTTTGGATCAAATTTGCAATTATAAGTTGTAACGGGCTCAGAGCCGGAAGGTTCTTCTCCTGAGCCTCCACCAGTGGTCGGTGTTGCTGCTTTTGGAGTTGATGCCGGTTGGGTAGGGCTTGCGCCACTTGTTGGCTGTGGAGTCGGTTGTCCCACGCTGGGTGATCCATTTGTCAAAATCAGATCCACCTGCGCTCTGAAAACTAAGGATGTAAGTCTTATTGGATTTGGGTCAGGAATTATCTGGCCATTAAGATTAAATACCAAATTATAAGTTCCCTGACTAAGATTTCCAAACTCATAATACCCGTCTCCTCCTGTATTCCTTGAGGAAGCGGAAGTCCCCGAAATTGCTGCTTCAACTCCTGCAATGCCTTGCTCCCCAGCATCTTTAACTTTATTATCATTTGTATCTTCAAAAGCATAGCCGAAAATTGAATAAGAAACAGGTCCTGATGTAACCGAAGGGGCTATTGTTACATTTGGGATTGTCGGAAGAGGTGTTACTGCCGTTGAACAGCTTTGATATTTGGGCAATATCTGAGTTCGAAGCCAAGCCTTCTCAACAGGGTCAAATTCTCCATGACCGCAAGTTGCTGTACTCATAAGACTGTTGCTGTATCCGCTTGCCCCGCAATCACGGGAATATGGAGCATATAAGTATTGCGAGGTACAACCCGGATATCCTCCCCCTCCGGTAATATCAACCCAGAAATCCTGACCGGCAGGCTTGTCGCTGCAATTACTCTCCGCGGAAACCGAACTCCTTATATCAGCATTCGAATTCCCTGCTCCATAAATATAACGATCCCACAAATATCCTACCCCGTGCCCTAGAACTTCATGAGGAGCAACGTTATCTAACTGAAGTTTTGTTGCAAAAATACCAAGATTTCCACCTTTTCCGTTAAAAGCCCCGAGTATTTGACCGCTACCTTGTGGGTGTCCTAGTGTGTCGGTTAAAATCACCAATTTTAGATGATCACTATCAAGACCTTGAAAATTGGGGAACCTTCCAAAGACTTCATCCCTTATTTTGTTCCATGTTGATGGAGAGTCAAAACAATTAATATTCATATACTGTCCGTTGGTGCAGCCCAAAGGTTCGGTATTAAAAATACTTTGTATCTCTAGCATCCCTGGCTTTTCAATGTAGGGAGACAAGAACTGAAACTTGTCCGTCACTTGGGAAACTATCTGATTGTATTTTGCTTCATCTGTAAATCCGTCGCTTATAAAAACAATTTTGACGTTTGTAGTGCAGGCTTCACTTTGGGCAAATACTTTTTTTACAATATTAAAACTTGTTGATTTGGGAAAAGTGAATTCAAGCACCTTGACATCATTCTTTAAAATTTCAGCTTTTTTTGCATTTGAGAAATAAGGCACATAAACTATGTTTTCAAAACTTTTTGGTTGAGGTGGGAGCACAAAGCCTGATTGAGTGGCCTCAGGCGGAATATAAATATTGTAGACAATTTCTTCTGCTATATGAATATCCGTTTCATATATGACTTTGTTATTATTATCAAGTACTTTGAGACGATAAGGAGAAAGACCCACCTGTGATGATGTAGCTTTTCCTTCTAGGAGTTTTGTTCTTTTGACTATAAGGTTTTTGCTTTCGGTGTTATATTCAAGAACTATTTCCCACATCTTTGAGGAAGAAGACGGAATTTTCTCTTCCATTTTATTTCTTGAAGCAACAAAAACAGAAAGCGGAACAAAAACTAAAATAAGAAGGACCAACAAGAGGAATATTTTTTGAATTTTTGTAAGCTTATTGATAGCTTGTCCCACAAAATTAAATAGTTTCATGTTGAGGTTGTCCCCGCTTGCGAAAGACTGTTTACGGGCACATCTTCAGCTAGCCCCACAGAAGTTGGAGAAACAGGAGGATTTGTCGGTAGGTTTCCTGTTAGAGGGGGTGTAAATTGTCCTGTATTATTCGGATCCACTCCGTCCTGAGTGGCCAAAGTACCGTTATTTGTTACCTGTCCTTGTGCGAGAGCGGTCTTTGTGAACACAAATTCTTCACCTGAGGGATTAAAGTCAACCAAGATTTTATCACCTTTTACAAAAGTCTTATTTATTATAAGGATTGCAATGGGATTTTCTATCGAGCTTTGGATAAGCCTCCTAAGCGGTCTTGCCCCATATACCGGGTCGTATCCCTCTTTTGCCAGCCTATCTAAGGCACCTTTTGAAAGTTCAAGCTCAAAACCTTGCTGGACAAGAAGTTTTCTGGTGCTATTTATCGAAAGCTCTGCAACTTTTGTCATGTCCTTGGCAGATAAAGGTTCGAAGATTACAACCTCGTCAAATCTATTCAAAAGCTCGGGTTTGAAGAATTTTCGAAGTTCCGAAATAAGAAGTTTGGAAAGTTCTGAAAATTTCTTCGCCCCCTCTTCCTGTGAAACTTCTTTTCCATTTTTCTTAATAGTTTCCAATTCCTGTTGTATCAATATGCTTCCTATATTCGACGTTGCAATAACAATAGTGTTCTTAAAAGAGATTGTATTACCTTTATTATCCGTAAGTCTCCCATCCTCAAGCAGTTGAAGAAGTATATTAAATACATCGGGGTGTGCTTTTTCAACTTCATCCAGAAGAACGATCGAGTAGGGTTTTCTTCTGACCGCTTCCGTAAGCTGTCCGCCTTCTTCATATCCAACGTAACCCGGAGGAGCTCCTATTAGTTTTGCAACCTCGTGTTTCTCCATATACTCACTCATGTCAAGCCTTATCATTGCCTCTTCTTTGCCGAAAAGTATTTCCGCAAGTGTTTTGGCAAGCTCTGTTTTTCCAACACCGGTCGGTCCCAGAAATATAAACGATGCAATAGGCCGGTTCATGCTCGAGAGCCCAATTCGGCCGCGTCTTACAGCTTCTGAAACTGCCTTTACTGCTATCTCCTGATTTATTAATCTCTTGTGAATAGTATCTTCAAGACGAAGAAGTTTCTCGCTTTCATTTTCGGTAAGTTTCGTTATGGGAATTCCGGTCCAGCTTGAAACAACTTTCTGAATATCTTCTTCCGTAACGTTTGCATCCGTTCTCCTGCCGGCACTTATTTCCAGTCTCACCTCTGCGGCCGCTTCATCAAGAAGATCAACTGCCTTATCGGGTAAGAATCTCTCCCCAATATATCTTTTTGATAATTTCACTGAAGCCTCAAGCGCCTGTTGTGGAAAAACTACTTTATGAAAACTTTCGTATTTCGGTTTTAAAACCAGAAGCATCTCAACCGCAGTCTTTTCATCGGGTTCGGCAACTAGAACCGGTTGAAATCTCCTCTCGAATGCTTTATCTTTCTCGAAATATTTTCTGTATTCCGTTGTCGTCGTTGTTCCGATAATTTGTAATTGCCCGCGGGCAAGAAATGGTTTAATTATATTTGATGCATCCAATGCCCCTTCCGTATCGCCGGCACCTATTAAGGTGTGGATCTCATCAATAAAAAGAATAACTGAGCCGCTCGCTACCTGAGTTTCTTTTATAACATTTCTAAGTCTTTCCTCAAACTCACCTCTATGAGACGCACCGGCTACCAAAGAGGACAGATCAAGCTGAATAATTCTTTTATTCTGAAGGTCCCTGGGAGCGCTGCCGTCTACAATTTTTTGGGCAAGACCTTCAACTATTGCAGTTTTTCCAACCCCTGCCTCGCCTATTATGATAGGGTTATTCTTGGTTCTTCTAAGAAGAATGTGGACGGTTCTTTCAATTTCAGTATTTCTTCCCGCAATCGGGTCAAGCTCTCCATTTTTAGCCTGAGCTGTCAAGTCTACGCCGTAACTTTCCAATGAAGATTTCTTTCCGCTTGTATAGTTGGTTGATTTGGAAAGAGTTTTTTCTATGTCTTCTTTTCTTAATCCTTGTTGGGTGAGCATGCCTGACGAACTTGCCTGCGAGAATAGAGCAAGTAGAAGATCTTCGGGAGTAATAAATTCAACTCCTCTATTTTTTACCATTAAGTGAGCGTCGTCGAAAATTTTTTTGGATGCTTCGCTTAGGGTCGGTTCCCCTTCAAAAGTTCCTGCAACGGCTTTGCTTTGTATTTCTTTTACAATTTTTGACGGATCTGCGGAAAATTGGGAAACAAGTTTAAAAATTTCACCGTCAAATAAAAGACCTGTTAATACTTGGTCCGGTTCAATAAGGGCTTGTTTTATTTTTTTGGCTTCCTGTTTTGCTAAATTTAACACGTTTGTGGAACGTGTATCCAAATGGGATAATACGGAAAGTCCTTGCCGAACATTTGGTTCCATAGGAGAAGCCGAACCAAAAGTAGAAAAGTTAGGTGGAGAAACAATTGGCGACTGGGGTAGTGGTGATTGAGGCAAGACTTGTCCTTGATCTTCCATCGTATATTTTCTTGATCCGAATAAATTACCAAACATAATTTCTTACTGCGAACAGGTAAATGGGTGGTCTTTATCTGTTTTTACCATTCCTCCCCACTCTAAAACTGTAAATCCATTTCTTTGCGGAGTAATTATTTCCGGATTTTGAACGCTTATCGGCTTTTCTAACATTTCAAAATATAATCTTACTCTTATTATTGAATCAGGGTTAGGATTTATATCCAGCGGTTCTATTTGATTTATTGATTTTTGATCCATAACTCCTACAAAATAGAAAGGCGAGGAAGGAAGAGCTTTTTCCCAATATTCTATGAATTCTTTTGATTCTTTATTGTTAAGACCAAGTTTTGGGAGAAGATCATTAAATAATTCAGGGATCTCCCTTCGCGTAACTACGAAACCCTTGTCTGGTTTTGTTATTTTAGAATCCGGGACTTTGGATTCATAATAGAGGTACGGATATTGATTATTGTTATTCTCCAAAGTTCCATCGGGATTTGCCACAACAGTCCAGCCTGTAGATTTATTATAATCGGGGATAGTTAAAGTAAAGAATCCTGTTGTGTTAACTTTAACATTAACATTTTCTCTTTTCTCAGGATAAAGATAAATTGCAGGCTTACACGATGGTGTCCACCAGGAATAACCTGGAGTTGAGACAAAAATAACTTTTTTAAGCTGGAGTGATTTTTTGGACTCGGTAAGATCTATCTCATTATCAGTTCCAAGATATTCATAAACATCATTTCCGTCTATTAAATATATTGTTCCTAAGTGAAACCGAAGAGGAAGATTGGCATTTTTGCTCTCAACTTTAAGAGTGCCAACAGATCTTACCCCGGACAACCCGTTTAGAAAAGAAATGGTATACTTTGGAGTCTGACTGCGAACATAGGCAGGTTTAAGCTCAGGATCCGAGGCTCCGGGACCACTTATATCTTTTTTGTTAAATGCACTTGGAGGAAAACTTTTAGTATCTCCGGCTACTACGCTTATTGTTCCGCCTGATGATTGACATTTTTTAATATATTCTGGAATGTCCTTTCCGTGTTTTAGATAAATTTTAAAAATATATGGCGAGTTTGGCGGTGATTCCGGATTTTGTAGAACAAAAACTAGATCAGGATCTGGAGTCTTTTGGAAATAATCGGCTCCCTCTAAAAGGTAGATTTTACGCCCGCCACTATTCTCTCCTGTATCTGTCATTTCTTCAAACTTATACTTTTCCACAACCTGCGCATCGCTTTTTATAAGATCGTACGACTCTCCTTGGTAGGTAACTGTGTCTGTCATAATAGGAGCACCTTCATCGACACACGCGACAGAGGTGGCAACAGGAGGAGTATTACTTTTAGGCTTGTTTGGGGTAAAAAGGCCGGAAAACGCGGCCGCCCCGACAACCGCAATCACAATCAAAAGCAATATTATTTTATTCATATACTATGTACTATAGTAGCATTTTATAACGCCTCCAGCAATTATTAATGTAAATTTATTCATTAGTCTTTATATCCTCCTTGGAGGAGGGTTTTAGTTGATTCTCGGACTCCTCGATTTCTCTTTGTTCTTCAAGTTTCATTTCTTTTGGTTTTTCTTCCTTCTTTTTTTCAGCTCCGAGCATCGTATCTTCGTTTTCCTGCTGTTTATCCATTTCAGATACCACTGTTTTTGCCGCCTCCAATTTAGCCTTAAGATACGCAATAACCTCAGTCTGGGCAAAGCCTCCGATAAGAAGGAATGGTAATATCGCACCGACTTCCTCCATCCCTTTTGAAACATTCTGAGGCTCTGAGGAAATCAAGAGATCTATGGTTTTACTTATTTTTTCTATATCGCTCTTAACCCACTCTTTTCTGTTTTTTTGCTTACCTTCAATAGTCTTTGGGGGATCAAGTTTTAGGTAATTCTCCTGCCATATTTTTTTGACAGACTCGTAGTCGTCAATGCTTACCGCCTGCACTCTATTTGCGACCGGGAATGCTGCATCAAACTTAATTCCCTCAGAGCCGGCAGCTTCAAGAATAGATATCGCAAGTTGATCCCCTTTCTCTTTGGCTTCAAGAAGATTTTGTTTAAGCCCATCATCCATACCGGCATTTCCCTTTTGTACTGCGGAGAGAACCGAAGCTGCAAGCGGATCTCCTTTCCGTGAAGCTTCTGCTAACAAGCTGTTAATAGCTTTCAGCTTTTGTCTATCTTCAGGAGACGCAGCGGCTGGATTATTTAAACTATTAAATAGCGTGTTTAATCTGCCGCCGTCAACAACTGCCTGTTTACCTGTAACAGAGTCTGCCGCAGATAAGATTGAATTTGCAAGAGGGTCTCCTCTTTGAGCCTCTTGCTTTAGTCGTTCGTTAATAAGATTAAACCGTTGCCGTTGGGCAGGAGATGTAACTCTCTTTGGGTCAGCAATTCCCTCAAGCGCTTCATGCATTTTCGCCAATTCCTGATGGCTTCCAATACTTGAGGACATCAAGGACGTTTCATATCTTGCTATGTCCCTCATTGTAGGAACGCTTAGATTAGCAAGTCTTAAGACTTCAGTTCCCACCCTCCCTGAAGCGCTTTGGATATTTGCTGCCTGAGTGCTTATGTTTACCTCGTTTGATCTTATCTGGGGAATTGCAATTTTTGAAGAAATAAATGGCAGGGGCTTTGCGAGTCCCGCAGGAGCGGATGAGGAGGGTGGAAGTTGTCCGCCATTTCCTCTCCCAATAAGAGAAGCCCCTCCTGATACCAATTGCTTAAGCAGGGTGTTCTCTCCAAATGAAAAATCGTGCAGAAAGTCGAGGAAAATCTGAAGAAGAAGGAAGGGTAGTATTATAACCACCCAAAGCATCAGAAGTGCTACAACATAAAGAGCGAACGTATCGGGGTTATTAACGCTGTTTGTAAGACTGACTATTTGCCCAGGTCCTCCCAGGAGAATACTTATTGCAGTAGGATATTCTTCGGGCTTATTAAAATTAAATTTTAGTGGTATTCCCGGGTTTGAACTCCATAAATGAACAAGTCCTGAAAGGAAAATTGCAAAAATTGGTGCATAAAGTAGCCATCTAAAAAATTCTCCCACCCAAATCTTGGCGGTATTTCTTATAGGAGAATACAGTAAGAGCAACGGAAATATTGGGGAAATTACGATGAAAAACCAAAGAATTATTTTTCGAAGGAGAAGAACTCCTACCATTACATAGTAGGTCAGAGCTGTTAACTTTACCAAAAGTAGGGAAACAAAA
>Ga0209541_10013092_pt1 | contig 12731 bp, 22 predicted proteins | sample RifCSPlowO2_01_FD_184027 | JGI IMG/M metagenome (GOLD analysis project Ga0209541, IMG submission 184027) | Groundwater microbial communities from Rifle, Colorado - Rifle CSP2_plank lowO2_0.1 (SPAdes) (version 2) | ecosystem: Environmental > Aquatic > Deep subsurface > Groundwater | place...
CTCTTGTTTTTGGAGATTATCCTGATTCAGGCGTTATTGGCGTTACATCGGTTTGGTACACAAGAGTTGGAAAAAGGATAGTTGAATTTGACATGCTTCTTAATACTGATTTTGTATGGGGAGATGCAACTCTTAATTCTAGTGCTATGGACTTGCAAAATATTATAACTCATGAACTTGGCCATAGTATCGGGCTTGATGACATTTATTCAACTTCATGCTTAAGTGTTACAATGTATGGCTATTCTACTGAGGGAGAAACAAGCAAGAGAATCTTAGAAACCGCTGATATAGCTGGCTTGCAAAAAATGTATGGTGTTTAAACCCCCAAACTTTTAAAAACCCCCTTTCCCTGTAAAAAATATGGTTAATAAGAGGTTGGTCGCATTTTCTTTAATATTACTATCCGTATTAGCAATTGCTTTGCTTGTAAATGCAGAAGGCTCATCAACACGAACAAACGGGAATAACGACTCTGGAAATAATGATACAAACCAGACTAATCAAACAACCGGCATGCAAAGATCTTGCATAAATAATTCAGACTGCTTTGGGGGTTCTGAATGTGAAGGTAATGTCTGTGTTTTAGATGCCGAAGACGAAGAAGAAAATGAAACAGATGATGATTCTGATGACGATGAAAATGAAACAGAAGATGAAGATGATTGTGGGTGGAGATGCGCAAAATGGTCAATGTGTGAAAATGGGACTGCGTCAAGAACATGTCAAAATGTAAATAACTGCACAACCGAAGCACCTAGACTTTCTAAATCATGTTTTGAAAGAGATAAAGTATGCTGTAAGATAACAGAAACTGAGACAGAAGACAACGTAACAAAGACCAAAACAGAATTTAATTACGAAGACAGAACATCCTGTTTAGAGCAAGATGAAGAAGGGCAAACAAAAGAGATTGTCGCCAAAGGGCTTTGTACGGTCAAGATAAGGGAAGAATGTGAATATGATGGAATGAAAGAAAGAATAAAATGCAGGCTTGAGAACCATAATAGATTTGAAAACTTCTCAGATTCAGACGAATCCTGCGAGGGATTGAGAAATAAAGGATTGTGTGTTGCTCTATATGTTATATCTCAAAACTGCTACAAGATTGAAGATGGAGAAAAAAGAGACAGATGTTTCAAAATGGTTTCAGAATTCAGAGAAATACATGTAGGCAGTGAGGTAAATGAAAGCGAAAATAAAACAGAGGCTAGGGAAAGGGTAAAGCATTATATGGTTCTTGTCTTATACAACTTGCAGCAAAAAGTTGAGAAAGCAGTAAATAAAAGTAAGCTAACTTCAGAACAGGGAGCTTCATTAATTGAAAAAATAGTTGAAATAAAGCAGAGCATCCTAAACGGAGAAAGCAAAGAATCAATCAAATCTCAAATTAGAGAACTAAAGAACTTATGGAAAACTTACAAAGCAGATGAAGGTGAAAACGATGAATAAAAAAGTAGTTTGGGCAATTGTTACAATAGTGGTTATTGTAGGGATAATATTGTTAGCAACAATGGGTAATGACAAAGTCTCAAACACTCCAGGAGGAACAGAACTTCCAGATACAACCCAAGCACAATATAACAATCTAGCAACTTCAACAGGCGACTTTGCTGCACTTGAAGAGGCTACAGAACAGCTAAGTTAATTATACGGTTTCTAAATCAATATTCTAATATGGAATTATCAAGAAGACTTTTCCACCTTATTCCATATTCCTGTCTAAGTCTTCTCCTTTCTTCGTCAGCCTTCTCTCTTTCATAACCCTTTAAATCTCTCCTAAGGCTCATCTTTATTTGACCTTGAGATGCCTTCTTTATTTCTTCAATCGTCTCTCCTTGTGAAGGCTTCCTGTATAATGGAACAGCAAAATCGAGAGATCCCTGTCCCTTTTCATCAAAGGCGGCATCCTCTCTAGTTCTCTTAATCAAGCCCCCACAAACGTGTCTCATATCGCACGGATCACATTTTCTCCCCCTCTCGGGATAAACCACCCCTTGATTAAGAGTAATGTTTATTCCATCAATCATCCTTACGAGCTCAAGAAAGTGGCCATCTGTTCTTGAAGATTGATGAATTACTTTCTTGTTCGTTCCTAACGCCTCTATCATGAAAAATTCAACGCCAATATCTGGATCAACATACATAGGATTCCCCATATACATGTGTCTCTTATCCTCTAAACCAAGTTTTCTGGCAAAATCAGCATCGCATCTGGCCAAAGAGCAAATGGCAGCATTATATAATGTCAGCTGCAAATCATACTTTTCTTTCATTGGCCCAACCCACGGATTCCCTGACTTGAAATCCCTCACAAAGACCTTGCTATCTTCTCTTCGAATCTCATCAATTCTTCCTCTAAACCTCTCTCCAAGAAGACTGAATTCAAAAGGCATCTCTGCGAACAAAGGCCTTCCAACCTCACTTAAATAATCATACAAGCCCTTGCATATTCCATCTAACTGTTTCTCTACAACATAAGGCTCGCTTTCATAACTCCACATAATTGGAAACTCGGCATTCTTAGAACCTATTACAAGGCTCATCCATTTTCCTCTTACGTACTTAGAAAATTCGTCCCTGTTTGAATATTTTTTCCTTGAAGACTTCTTGGCAGCCTGTTCCTCTGTTCCCAGCTTGTTCCAAAACTTTTCAATTGAAGTATGCAACAGCCCTCCTTTTACATAGGCACTCAATCTTAAGGCATCTTTTTTGTCAACATACCTAAGCCAATATCTCATCTTGCAATAGTTAGCATAGTCAATACGAGTAGGACTCCAATATATCACCATATAGAACACCACAGAAATGAATTTAAATTGATTTCTATAGTATGAAACATGAATAAATTAGAGGAAACTGTCGAAATCTCCGGAGCCGCGCTTTACAATATAGTTCGACATATTATTGAAAAACGGTCAAGAGAAGCGATTGGAGATTTAATAGGAAAGAAAAGTAATGGAAATTATCTTATCGGCAATGCTTATCCCTGGGTTAGTGCAAAAACAGACTATAGCAATGCGGGATACGGAGATCATGTTGCAAGAAGATGGATAATCGATATGGATAAAACACTAAAATTTTCTGGATCCAGGTGGTCAACAGTGGGTCAATACCATAACGCACATTACAAAAAATTTGAAAAAAGAGAGTATATCTGGCAACCAGATATTGATTTTTTTAGAGGTATCATGACCTCAACAGAGATGGAAGAATCTATTCAAATAGTCGGAGCATCACGAACTAAAAAGTATGATAATGGAAACAAACCAAAAAGAACCACAATTCATTATGCAAAAAAGCTGAGAATTCATATAATAAATGAGAACAGAGGTCACGATATAATTCTTGCATCTTACAAGCTAACCCACGACAATATAGAAGAGCTTCCCCTAAAAAGAAGAAAATTAAAGGTTGTAAGGATAAACGATTAATCAAAAGCTTTTTAAGCTAAATTTATCATTCTATTACCATGTTCAAAATTAATATTTCAAACAAAGAAGGAAAGACTTACAAGCTCGAGTTGGAGAGCGAAGAACTTATGGGTAAGGAAATAAAAGATAAGATAGAAGGAAAAGATCTAAACGCTGATCTTGAAGGATATGAGCTTGAAATTGCTGGAGCAAGTGACAAGGCAGGAATTCCAGCACTAGACATCGTTGAAGGAATTGGCTTGAAAAGAGTTCTTTTAGGATATGGAAAAGGAATGCATAAAAGATCTAAGAAAGAAGGAAAAAGAAAAAGATCTAATCCAACACCAAAAGGACTTAGAAGAAGAAAAACAATAAGGGGAAAGGTGATATCTCCAGACATAGTTCAGATAAACATGAAGGTGACAAAAGTAGGCAAAAAACCTTTATCAGAAATATTCCCTGAACAAAACAAACCAAAGGAAAAACCAGAAAAACCTTCGGAAATCCCAACACAATAATCTTTAAATATCCTATATACCGAATTCTATAATGCCAAATAAAGAATACAAATCATTTGAACAACTGGCTTGGGATGAATTAAAAGAACCACTAAGTGAATTTGCCTCCAACTTCTGCAAAACATTATGGGGGGCATATACCCTTCCATTTAGAATTCCTACATTTGTAAGAAAAACCGCAACCAACTCAAATTTAGCACAAAGAGAGCATTACTTCAACAGAATAGATAATACACCTAGCACTTCAAAAGCCTCTGGGGAAGCTTTGGGATTTATGGCAGGAATAACAGCACTAGCAGTCTCAACATTCGGAGTGATTTCAGAAGCCCCAGATTATAGGTCATTATATGTTCTAGCAGTAACAAATGCTCTCTCAGGAATTTATGAAACAACAAAGGGAATCGTTGCCCAAAGAAGAAATTCAAAACTAGAGCAACAAACACAGATACCAGCACAATAATTCTAGAAAGAATAATTTAATCAATAGATAATATAAATTCTTAAAAACAGCCTTTTTCTAAACAATAAAACTTAGTGAAGAAAAATGCTTATAAATGCTTGGATTAACTCTAAGTATGAACAGAAATTCAAAGAAGAAAATCAATCAATTCGAGTATTAACTCTATAAAAACCTAACAAACTTATTATTCTTATCAACTAAAATGTTCATGGCTTCTATTGGCTTATCAGTAAGTTCAAAACCCATTACAATTATTTCTTCCCCCTTCTTTATGAGATGGGCAGATGCCCCATTCATACAGATAATGCCAGAATTCCTCTTTCCAAATATGACATAAGTCTCTAGCCTCACGCCAGAAGTGTTGCTCACGACTAAAACCTTTTCCCCTAACCAAAAACCAGCCTTTTCAATAAGCTCTTGATCAATAGTTATGCTCCCAATATACTCGAGATTAGCCTCTGTAACAATTGCCTTATGAATCTTTGATCTTAAAATAAACCTCATATATCTTCCAATATAAATATCTTTATAAAATTTGCATAAAAGAGATAATCATGGGAAAAACTAAGATTTTACTCATTGGAATATTAATAACGATAGGGGTAAGCGTAGTTGTTCTATTCATCCACTTATCAGGCTTATCATTAACCTCTCTATCAATATTTTCGCCAGAAGAAGCAAATGTTAAAACCTCAAACCTAAAACAAACAAATTCTCACGCCTGGACAAAGGCTATATGTGATAAAGACAATTTCTGTCAGGATTATTTGATAGAATGTAAAGGCCAAAATCTCATAAAGCTTAGCCCAATCACCGGAGCTTTTGCCAAGTTCGATGACTCCTGGCAAGATCCAAGATCTTTAGAAGACAGAGAAAAATTGTGTGAGTAATGAGCTTGTAATCCGATTATTTCTTCTTCACGACAACCTGATGCTTTATGCCTTTGACAACCCATCTCACCTTTCTTCTCTTCATAAGCATATTTTTCCTGCATTTTGAAGAACAAAGATAATTAACAGTCCCATCATTCTTCACTAAAGTAACTCCTTTATGTAAATGATAATCTTGTTTGCAGAAAACACATTTGGGCATTTTATGATCTCCTCTCCACTCTATAAGCTAATTTGCCCTTATCAACCTGAGTTTTAATAATCTCAAAACCTTGTTTTCTTAAATTAGTTTCAAAATTTTCTCCATATTGCCTAGAATCATATCCTTGAGGAATAGACGCTTCAATTACGCCGTCCTCTCCAATTCCAAAATCATGCAAAACATTTCCTGCAATGATCTCTGGCTGTCTATCACAAAAAAGGCACATTTTAAGAGTACGCTCCTCCATTTGACCAAGCTTGGGTGAATGGCATGAAAAATCTATGTTTCATACTAAGTATACGCTCCCTTTGACACCTTGCTTTTAATTCTTCTTGCCTCAATTTCTGTCTCCCTAAGCATCAAAACATCGCCAACTCTTACAGGCCCTTTCACATTTCTTCTCATAGATCTTCCCTCATCCCTACCAGCTTGAACAAGAGCCTTGACCTGTGTAATTTCTCCCCTAAAGCCAGTTCTCCCAACAATTTCTTGAATTACAGCCGGAACAACCTGTCCCAGAATCTTATCGGATCCTCTAGATCCTACTGATTGTTTCTGTTGCTGTTGTGCTTGTTTCTGTTGTTGGGGAGATTTTTGTTGTGTTTTTGCCATGTTAATGAGAACTTATGAAATTATTTAAATTTAGCAAGGTCTTTTTCAGCATCTCCAGCATTAATTATTGCTATAGAAGACGCAGCAACGCTCAATCCGGCAGCTAATCCTAGCTTATTTTTGTTGTCCGCTTCATGACATGGAATCTTCTTTTCCTTGCATAAAACTGGGAGGTGCTGAACAATTTCCTTTGGCTCAACATCAGCAGCATAAACAACAAGTTTAGCTGTTCCTCTTTCTATAGCTTTAGTAACTTCGTTAGTGCCTTTTTCAATCTTGCCGGTTTTTCTCGCTTTTTCTATAACTGAATAAATATCTGTCATATTAATTTTTTAAGGTATTTAACTATCCTAGAACGAAAAATAATCTTCATCTGAACATTTCCGCTCATCGGATAAATAGAGATGAAAAATTAGGTTTATAAGTTCTTCGGTTAAGGTTTCCAAGAACCTATAGATCGAAGAAGGGACTTCAGAGACCTATAAAATTTTTCTTAAGGAAGATATTCTTCTATTTTCAATTAAACACTTGTATCTCAGACAATATAAATCTTTTAAAACTAATTAGACAAGAAAACAGCATGGTAAATGAAGAGCCAAGAAGCCTAGCAGATTTATTAATAGAAGATATTGGCGTGAAAAATATCAATAAATCACTAGGTAAGATAATAGGGGACTTCAAAGTAAAATTACTATCCTACAAAGAAGCCCACAAGCTTAGTAAAGAAGAAACCTATTTCTTGGGGTTAGAGGTAGCTAATAAAATTTCAGCTACACCTTACAGTTTCTCATTTTTAGCTGGAAAGATGAGATACGAGCTAAGTTTAATGATAGACAAAAAAAGCATAGAAGAAAAATAAAGAGAAAGACTTTTATAATTCCCAACCTTAAAATAATCATGTGTTTAGCAATTCCGGGAAAAATAATAAAAATTGAGGGTGATCTTGCAACCATAGATTATGGAACTGAAAAGAGAGAGGCAAAGATAGTAAGAGGAAATTTTAAAATGGGGGATTATGTTATTGTTCAAGCAAAGATAGTGATAGAAAAAATTCCCCTTAGCCAAGTTAAATCATGGAAAAAGGTTATTGAAAATGCTTCCTGAAGTTTTCTTTTTAAAATACGCCTACCCTTGCTCATTCATAATAAAACAAAGAGGTGAAATAGACGAAAAAGAGATGGAAGAGCTTAGACAAGCAGCCATAAAATCATTACCTCTTCCAAAAGAAAAACTAGAAAAAATATTTTTCAGGGCGTTTCAAAAAATATCTCCAATAGCGAAAAGAATGAAAAAAGACGTATGGGATATTGAAGTTCTAAGAGAATACTTCATAAATCAACACAACAACATCATAGAAAAAGGAATGTACGCGTATGCACAAGCACCCCAAACACTAAAAAACCTATGCAAAGTCCACAAAGCAAAGGTCATTGAAAAAAATGAGGATGCCCTAATTGTTGAATATGGGGAAGGCAACATAAGACCCGTTTTAAACGAACTCGTTCCTCAAGCAAAGGTTGGCGATATAGTAACAATTCATTATGGCTACGCTGTTGAAAAGTTATAGAAAATTTTAAACCTTAAACTATAGTTCTTGCACCCCTTCACTCTTGACTCTGGCCACTACAAATGCTCCAATCAAGATCAAAAGTGATCCGATTAATTGAAGCATTAAAACCTTCTCATTAAGCCATATCATTCCCAAAACTAAGGAAATAACTGGTGATAGCAATAAAATTGTTGATGCTTTAGACAAGTTAATGTGTTTCAATCCTAAATAGTAAGTAAGAACATACAAGAAAAGCAATCCGCCAGAAACAAGAATATAAACTAATTGTTGAGATGTCAAACTTGTTATAAGATTGTATCTTCCTAAAATAAACATCAACGCAAACAGTATAATTGCCCCGAAGAACATTCTAGAAAAAACCACAACCCAGTTGCTTTCTTTGTTAAGCATCGCTTTCTTGGCTATAGTGCTTTCAACAGCCCATAAAATCGTTGCTACGAGTATGAGCATATCCCCAGTCCTCATTGCACTAGAAATATTAGAAAATTCTATTAACACCAACCCAACAAGCATAATTCCCAAAGCGATAAGAAGTTTTTTCCCTATTTTCTCCTTAAGAAAAATAAAAGCCAAAATGCAAGCGTAAATAGGAAGTGTCTTATGTATAAATGCGGCCCTTCCAGCAGTCGTAACCTTTAATCCTGTAAAGAACAGCCAAAAGGCAAAACTTCCCCCAACAATCCCGATTGTCAAGAGCCACTTCCATGAAACCTTGTTAAAGCTCGTTTTATTTTTCCGAGAAAAGTAAAGAGAGATAAAAAAGAAGATAATCCCAATAAAAAACGCCCTTAAAGAAGTAAGAAGCAAAGGATCGACACTTACAACAAAAAACTTATTAATAACGATTGAAGCTCCTGAAATTATTGCAGTCAAAATAATAAGAAAGGTCCCAAGAAATTCGTTACTTGCGTTACTTGATTTGTTAGAAGTATTAGTTCTCTCCGCCCTTTTTCCTTTCATCATATCTCAAAGGAAAAAGGTTTTTTAAGGTTTTCTAGCTTAATATGGCATGAAGATTCTTGTCTTTGGAAATCCTCTCGTTGAAATAGACTCTCTAGCCTTAAGAATAATGCCAAAAATTTCCAAACTCTTTCCAAAAATAAAATTTATAGAAGCAGACTCAACAGAAACCCTCCAAAACCACGGAAGAGATTTGAGAATATTAGATGTAGCCAAAAATATAGAAGAGATTAAAATTGTGAAGTTTGAAAAAGACACCGACATGGAAAAGCTAGAAACCGGAAAAATATTTTCAATGCATGACTTTGACCTTGGATATAATCTTAAAATACTGAAGAGTCTAGGTAAGATTGACAGCGCAGAGATAATATGTCTTCCAATGAAAATGAGTGAGGAAGATGCAGTTAATCAAATCCATTTAATCTTAAGGAAATGGGTTGCACACGACATGCACGGATCATAAGCCCGTATCATTTCCTCAACCTTAAGCGAGATCCCCTCTTTGTTCGCTTTTTTCTTCAAAAGCTCCTCAACGTATTTTGCAATATCTTTTTCAATGTGAAATATGTTTTGTTGAGTTGGTATGCAAAGTTCTGGCTTTTTTACAGTTCCATCCTTTAACATCTCAAGCTTGTAATATAAAGTCCCCCTAGGAGCTTCAACAACGCCCACTCCAATTCCATCTCTAGGAACTACCTTTGCAAGTTTTTCTTTTTTAATGTTTTTAAGAAGCCATTCTAAATACTCAACAGAATTATCGACAGCCTGGACACATTCTATAGCCTGGGCGAGGTTATTATCAAAGACTGAGTCAGATGGAAACTTAGCAAGATACTTTGCACAGTCCTTTTTTGTCTTTTTATGCAAGCTATCTCTGTTTAAGTTCAGCCTTGAAACCGCCCCAACAACAAAATCTTCTCCTTTCCATGTAAAGGCATCTGCAGTAGAATAAGGGAGAACAACTCTATCAAGATAATCTGCATATCTATCCTCACTTATAACGCTCCCATCTGCCGTTTTTATAAAACCGTCAACATAATTATAATCTTTATTGAATAAAGCAACGTAATTTGTCTTCCTCTTAAAGTCCACCCTATAATTGTAAAAAACCTCTGCAAGGTCAAGTATCTTTCCTCTAACCTGATTTAATTTGGCAATAGCTTCTTTCATCATTGTCTTTGAAGGAAAGCTCGTAAATCCTCCGACAGCCAAAAATGGAGGATGAACCGCTCTTCCTCCTATAACCGTTGAAAGAAAAGTTCCAGCGTCCTTGACATCTAAACCATCATGAACCCACTTATGCAACTCACCCTTGAAGTCAAAAACAGATTCCTTCTTAAAAACATCAGGAAGACAAAAGAAATAAAGATGCATAGCATGATCTCTTAAATGTCCGCCATTCATCAATAAATTCTTAAGTATTTTTGTCTGCTTTGTAACTCTTACATCATACGCGTTTTCAATCGCCTCAACAGAGCATAGTGCGTGTGCAGCACTACAAGTCCCACATATCCTTGACATTGTCGAAGGAACTAAATCATAAGACATTCCTGTAATTGCCTGCTTGAAAAACCTTTTTCCCTCGCTAATCTCAAGATGGCACTCGGTAACTTTATCATCTCTAACTTTAACACTCATGTTCGTGTGGCCTTCTATCTTAGAGATATCATTTAAATCCAAATCAAAGCTATGCATTTTTCAAGTATGAATCTATTTTTTTAATTAAAACCTCTTCCTGAATCGGGCAGCCAGGAATTTCATCATCTACTTTCACGTATTCTTTAAGAGGCATTACCTTATCCACCTGATTCAATTTTTTAACAATAGGCATTATCTCCTTAAGTTTTGCAGCATCAAATCTATTCCTGTGATCTGAAGGATAACCTGCCATTGCAGCAGCCCCCATAGCAACTAGTTTTTTTGTCTTCTTTCTTATCTCTTTAAGCCTATCTATCTGATCATAAGTCGATATAGCTCCTTCAACAAACGCTATGTCAGTATTTCCAATGTCCTTTGAGGGTTTTAAGGCCCTAAAGTCTACAAAATCTATCTTCTTAACATATTCATCAAACTTCTTATTAAGCATCTCTACAAAAACAATAGTGCAGCCTTCACAACACGTAAAAGAATAAACACCCACTTTTACTTTGCCCATAATAAAATTAGGAAGATGTGCTATTTAAAATTAATGTAATGGATAAATAAAGATCCCATTAGAACACATAAATTCTTTTAAATCTAAACTAATAGAAAATTGAATGGACAGAGAGAATCTTAGTAGTTTTAGAGAGATAAGTCAAGATGAGCTAAGAAGAGGCATAGGAGAACTAGCAGTTCACTCAGAAGACTCCCATGATTATCAAGACATGTTACAACACGTGATTCTCACTAATGTAGAAGGATTATGGGGAAAAGAAATAAGCCTAAGTAGGGCTTTCTCTCCTGATGGATGCACCAACATTCTTTACGAAAATCTTGGAGATTACATAGGCCAAATAAATTTAAGAGATAAAACTTACACTTTAACAAGCAGATTTGGAACTAAAAAGGCAAGAGATAGTTTAAAAACAGCCTTAGAGTCTATGGGCCTTGATAAAGTGAGTGTAAAGAAACCAGTTTATAGGCAACAAAGAAGGAGAAAAAATTAGCATGTCGACGCTTCCAGAATTATTAATCAAAGAGCCTTCGTGGAGAAGAGATCTAATTTCTAGATGGGTAGTTCAAGAACATGATGAAGTAAGAATAGATTGGAAAGCCATGGCTGAAAAATTAAGGGCAAACCATCGTTCGGAAGCTACTCTAGAGCAGGCTTATAAAATCCTTGCAGAGATCGGGATTTTATCAACTAGCACCAAAGGAAATTACATCATAAAAGATGGTATGGGGACAAACTTCAACCCAAGCGATAGGTTCGGAGACCCTTATTATTTTACCTCAAGAAGAGATGCTGAAAAATACAAGATAGCCTTTTGTTGTGGAGAAAGGGTTGTACTGAATGCTGTAGAATAATTCATCTCCACTTAACTTCAACCTGGTCAGTTCTTTCTGAGATCTACTTGTCTATGCAAAAACATCAATAAATTTATAAGCTTAAAAGGTATTAATTTTACATGGAAATTGAACTGAGAAAAAGGATAGTTATAGATCCAAAAATCATGGTAGGCAAACCCGTAATAAAAGGCACAAGAATACCTGTTGATGCTATCATCAGACTATTAGGACAAGGAATGACAAAAGAAGAAATTCTTGAAGACCATCCTAGCTTGACAAAGGAAGACATCATGGCTGCACTAATTTATGTTTCTGAGGTAATTAGAGGAGAAGACGTATTTCCATTAAAGGATTAAGATGTCTTTAAGTTTTCTCGTTGATGAAAGCTCGGGTTTTAAACTATACAAGTTTCTCCTTGAAAAAGGATTTAATACAAAATTCGTTGGAGAGATTATGTCAAGAGCCCCTGATGAAGAAGTTCTTGCTCTTGCAGATAAAGAAAATAGAATTTTGATAACTAATGATAAAGATTTTGGTGAATTAATATTTAGGCTCAATAAACCATCGTCAGGTGTGATACTCTTAAGATTAAATATAGACTCGCCAAATAAAAGGCAAAAATATGTAGAAGAAACTATTAAGATTTTATCAAACAAATTAAAATCAAGTTTCGTCGTAGTAACTGAAGGCCAGATAAGGGTTAGAAAAATTTAATTTCTCCACTTAACTTCAACCTGGTCAGTTCTTTCCCGAGGCTTTATATCCAACTTCTCAATTTCTTTTCCCTCATGCTTAATCCCAGATTTAAACATAATTTCTCCAAGATAAGCAATCATACTGCCGTTGTCCGTTAATAAACTATTTGGAGGCACGTACATCTTCGCTCCTCTCTCTTTGCACATTATCCTGCACATTTCCTGTAATCGAGCGTTGCACGCAACCCCCCCTCCTAAAACAAGTTCTTTCTTTCCGATGTGTGCAAGCGCTCTTTCAGAAACTTCAACAAGCATGGGAAAAACAGTTTCTTGCATACTGAAACATAAATCCTCTTTTGTGTACTTAACTCGCTCATTTTCATTCGCTCGGAATTTTTGATTATATATTAAAACAGAATT
>Ga0209541_10013095_pt1 | contig 12727 bp, 12 predicted proteins | sample RifCSPlowO2_01_FD_184027 | JGI IMG/M metagenome (GOLD analysis project Ga0209541, IMG submission 184027) | Groundwater microbial communities from Rifle, Colorado - Rifle CSP2_plank lowO2_0.1 (SPAdes) (version 2) | ecosystem: Environmental > Aquatic > Deep subsurface > Groundwater | place...
CCCGGGCCGCCGCCGTAAACATCATTCCTACCGACACTGGCGCCGCCGTAGCCACCACCAAATCCCTGCCTGAATTAGAGGGCAAGTTCGACGGCCTAGCTCTCCGCGTCCCCGTTGCCTCCGGTTCCCTCTCCGATTTCGTCTTTGTCACCAAAGCCAACACCACCATTGAAGCTGTTAATGCAGCTTTCATCACGGCTACCCGGGAACCCCGTTGGCAGGGTATCCTGGCTACCACCACCGAACCTTTAGTCTCATCCGATATCATCGGCCGCCCCGAATCCGCTATTGTCGATTTAAACTTCACCAAAATCGTCGACGGCAACCTAGTCAAAGTCCTCGCCTGGTACGACAACGAATGGGGTTATTCTAACCGCCTTATCGAGCAAGCCATCGCCCTCGGCAAGAGTCTTCAATAATCAGTTTTTCTCTTTACCCTACCCATAACCCCAATATCTCTCAACAATTTACCTTCAAACAGACCAACTGGTTTTATAGCCACAATCGGACGCAATTTTAAATTTATGTAGCCCATAGGAGGCTTAATAGCTAATTCGTGTATTGTGTGTGTAACATGTTCGGTATCAGTTTCGTGTACCATAAACTCACCTTGCATTACTCGCCGATTGAACGCCACTACTAAACCTCGTCGCTCTCTGGCTGATCGGCGTAAGAATCCTAAAACAGCCCCTAATCCACTCCGATGCGCAAGTGCATCCAATAAAAATTGCTTAGGTAACTGGCTTAGTACTTTTTGACTTACAGGTAAATCAAACCAGTTATCACCTGTTAATCCGCAATAAATCATTTCTGTAAATATCTCGTAAACAGCAGCGAATGAAACACCACTTAAGTCATCTACTTGACCGGCTAGGCGATAGATTTCATCACGCCAATCTGGTTTAAGCAGAGGGATAACGTTTCTTGCAAAGCAGGTAGCAAATACCCCTAAACGATAAATATCATTATTTTCTTCTACAACACCCGTGATCGTATCGGGTAATTCAGGAGTAACAGGTAGATGAGGATAGTGTCGATACAACGCAGGCGTCGGGGTCATAAAAAACCAACCGCGACTTTTATCTATGATAGTTTCTCCAACCCCTAACCCCTGATAATCAACAGGCATAGCTTCCTCTAAAAACCACGGTAAGAACGTCAAAGCATCAACCGTTCTTACTCCAATAATCTCACCTTGATGGTCTTCAAAAGAATCACCGAAAAGCTGGGTTACCAGCGAAACATTCTCCGGTCTTCGCATCCTGCTTTTAATATCTAAAATCAGGTTACGTTCCTGGCCAAAAACCAATAGAAAAGGAAAAACATTAAACTCTTTATTCATGACTTACCGGGCAGGATATGAGGCCGAGGCGGGAATTGAACCCGCGCATAGAAGTTTTGCAGACTCCCGCGTTACCACTTCGCCACCCGGCCTTACCTGCTTATTATACAACCCTTACTTCCCCGCCGCTTCTTTGCTAAGATATAAGCCATGCTGACTCGCCTTAAATCACTTTTCCTTCTTCTGGTTCTGTCCTTAATTCTCACCGGTTGCAGCCTGTCTCTGCCCTTTACAACCAAAAAAGCTGCTCTCCAAATCACCGCTAATCCCCAGGTTACGGTGTTCATTGACGGCCAACACGTCGGCCAGACTCCCTATGATACCAACGACCTCAAGGCCGGCGAGATTACCGTTAAACTCGTCCCCGAAGGTCAAGCCGGCGTCTCCTGGGAAAGTAAACTCACCCTCACTCCCAAAGTCGTCACCGTTATTAATCGCCGCTTCGGACCCACCGCCGACCAATCCTCCGGCGAAGTTTTTACCCTGGAACCTTTGACCAAAAAAACTGCCGCCGGCTTGGTAGTCATCTCCACTCCTGACGATAGCATCGTCACCGTGGATGATCAACCCCAGGGCTTCGCTCCTGTCAGCCTCGACACCATTACCGCCGGCGAACACGCCATCGCCGTCTCTTCTCCCGGATTTACCGACAATAGCTTTAGAACCAACGTCCCCGCCGGTTACAAGCTCATTGCCAATATCCAATTAGCCCGTATTCCTTCCGAGGCAGCTGCCCTTTCTCTCGAAACTACCCCCACTCCTTCACCTGCCTCCCCACCCCCGGCTTCTCCTTCTGCTACCCCTTCCGTCGCTTCTGCTTCCGCCTCTGCCAAAGCTCCGCCCTATGTCGAAATCCTCGCTAACCCCATTGGTTTCTTGCGCGTCCGCGCCAATCCCTCTACCGGCGCCACCGAACTCGCCCGCGCTTACCCCGGCCAAAAACTGCCCTATCAAAATGAGGAGAATAACGGTTGGTATAAAGTCGAATACACCCCTGGTAAAACCGGATGGGTTTCCCGCGGCGCCTCCGGCCAATATGCTAAACTGGTCCAGTAAGAACTTTTATGCAAGAGACTTCTCCCCTGCCTCCAACTCCTACCCCCAAGCCTAAATCCCTCCTTATTCTCATTGGCCTAGTCTTCTTGATTATTCTTTCCGTTACCGGCGGCTTTTTATTGGGTAAACAACTTTACTCTCCCGCTTCTCGATCAACTCTCACCTCCATAGCCGAACCAACCTCCACTCCCGACCCCACCGCTAACTGGAAAACATATACCAATAATCAATATAAATTTGTTTTTAAACACCCCAATGATTGGCGAGTCATCTCATTGGAAGAGGAATCGAAGCCACAAGAGATAGTCGTTACGTATAATCCTGATACAAAGGATGCATACTTAGAAAGAAACCCCGATGCATATGATCAATCGCAAAAATCAGATGCAGTTATTAATGGAGTACAAATTACAAGAATTAAAAACAATAAAGATGTTTATCGTCGAGAGTATGCAATTATTCCGTTAACTAGCGGTACTCTTATAATTACAGGGACATTAGACGTAGCAGTCAACCAAAAACAGACATCTTCGTTTAACCAAATCCTCTCCACCTTCAAATTTTTAGACCAAACAAACGATACTTCAAATTGAAAAACCCTGGACAGCCGTGAATTACAACAGCGTAAATGGTTACAAAGCCGTCACCACCGATCAACAAAGCATATCAACCGATCAACAACGAGTGTATTTTTTCTTAAAAGATCAGAATAAAGAAGGAATCATGATATTCAGCTACTATAATAAAAGATATAGCGGCAGAAAATTTATTTAACGACATTATTAAAACAGTTTCAGCCATATGAACGAAGTAGTTTCACTCGCTCCAGTAAACCCAGAACTTCGAGTTTCGGCTCTCAAATCACATTCATGGATATGGATAGGATTAGGTACGGCAATAATCATTGCCGGAATCGGCGGCGGAGTCTATTACTTTAACAAGCTCCAAAATCAATCTTCTCAACCACCTGATTATTCTCAGCCCATCTCTCAACCCACCGATGCGGTAATTCCCTCATTAGCGCCAGCTGTCAGCGATACTCAGTCGTCAATCCCGCCGAAAACGGCCGCCCCGGAAAACTATCAAATTCCAGCCGGCTGGCAAAAATACAGAGATGCCGAAAGCGGCATCACCATATATTATCCGCCGCAGTACATCGCCAAATACAATCCCAATCGGGGTTTTGGAGTTAACTATGCCGCCGGCTCTTACTTGGTAGATAAAACCGGCCGGAGACTGCTGGATTTTTACAAGTTTGGCTATGACGGCGGTTCGCGCCGCCAGTCATTTTATAATGCCGTCGAGTTTGACGGTCCGGAGGATATGTCAAAATTTACAGTTTCCACAACCGATGTTACTCTAAACGGTAGAGCCTACTTAAAACTAACCTCAAATTATTGGACCACAATCAGAAGCGACGAGGGAAATCGGGTATTCTTTCTAACTCCTCTAGGAAACCAAATATATTATTTCACCTATCCGGCTTCTCTTGAATCTAACCCAACCGATTACAAAAATATCCTTATCATCATTGCCACCGGCGCCCTTTCAGCCGGTACCGGCCCAAATCCCGATCAATACCTATTCTGTTACCAAAGGCCGGATAGCGGCAACATCAATAGTTCATGGGAAGCCAAGATTGAAAATGGCGACATGGTCGTCATCCAGAGAACAGATAAAGCTCTGAAACAGCAGATTATAGACAAATCAAAAATTGCCATTACTGCTAATCCTCAAAATTCAAATTCCAACTATTTCTCAATCACCGATTTTGAAATTTATGTCGATTCCTCTCGGAAAATTAGCTATCAAGACGCTTTCGTTATTAAAATTAAAAAGGCGGACGTAGACAGAATAATCCAAGATACGCCACCCTCTATTTCAAGTGTTGCCATAATTACCAGCATCAACGGCGGAGTAGAAACCGCCGCCGGTAAGACCTGCAAGGCTGATCTCTATGGCTACTATGCCCCAAAACCTTAAGCTAATACTTTAGTGGACTAAGGCGAGACAAATTTAAGGGCAGTAGCTGCTCTTTGCAACTCATCCTGTAAACTAGGATTGAGAACATCAGCCTCGTATATTTCAAGGTACTTGATCCCTGCTGCCAAACCCCTGTCGATAGACTCGGCTAAAGCTACCCTGGCCGGACCATATTTATTTTCCTTTTCAGTAAAAGCTGACGACATCATAAAACCGGTCAGCAGATGGTACTGTTGTCCAAATTCTTTCACCAGCTGATAACCGGCTCCCTCATCCTCTTCTTTTAAAGGATTAAGGCCGCTTGTTTGAATTGCTGATTGCGCTGGATACGTTTGTGCCGCGTATGTAGCAACTTCTCTTCTGACCCGATCCCGTTGGGATCTATCTGGGATAGGCAGGCCGGGATAAAAGGCCAAGGAAAAATATTGACTGGGGAAAATTTCTGCATACGCATTAATTACCGTTTTCCACGACTCGATATATTTTTCAGAAGTGTAGCCTAAATTCTGCCACTTTACGATGTCCTCTGGTGTATTAGGCAATGACATTTCCGATGAGACTGATGTTGGGCCGGCCAGGGCAATCATTTTGAATGTCGGCCGGTTACCGTACCGCTGTGCCACGGCTTTTAAGAAAGCCAACCAGCGCTCCAAATACGTTTTGTCCCAAGGGACGGGCAGATTGAGCTGTTGGTCTTTACCCCGCCCATATTTGACGGTAAAATATTCGCTTTGTACTCCATCAAGCGCCCACTTAGGAGTACCAAAGCCGGGGATCAAAATGAGCCGTATTCCTTTCCCATTACGCTCTGCTTCTCGAAAAACCCGATCGAGCTTATTCCACTGGAATACTCCTTTTCTCGGTTCAAGATCTGCCCACGAAGTCCGGAATGTCATATTCGATATCAGAGGATTGTTATAAGTTTGTTTGTTAAATAGATCACCCGTTCGCTCTTCATCCATAAAGGTGTTCACCGCCGATAAACCGCCGTATTGGCCAGCGTTTATAATGGAACCCAATTCTCCTCTCATCCGGGCCTGCTCTCGATTATCCTGATTTTGAGATACGAGATACACGCTAATAAGTAGAGCCAGTAGTACGAGTAATAAGGCTAATAAATTTTGCCCTGTTTTAAATTTTTTCATTATCCAATTATACCATGGCGTCAAGACATCGTCGGCAACTGGAGTTAGCGCTAATTGGCTTAAGCTAACTAGCTCACTAAGAAATACAAAATCCCCACTACCATTACCCCCCAAGTCACCACGCTTATCAGCAGCGGCTTGTCTGATAGTAACACCCGCTCCGGGCTTTCTCCTTGGTTTTTCTCATAAATTAGCTGCAAATACCGCATCACCCCGTAAATTACTACCGGTACCGTAATCATCAGTAACTTTTGGGCTGACAACGTCCGCGGCAATACCGCCAGAATATTTATTAGTTTTTGTCGGTTCGGTACAATCAGCGGTTGCTCGAAGCTAAACAGGGCGTACGTCAACCAAGTAGTATTGGCAAACATGCCCGTGTACACATCCAACAGCGTTGGCGTGTAATGTCCCAAGACTTGCCGGTGGCCAGTCGCCGTCCCCAACCCCGTCAGCAGCGTCAGTTCACTCCGCCGTTTCCCCACCGCCAAAAACAACGCCGCCGACACTACTGTCAACAAAAACCACACGTTCATGTGGGCGTCAATCACCAGTGCTCCCGCGTATACTCGCAGCACAAACCCCGCCGCTATGGTAATCACGTCTATAATCGGCAATTTCTTCAACCCCACCGCATAGGCCACGTGTAAGCCCGCATAGCCCAATAAGGCCCAGAAAAAGAAGAAGGATAACTCCACCGCCAAACCCAAAGCAATAAATAGGCCTACGACCGCCACGAATAACGCCGTCGTCACCGGTAGTTTGCCCGAAGCAATCGGCCGCTTGCTCTTAAACGGATGCAATCTGTCTGCCGGGGCGTCAATAATGTCGTTAAACAAATAAATCGCCGAGGCTGTGGCCGAAAACAGCCCCGTTGCCCAAGCTACTCGCCAGAATAATTCCGCCTCAAACAACCCCCCGGTAAACACTAGGGGAGCAAACAGCGCCAGATTCTTTAACCATTGTCTCGGCCGGGCCGACTTGAATACCAGGACCAATGTTTCCACCATAGTAAAAATCCTCCTACCAGCATTCCCAGCATCAAGATTGTATAGAATTTCTGTTGGGCATTCAAACGCAGCGCTATCAGGCCCAAAGCCGCCGTCACCAGCCAGTAGCCAGCCGCGATGCTTCTTTTGCTCCACCCCAAGTCTAACAGCTTATGGTGCAAATGTCCCCGATCTCCCCACACCGGCGACCTGCCCGCCCATAATCTCCTGGCTATCACGTAGCCGGCATCCACCAGGGGTACCCCCAGTACCACCAGCGCAGTACCCACCTTTACCGTCGATAATATCGCCAATACCGCTAGCAAATACCCCCCCAATGCCCCTCCGCCATAACCCGGCATCATCTTTTGCGGGTAGACGTTAAATACGAGCAGGCCCCCATAAGCCCCAGCTACGATCATAGCCAAGATGATTACCGGCCACACCGTCACGTCCGCCGAAAACCGCAGTGACAACATCCCAATGGTCACCGCCGCGATTACCACTACCCCCGGTAACTGCCCGTCTACCCCCTTGGACCAATTCACCATATTCATCAACCACACTATCCATAGTATCGCCAACCCGTCAGCTAGCCATGGGTGCAAGTCAACTACTCCTCCCCATGGATTGGAAATAAACCCGATCTTTATGCCCGCCGCCACGGTGCCTGCGGCTGCCACTGCCCCCAAACCCAAACGTAAGTAGGGATTTAGATCTTTAATGTCATCTATTACCCCTACTACGGTTAATATTGCCGCTCCCGCCAGAATTCCGATGACATATTTGTCTATTCCCAAAAAAGTTATTGCCGTTACCCCCACCGCTACCATAATCGGGACTCCTCCGCCTCTGGGTACAGGGTAAGTGTGGATTATTTTAGGATGAGCCTGGGTTTTAGGATCATCCAACCACTGTTCCCGCTTATACCACCAGATGACCATCGGAGTTACCGCTACCGCTATCAGAAAACTACTCATCAAAGGCGCCGCTAAAAACCACGCTAGATTCATAGACTCAAGTTAATAATTCGCAGTAACGCGTAAGCCAATAAGAAATCAATTACTATGCTACCCCCCATAATCATCTGCGCCAATAATCTTTCCTTTTGGTCCACCATCCTCGCCGCCACTATTGCTCCTATCGAAATCAGTAACATACTCCCCGGCAAGATCACTACCCAAAGCTTTGGCGCCAACTGCGCCGCTCCCCACGGCCGACTAAACCACAACGGTATTTCCGGTGGCAATCGCCGATACGTTACTGCCACCATCATGCCGCTGCCTATCGCCAGAGCCACTAACCACTTCATAGTTTTTTATACACCTTAGCTTCGCTAATTGTATCCGTCTCTACATAATCCTGGTCTACCCAATATTTTAACTCCTCAAACTGCCTCGCCTCGTCTGCCATGATGACTACATAAGCCGGCGGATCATTTTTCAACCATTCCATCGTGGCTCCGTAAGCCTGCAAATCCTCGACATGAAACGACGTCACTAGCCGGCCTACCGGCAACCGCCCCGCCATCACATATACGTCCGGTTGATTTCCCCAAATATAAATTTTTTCTTCTGGCCCAGTGTGAGTTTTGAGGTAATAAGCTAATTCATAATTCCGCGGCATTCTTCGATCAAAAGCAGCCGCATATTCGCTCCAACTTTTTTGTCCCATCATCCACTTCCCAAAATTGGCATAATACGCCCCTACCGGATATGGCTTCACCTTCAGAGTTACTAACGTTAGGGTCACCAAAGCCAAACCCACCCCCCCTACCACCACCCTTAATCGTTTCTCCCTACCGGCTAACATCGCCCCTCCTGTTACTATTACCGGCACCACTATCTGGATAAAATAATGCGGGTAGGGCCGGCCCGAAAGCGTGGCTCCAAACAGCGCCCACATCAGCCACACTACCCCCAGCACCATCTTTGGACCAATCCTCTTTTTTATCAAATACAACCCTCCGGTTATACCCGAAACCAGTATTAATCTCGGTGCTAGGGGATAATTAGTCACATACTTACTACTCCCCAACATATTTTTCACCAAATCTATTGGCGCTACCCCCACCCCGTACCACACCCCTAAAACTACCGCTATCGGTAACCCTAAGCCTAACCCAAAACTAATTATTCCTCTTAAATTATGTCGGCATATCCAAAATATCAGCCCCGCTGCCGCTATATCTGCCGCCACCGGAATCTTAAACAAAAACCCCAAGGCAAAAAGTATCCCCGCCAGAAAGTATTGCCCCTTCCACAACAGCAGCATGGCCGCTGTGGTGAGCATGATCATAAACATCTCTCCATTAGCAATATTCCCTTCCAGCGCCGGCAATGCAGTTAATAATATGAACGCCCCGCTCCCGCCCCACACTATCCACTTTTTATCTCCCCACAATTTCTTCAACAGAATGTTAACCACTAACACATGTACCGCGTTCCACATCATCAGCATAAACTTAAACCAAAACACGCTTCCCGCCGCCGCCGCCAGTAAATAGATCAGCGGCGGCTTATTCGGATAATCCGTGATATCTCGGTACAACACCAAACCTTTTCTCACCCCTTGGCCTATGGCTAAATAGATTTGCTCGTCGCCATACCAATAAGGCTCAAATAAACTTGGCAACCGCAGTAGTACGGTTACCGCCAATAAGATGATTAAACCCTCATATTTGACTAATAATCTCATAACGCTTCTTATTCTATCTTGTCAGACTTTCTCCGTCACCCGGTAATCAATATACCGTCCTAGCATCAACCGGGTGTGGGCATCCAATCCCGGCAAAAAGCTGAAAAAGAACCCCAATATCGGCAGCAGCAGCAATTCAAACGGCATCAGCATCCGCCGCCACAATGATGTTTGGTCCGGATGTTTAGGTCTCTCCCTGATATGCACCAACCACACCATCACCAGGGAAACTAGCGACAAAGTCAAAATCGTCGACGTCACTTGCGGCAAAGTTTTCCCCAGCATTGTTCTGGCAAATACTGGGTTAAGTAGCGGTGGGAAAAACGCCCCCACCGTTATAGCGAACCAGTGCACCGGCCACAGAAAATGAATTTCCCAAAACTTGAGTAGCCAGAATGTCTTTTTCCACACCGGCACCTTCTCTTCCGCAATCCACTGCTTCACAACATAGGCATTATCCGACACCCCCCACGCCCATCGTTTTACTTGCTGGTATTGATTCACCAAGGTCCGCCAATAACTCGTTGATTCTGCCGCATCCCCCCACGCCGGTAACCAAATCGGTTCTACCTCTATTTTTCCCTTAAAATAAAAAAAGCTCTTAAAGAACAATCGATAGTCTTCCGGAATCACATCCGTATCCCAAAAACCAATTTTCTCTACCATTTTAAATGAAGTCGAATAAGTCGAAAAGTTAATTAAAGTTTCCTGTCTGGTTAAAAGATATATCTGCACCACACTCCACACCGTTGCTAAGGCCCGAATCGGCGCCGGCACCCGCCAGATATTGTTGTAGTACATTATCGCCGGTTGCCAAATCCGCCGCCACCGCTGGGGATGGTCTAAGAACTGATAGGTCAAACAAGCAAAATAATTAGACGACAACACTACATCCGCGTCTTCATTGGTCACCGTTACGTAAGGCTCGGATAACTTCTTTTGTCGCACCACCTCTTTTGCCGCTACCTTTGCCGCCCAGGCCATATTCGCTGATTTTCCTTTTACTTCACCCGCGATTTCGGGATGAAAAGTGATCACCAAATCTCCAAATACCCGACCAAACTTTTTAGTCAGCTCCCGCGCCTTGATTCTTACCTCTTCCCCCTCGCGCTCCTCAAAAGACACCACTACGTGCAGCTTTTTTTTAGGGTATGTTTGTTGCCGCAAACCCATCAGCGTTCTGACTAGGGTATGTAACGGTTCCTTGAAAGTAGGAATCAAAATTACATGATGCACTCTAGTCCAATCCGGAAATACCGCCACGTCTCCCATCCAATCATACCGCACCGCCGCTTGGATCCGGAAATGCCCCACCAAAGCTAATGCTGCCACCGATACCGATCGATACAGCCAATATACCGAAAACACCAATACATAATAAGCTACCGCTAGCGGTACCACCAAAGACCCCCAAATCGGAAATAATATCAGCGACCAAGATACCATTCCTGGAATAACTTCTAAAATCCGCCGCGATCTGGTCGGATGCCGTTCTATCCACTGTTTTAACATGTATTAAATCCCAAACAACCGCCAGGCATTAGTTGTGGTTGCTTGCTCGATCTCCCCTCCTAAAAACTGCCCTATAATTGTAACATCTCTGGGTTCACTCCGCCGTTTTTCCCTAAACGGTGGCATATACGGACAATCTGTCTCTAGCAGTAGCCTATCCAAGGGCACTTCTCTAGCCACATCAGCCCGGTCGGATACATAGGTAATTTGCCCCGTAAACCCGACGTAAAATCCCGCCGCCAGTACTTTTTTCAAATATTTCTTGCTCCCTCCAAAACAATGAAATACCCCCCTTATCCCCCTGGCTATTTCTAGTACTTCTTCTCCTGCTTCTCTACTATGAAAAATCACCGGCTTATCCAATTCTTTAGCTACTTCTAGCTGCATCTCAAACAACTCTTTCTGTAGCTTTTTATCGCTTGTCCTGAGTGCAGTCGAAGGATATTTCGAATTTTTATACTCATGATAATCCAATCCTATCTCTCCTATTGCCACCACTCTCGGGCTTTGCGCCAGTTCTTTTACGCTCTTGACACTTTTTATGCTTCTGGCGTGATGAGGATGGATTCCCACGCTCGCCCACAAATGCTCATCTTGTGATGCCAACTCCACTGCTCGCTTGCTGGTTGCCAAATCCGCCCCGACTACAATTATTTTTTCCACGCCCGCTTTAACCGCTCTGTTCACCACCTCCCGCCAATCCTCCTCAAAAGCCTCAAAATTCACATGCGCATGCGTATCCACCCACATGCAGTTATTGTACTAAATACTTGACTTTTGTATTTTTTCAGTGTAAATATAGAGTAGTTTTTGCTAATTTAACACGGAAACAAAATGAGTCATGAGCAAGTATTTGATTTAGATAATGTCTGGAAGGCAGCCAAGGGTCCAGACGAACAGAATTTGTGGTTGAAAGGGCAAGCAGCAGAGATAATCAATGATCCGATGGGTGGTGGTAGGAGATTTACATCTCGTTTGGAGAGGTATGGTGGGCGTACGCTTGCACTAGAGTCTTATCCGGGCAGAAGGGACATGTATTTTGAAGTAATGGAAGTTACTTTCTACCAAGGATCTATTGCTAAGCTAGAAGTGCACACCGTAGCTGATGCCGGAGAAAAAGCCCTTAAAATAGTTGATTATACAAATGGTAAGAAACGGGTGATCGGAAAAAGAGGAACAGATAATATGTCACCCGTATTAAGACAAGAACTATTAACAGAAGGAAGATTTGTAGCTTTCACCGATGCGCCTGAAGCAATTAATGTAGAACAAACAGTGAACCAGTTTCTACAACAGATACAAAACCTAGATTTCAGTACACCTCATTTGGTTCAGGGCTAAAAAAAGAAGTAAGTTGACACTCTCTGTTAAAGTATCAGCGAATTAGTTGACATAGGTAATCTTTCCTAAAAAGGTTGACCTCCTCGGGTAAACTGGATGAGTAATTATTAATCATCATCCGGCCCAAAGGAGGTCACCGTGACCAAGTTTACCACGGTCGGTCTATTGCAGACCAAGAAACAGGTGTTAGTTCAGGTAAACCAAGGAGCTCTGGCCGTGGCTACCGCAGCCAGAATCTTGGGGATTACCCGCCAGGGCTTATGGAAGCTGAGGAGAAGCTTCCGGGAGCACGGCAATCTGGCCTTGGTGGGCAGAAAGCGCGGCCCTAAATCCTGGTTCAGGGTCCACAACCGGACCCCGGAGTGGGTAGAGGCCAAAGTAGCAGAGGTGTGGCAGGAGCACCAGGTAGGCCCGGACAGATTACTGTGGATCTTGGAGGATTACCACCAAGACGCTTTTATCTATGTGTCCCGGGCCACGGTGTACCGCATCCTGGTCAGACGCAGGCTGCTTAAGCCTAAAACCAGGCAGGAACGGCAGCACACCCGGCTCTATACCAAGGGTTATCCCGGAGAGGAGGTGCAGATGGACACCACCGAACCTTTCGGTAAAGGCAATGGCATCCAGATTAGTGCCATTGACGATTATTCCCGCTGGGGTTT
>Ga0209541_10013096_pt1 | contig 12727 bp, 10 predicted proteins | sample RifCSPlowO2_01_FD_184027 | JGI IMG/M metagenome (GOLD analysis project Ga0209541, IMG submission 184027) | Groundwater microbial communities from Rifle, Colorado - Rifle CSP2_plank lowO2_0.1 (SPAdes) (version 2) | ecosystem: Environmental > Aquatic > Deep subsurface > Groundwater | place...
AAAAGAAGTTTTAATTTTAAAAACACTAGCCCAAGGCGCTTTTTGCTTATCGTAAACAGAAGTATAAAGCGGAGCATCAGGAAATATTTTATGAAGAGCTAATAAAACTCTTTCCGCCCCTCCCCACTTATTCACCCTATCATACACCAACGCCACTTTCATTAACTAATTATACCAATCTTTTGGGGAGGATGCCTTCTTGCATTTTAGTTCTTTCGAGGTATTCTTTTCGCGCTTTTTCTGCGACTCTTTGAAAATCTTCCAGCCTATTTAAAAAAGGTTTGTAGTTTTTACCATCAACCTCCCTGTCCACTTCTTGTCCCTCTCGAAAACCTTCTGTTTGAATCTCCACTTCTTGACCATCTTTTGTTACGGCTTTTCCTTCGATATCATTATACCAACCAAAATCAACCAACTCCCAATCCCTTACCAATTCTCTTTCCAACGGAATTAGTTCCCAAACTGTTCCCATGACCTCATCTGTTTCTTCTCCAGGTTTAATAATGTATGTTTCAAAATCGTCTCCCCAACTATCTTTTAGAATTCTTTTGGGCAAATCAGGTACTTGATCCATCCTTTGAACACAAAGCTTAAAGCCTCGCAAAATTCCCTGTTGTCCTGCCAAATTTTTATTTCCAGTTATGGCTTCCATCATTTCTCTTTGGCTATTCGCCCCGTACCCAAAATACAAGATTTTCTTTTCCATATTTTCAGTATACTATAAACATCTCTTTTCTATCTCTATCTTAGCTGGATTTTTTAATTTTTAAAAGCTCTTGTTCTGCCATTATTGCTGCTGTAGGCAATCCAAAACCCTCTTGACGAATTTTCCATATATAGGCTACCCTAAACGCATCTTCCGTAGGAAATAACCTGCCTTTTTTTGCTCCGCGTTGAACTGTGATCGGATGAATATATTTTTTCTTTTCCCAATAATAGAGATTTTCTTTTGTGAGACCCGGGAGAGAACGGGTAAGTTTCACTGCTGTATCCATGCCAACAACAAATTCAGAGCCAGATTTAACAGCTTCTAAAATTTTTCTAAAAACAGCATTAAGTCCTTGAGTCTCCTGTTGGTTTAAGATAGTAGGAAAATTACTTGGAATTATATCTATCAACTGCATTGGCATTTGTGTTCCTTGCGAACGCATAGCCATTCCCAATAGCTCAATCTCTACCATATCGTTCCTAGAATCGTTTAAGAATTTATTGACAACCCCAAGTATCCATTCTCCACTTTCTGCTTTGACTTGTAAATCTATTCTTACATGGAATTTTTCTCTCTCCGTCATAATAAAACTATAAGGCTTTACTTTTAGTCTTATAGTTGGTATACTATAAACTATGACGCAAGGTCAAAGTCAAGTTAATCTTTTAACTATCAAGCAATTTGCAGAAGTGTGCCGAACAACTCCCCGCACTCTTCGTTTCTATGAGAAAAAGGGACTATTTAAACCTGCTGTAATTGACACATTTAACAAATACCGCTTTTATCATCCAAGTCAAGCTCGGGAATTTTTGAAAATAAAGCTTTTACAAAATTTCCATGTTCCTTTAAAACAGATCAAGGCTAATTCCGTTGAAACGACACTACTGAATAGGCTGAAAATTTTGAAAGAAGAAATTGCAGAAAAGGAAAAAGAATATAAATTCTTGAAAAAAATGAAGTCTTTCCTGCTTGATTCTAGGCAAGCCAGAATGACGAAAGATATTTTCCAGACAAAAACCTTTGGCCCTTACAATTTATTCACAATGAAGGTTGAACACGGAGAATATTCAAGCATTACCGAATACATTAAAATTCTTTGGAAAGAAGCAAAAAGATTAAAATTAAAGTGCGAAAATTATGAAATTGTTTTCTATCTCAACGGCGCATATAATCCAAAAAATACACCGCTTGAAATATCCCTTGTCTTTCACGGCTCAACCCCAAAGGTTGACGCACGAAAATTACCGGAGAATTTTTATTTTAAGAAATATCCAAAAACAAAAGTTTTGACGTTTGAATATAACGGTCCTTATGAATATTTAATTTTGGTATACCAAAAACTTTTTAGCTATTTAGAAGAAGAAAAAATTGTTCTTAAGGGTTCTGGTTTTGACATTTATAAATTTGGGCCCTTAAGCACAAAATCAAAATACGACTATCGAACTACTATCGCCTTTCCCGTTTAGTCAATCGATCCCCTCGATTACACCCCAAGGGTGTTTGCCGATGACACCTAGGGATTTTATAAAGGACATTTTAAAATTTTATTGCCTTTTCGATGTCAGCAAGAGTACCGTTAATGATTTTTGGAGGATTGGCAAAATCTTCGGCAATACCCTTAAGATGGTGCTCCATTCCCGATTCAGAAAATTTAATCCCGCTGGCTGTACTAATTGAGATTATCAAATCTTTTTCCTTAACAATGCCTTTCGCTCTAGCTTGTAAAACAGCATCCAAAGCCACTGCGCTCTGCGGACAGATATTGGCGCCTGCTCCCATAAATAAAGCTCTGGTTTTTTGAATCCTTTCTTCCTGTGCATCGAAAAATTTCATCCTAAAATTTTTGTACAATTTTTTAATCCGCGGAAAACTCACTGGATTTTGAATATTCATAGCCGTAGCTACTGTATTTCGGAAAACATCAGGTTTGTAAATTTTAAAACTGCTTTTCGCCCAGCGAACTAAAGTATTCGCTCCTTTTGCCTGAGCGACAATAATGCCAGGCAAAGAATTTATCATTTTCCTTTCTTTCATTCTAAGAAGAGATACTAGAAGCGCAGTCAAATTACCCCCATTACCGCAGGGAATAGATATCCAATCGGGAGCCCGCCAATGAAGATCCTGACAAATTTCCAGAGCGATTGTTTCCTGACCGACAATTCGCAAATCATTTTTTGAGTTAACCAAAACAATTTCGGGATGCAAAGCGCAATATTCCTGAACCAACTTCATACAACCATCAAATCCTTTAGGGTGTCTTATTGAAAGAACTCTAGCCGCGTGGCTTAATGCCTGAAATAGCTGACCTCCAGAAATTCTTTCATGAGGAAGAAGAACGATGCATCTTAACCTATCTCTAACATAAGCTGTATAAATTGCAGCTGAAGCCGAAGTGTCGCCCGTACTCGCACAAGCAATATATCGAATATTAAGATTGGGATAAAACTGCTGAAGTCTTAATGCCTCAGAAACAGCCATCGACATTCCCCTATCTTTAAAACTCTCAGAAGGTAACTGTCCCTCCATTTTAATAAAAAGCTTTTTAAGTCCTATTTTTCGCTTCAGCCAATCCGGTATCTCAAAAAGATCAGTAAAACCCTCCCGTAAGGAAATTACAAACTTCTTGGGAAAATTGGGCAAAATAAGAGGCAACCAAATAAAGACACCGCTTCCGTTCGGATAGATGTCTCTTTTTTGACCAAATCTTACATTGTCAAAAAAAAGTTGAGCTTGCCTGCCCACCCCCACATTTTCATCAACCCACTCCTCATCCCTCTCAACCAAAAGCAAGCCTTTGCACTTTGGGCACACATAGTAAAATCTATCAGGCGGATATACAGAATCACACTCAATGCACTTATGCCAAAACCGCGATTTTTTCATAAAGTAAGTGAATTATAAGCTTCCAGAGTATGTTTTGCCATTTTTTGCCAAGAGAAAAGTTTTGCCCTCTCCAAGCCTTTTTTCTTTTTGTCGCTATAATAATGCGTATCATTAGAGCAAGCTTCCTCCATTCTCATTACAATATCTTTAATATCGTATGGGTCAAAATAGATTGCGGCATCGGCGCAAACTTCTCGAAGAGCAGGAATATCGGATGCTAGAACTAAACAATTATTTGCCATTGCTTCCAAAGCAGGTAGGCCAAAACCTTCCATAAGAGACGGCATAATTAAGGCAATTGCATTTCTGTATAAATCTGTTAGTTCCTGATCCGAAACATTCTGCAGTAAAACTACCCTATCCGAGAAATTCAAATCTTGTGCTTTTTTCTTCAACCGTTTATAAAAATAATCTTCCTTTCCAACCAATATAAGTTTCGCGTCATTCCGACGAAATACAGAAAAGGCTTCCCAAAGCCGTTCTAAGTTTTTATGGGGAAACGCATTCCCAATGCACAAAAAATAGTCTTTAATTTTGAATTTTGAATTGTAATTTTGATTTTTTATTTTTGCATTTTGAATTACAGAATCCACTCCTTCGTAAGCAACAGTCACTTTTGAAGAATCAACATTAAGATGATCGATAATTTCATCTTTCGTTGCATTTGAAACTGCAATAATCTTTCTTGCTTTTTTTGCAGCATTTATCAAAACATATTTATACGCTAAGAATTTAAGCCAGTACAAGAAAAACGGTAAAGCTGATGCTTTTCCTGTTGGAAAATTATAAGGTATTAAATCGTGAATAGTTAAGACAAAGGGCTTGTTGTAAAAAATAGGAACAGAATGGTAAGGAAAATGCGCGAGATCTAAACTTTCCTTGCTTAAAATTTGTGGAAATTTAAGTTGCTCGCTAATTGTGTGCCAGCGAATATCCGCTACGATTATCTTAAAGTTGTCATTCTGAACGAAGTGAAGAGTCTCTTCTCTATTTTTAGGCAAAACAAACAAAACATACTCATTTTTCTGATCTAATTTTTGTAAATTTAAAACTAGATTGCGAATATAACGCCCAATCCCTGTTTCGCCCCATAACCTACAATCAATTCCAATCTTCATATCTTTCCTTAATTGAAATTCCAAGATTAACCAATGCGTTAATAATCCAAGGATATTTTTGCTTATAATGTTTATTATAGAAAATTCTCATTGCTTTAAAACGCCATTTCGTTGTCGTTCTTTTCGTTTCTTCACTTGCAGTTGTAATTTCTTTGGAAACTGCTTTTATTCCGCCGCTTACACCCTTGAAATGCGTTATGAAAACTGTTGGGACATAATAAATTTTCCAGCCCTTTTGTTTGAGCATATAACAAAAATCTATATCCTCTCCGTAGAAAAAATAATCTTCATCCCACCATTTTACTTCCTCTCCCGCCTCTCTTCGAACTAGCATAAACGCTCCCGCCAATACATCTATTTCATGTGTTTTACTCATATCCATCCATCCTAAATTATATCCAGCGAAAATCCGCGATTTTGGAAAAATCCGCGATAATCCGGAAAAATGACACAATGAATTCCAGGGAGTTGGAAATCCGCGATGCGACGCATCATCAATTTTTCCATTTGGCATAACGAGCTTACACGTTGCTGCTCCCGCATCCCTATGGCTTTCCATCAACTCAAACATTTTCTCAAGAGTATTTTTTTGCATAATTGTGTCAGGGTTTAAAAATAAAATATATCTGCTTTTTTGTGAAGCTTTTACTCCCTGATTATTCGCCTTTGAAAAACCGTTGTTTTCTTTATTTGCAATTAATTTAATTTGAGAAAATTCTTTTCTAATCATTTCAGCCGAATTATCTGAAGAATTATTGTCAACGACAATGATCTCGTAATTAATCTTATTTGAGACATTGTCTATGATAGAAGCGATACAGTTTTTTAAAAATTTTTTTCCGTTGTAACTTACAATTATTATCGAGATATCCATAGCTTAATTCACTAATGACTCATAAACTGAATTCAGGTCTTCCGCAATTTTTTGCCAATTATATTTTTCCTCAATAAGCTTTCTTGCATTTGCAGCGATTTTTTCATAAAATTCCTTATCCTCCAACAGTTTTTTTATTTTTGCAATAAAATCTTCTGGAGTATCAGCAATTACAATTTCCAAATCTTCTTTTGCGTTAATTGCGTTTCCTAATGGCGTAGTTATAACCGGCACTCCGCTCGCCATTGCTTCTAAAATCTTAAAACTTGTCCCTCCTCCTACACGAATCGGCGTGAGTGCAATATCTGATTTTTGGTAGATGAACTCTGTCTCCTTTGGTGCATTTTCATCAAATATAACATCTTTATCGCTTGTCATTTTTCTTATTGAGTCAGGAATATTCCTTCCCACCACCCATAATTTTACACCCTTGTTATTCATTGGAGGAATAAATTCAGATCTCAATTTTGGCCAGACTTCTTGAAGAATAAATTCAATCGCATCTACATTTTGCATCCACCTAAATTCACCAATGAATAAGATTTTCTTTTCGAAACTTTCAACTTCTGACTTATTACTCCTGACTTTAAACTTATTAATGTCAACGCCATTCGAAACGATTGCAACATCCTGTTTAAATTTATTCATAATTTCTTTATCGCTTTGGGATACTGCTACTAACTTCGTAGCTTTTCTCCACATTCTTTCCTCCCAATATTTAAGCTTCAAAATATCTATATACAAAAGATACCGCAAGGGCAATGGTTGCTTGTCCATAAAACGCTTATATACTAAATATTCCACATTGTGCTCAACTAAAACAATGGGAACATTTGTCGAGGGAATATTTTGCATTATGTAAGAAGTTTCCGCATGAATTAAATCGAATTGATTTTCCGAAAGCTCTCTTTTTATCTCTTTTTGCATATCAAAATTCGTATGTCCCGTAATTAAAAACGGCGACAATGAAAGTCCTGTTTTCAGGATATTGCCAAATGACCATTGTTTTTTGCGAGATACAGTAATGGTTTTTTTACAGAATTTTTTTACTTCATTAATTTCTCGTTCTCCCTGATAATCCCTTTTTTCACATATCAAAGTTATTTTATGCTCGCAGCTTAATTCTTTGATTAAATTATACAAACGGATATGTCCCCCGGATGTAAGAGGATAAGGCAAATATGACGAGACTAAAAGAATATTCATCTTAATCTTTTTCTTGAGCTCTTAATCCTTCTGGGGTAGGCTTTGTAAGATCGAATATCGCATATGTAGGAGTTATGATTATGGACTTGAATAATGTTTCCAAATTAAGCTCTTCCGGAGTCGGATCGGCAAAGGCAATATAGGATGCGCCTGCTTTTTTAAAAGCCTTAAACGACCTGTCAAAAACCGGCCAGCCTTTCCGATTGGTATAATATAGGAATGTTGTATCTCCGCCATAAGGCGCGATAACTTTCGCATTTTTGGGAGTTAACTCGTCAACAGCTTTTCCTGCGATTACAATATTGGGATGCTGAATGCTGTAAAAATCCCGAACCGCAAACCAACCAAAAGCAAGCATAAAAATAACTCCGACTGCAATTATTAAAACCGATACCAAATGATTAAATATCTCCTTTTTCTCTAAAATGAAATCTATGCCTTTGGCAAAAAAAATCGAGAGAGTAGGAATAATAAGAACCTGATAGTAATCGTGCTGAATGTTCCCCGTCGCCAAAACAGTCATGTAGATAAGGGACGAAAAAATAAAATAAAAAAAGAACCAATTCTCTTTCTTGCTTATTTTCCTTAATATTCCCAAAACAACAAAGAGCAATCCCCAATATCCTAAAATAAGACGGCTAATTCTATCCGCAAAAATCCAGTGAAAAAATGCTCCCTTAAAGCGAATTCCATTCCCATTAAAAAGCCAATTATTGCGCGGTACTCCTGCCAGAAATTCTTTTTGATTGATCCACATTTGCCAAAGCCCTAACGGTATGGTAGCGAGTATTAAAAACAACCAAAGCTGCCATTTCTTAAATAATCCAAATCCAAACCGATGCCATGCAAGATAAATAAGAGGTAGCATAAAAAATAAAGCATAAGGTTTTAGAAGAAATGCGACTGCGGTAAAAATTACCGCTAAAATGAATTGAAAATTGAAAATTGAAAATTGAAAATTGCGTTGCTCTATCCAGTTTGAGAAAAAATATGTACCTGCAAGAAGCGCTACTACCATAGACTGATCGGGAAGAATAGTACGGCCGAAATAAATATTGTATGGAACAAAAGCAAAGAAAAAAGCAGCCAAAATTCCCGTACGAAAATTTGCATATTTTTTAACCAGAATATAAAGAAAGAAAATTGACAGAAGAGAAGAAGAAATAGTTACAAGTCTTCCCCATTCCTCAAGAGTAAACTTACCAAACAAATTATAAAAACCTGCCTGCAGGATATTATATATGGGAAATTCAACAAATCTGTAGCCCTGCGGATTATCAATAAGAGAAACGCCTTTGGACAAATCCGGAAACTTGGGACGCAGAATGCTAAAGCCCTCTTGTGTAAAAGTACGCGAAACTGCGGATGTATCAACTTGCCGCCAACTGTGCCAATCCGCAACAGGCCAATTAAAATGATAAAGCCTAACCGCAAACGCACCAACAAGAATAATCGCCAAAAACAAAATCTCAAATTTCTTCATTATTTAACGCTATTGTACAGCATTCTATTTTTATTGCCAACTTATCTTGGTGGATTAAGAAGATTTATTCGTCCATTTTTTGCTCTTACAACTTCCTCAACATTTCCATCATTGTCAAATCTAAACACATGGGAATTCAGTGATCCTGCCGCATAATTAAAAGCCAGATTAATGTCTGACATTGTATAAACCTCAAGATTCGGGTTTTTGAATGTAAACCACAACGCATCTTTTAACCCCACCGGCCATACCCATGCCTCGCCATTCCTAATGGGCATATTGACAAAATAAAATTTCATACTGTCTCTTATCCAAAAATCTTTTGAATATTCTTCGATTGAGATAAGAAATCTTCTAGATTTCTCGCCTGCTTCTTTCCAATCAGTATGAATTTTTTGCAATTGAAAAAGCTGAAACATGGAATAAATAATTACAACAATAGTAATTGCCGCCGCACCAATATATTTATCGCTAATACTCGTCAAATAAAAATACGCTTTTTTTAGAAAAATTGTTAAAATAATTACAAATCCAATTGACGACAAATAGCTATATCGAGCTGTTATATTCCCTAATCCTAAAAACGGCAAAAGAGATATTGCAAAAAAAAGGATTGCAAAAACAACTATTTTCTTCTCTTCAATTGTTATTTTGTTAAAAAGTAATTTAAGGAACTTAATGGCAAAATAAATTACTGCGATTAACACAATCATTGCTATAATCATATGTCCCCTTGTGATTGCCCTCAATGATTCATAGAAAGAAATGCTTATGGGACCCAGAAAATCAAGCGCAATGTATCCAATAATGTTTCCTATTACATTGTAGGGGAGTTTTAACAAGTTATAGCTGTAATCACCGCTAAGCCAATGACTTTGAGCTAAAAACCGTAATGCCAAATACGGCAAAAGAGGCAATAGAAGAATTAAGTAGGAAACCCGTCTTGACATTCGGCATATAACTGTTCTTTCTCCAAAAATAAAATCATAAAGAATAATCAATAAAGGCGCTACAACTCCAAGCTCATGAAACAAAAGACTAAAAATAACGGAAATTATAGAAATAACAAAATAAATTGTCATTTTTTTCTCTTTCCAAATAATGTAGGACAGTAAGCCGATTAAGATAAATAACGCATTGAAAAGAAAACCTGTTGAGGAAATCCAAAAGACTACTTCATGATGGACGGTCAAAACGAGAAATAATGCAACGCTTATAATTGACAATACATAATCTTTCAATATCTTCCTCAAAATCAAGAATAAAAGAGCGCTGACGGCAAAATGAAGAAAAATTGAAACCAAATGATACATTGTCTGATTAAGCCAAAATGCCGAATACATCAACGAGAAATAGATTTTTGTCCCGGGACGATAGAAAAATCCATTTGCTTTCGTGAAATAATCACCAATATTATTGCAGCAATCGGAAATCCACTTAAACCATGTAAAATCATCTCCTGTAAAATAATTATTATAGCTTGCAAAGAAAAACGCTACGGATACAACAAGAATATAGATGACAATCGCATATGGAGAAAGCATTGCCTTTACCAAGTCTTTAGGAAGATTCATCTTTTCCTTTTGATATAGATGCAAAGCTCCAATCGTTACCCCCATCAAAAGCCAATATGTAAAAGCAATTTTAGATGCTTCAAAAACATCAATTAAGACAGCGTTCAAAGCCAAACCGAAGCTTCCCGCCATAAATCCTACTGCAAAACTTTTAACAATAGGAGAGTCTACTTTTGACAAGAGTTTTCTTGCATACATAACGGCTGTTATAAAAATTGAAAGAAAAGCAATAAATCCAAATAATCCGGATTCTCCTAGAATGCGCAGGTAATTATTGTCAACCGCAAGACTAACCGACCCATAACCGCTTCCTAGGAAAATATTTCTCTTGAACGCATCAAATGTCTTAGGCCATTCTCCCTGAAATCTAGTTGTGAAGGAAAGATCGTATGCTTTTGCTTTTTTTATTAAATAACCACCATAAAAAATACTTATTTCTTCCGACATTACCCCATTTTCATTGACTGGCTTTTGATAAAAATATTCATCTACTTTTCTAATAATAGGAGAGAGCGGAAGATTAACATAGCCTGTTCCCTGGGGCAAATTTTCCCCGGTTGAACTATTTGGCTCCATAACAAGAGCTGCTACAGGAGGGATTAGGGAAAACGGTAACACCGCAGATCCGGTTGCGTCTATAACATCTGCATTGGAAATTGACATCTTTTTAATAATTTTGTCTTTGAAGTAAGCGGCAGGCACTTCCTTAACTTGACCTATTGCCCTTCCTGTTTTTGCATCAACTAGAACATTGATCTCTGAAACTGTACTTTTAAATCTATCAAGAAGACTTGGGGAAAAAATCAAAAGAGCAAGAGTTAGAGTCAAAAGAAGACCAATGATTATTTTTTTCTTCTGAAGAATCAAAAGCATCAGCATAGAAAGCAGAAGAACGAAAAAAGAAACTCTTGATACCGTCATAAAAAGAAGGATAAATCCAAAAGAAGAACTGATTAATAGAAAAATCTTAGCTATCATATTTTTGAATCCAAAAGCAAGGCTAGTTAAAAGAGGAATTATCAAAACCAAATATGCCGCCAGATCATAATGTCCTGCGAATGTGGACGGAACACGGGATAATTCCGAAAGCTGTATGGGAAGTCCCTTTGCGAACTCTTCATTCATTGTCAGATACGCCGGAAATCCCATGAATTTCTGTCCGAAACCATATCCAGCAATCGCTAAAAGAATAATCGCCAGAGAAATTGCTATATACGATATAAACTTTTTGTCTTTGATGCTCGCATAGGCTATAAAGAACAAAAACATATACTCTACCCTTCTTAAAAAACTTAAAAGCGCTACATTGGAGAAAACATCGGCAATCGTTGGAAAAACCAAAAGCACGCCATGTAAAGTAGCTAATCCGCCAATAATCCAAAAAAACAGTATAGGGATTGTTAATGGGGTCATCAATGTAACTTTCCTAAGTAAAAGCTGAATAATCCAAATAAGGATAATTAATGCAACAGCAAAATCTTCAACCCGAACATACACCCATGTATTTTTTATATCCACAAGCGGAATTTTGGGATAAAGAGGAATGAATGCGAGAAGAAAAATTGTAAAAACAAACAAAAAATTATTCCAAATCCACTTTAAAATCTTCATAAATCAAAATTAATTGCTTTTTTATATCTATTTGTTAAGTCCGAGTTTAAAGTTAAAAATCCTACTAGCATTAATATTTCCGCTTTAGTAATAAGCAGTGCTTTAGCAATCAAGTACCCCAAATGGCTCTTGTGCTTTGCATAAAAGTACAAAATGCCCTTATAAATATTAATTATAGCAAATGTTCTATTACTGCTTCCGAGAGATTCGTGGAATAACTTTATGTCTGGGTAAAAATAAGTTAATAGACCCACTTTACCCACTCTAAAACAAAGTTCCATATCCTCAATGTACATAAAAAAATATTCATCAAAACCCTCTAAATTATTAAATAGTTTTTTTTCAATCATCATACATGCTCCGCTTACCCAATCAACTTTTTGAATTTTGCTGGGACTTGATCGAACAAAGCCAATTCGCTCCATACCCAAAAGAACAAGCACCAAATTGAATAGATTGTAAAATTTTCCGCAAGATCGCTGAATGGAACCATCATTATTCACAAGTTTTCCTCCCAAAATAGCGACATTTTTATTTTTTTCCAAAAAATCAGCCATAGATAAAAAACCCCTATCTAAAACTTTGGTATCTGAATTGAGGAATAAAAGATATTCCCCCTCTGCAGCTTTTGCCCCAATGTTACAGCCTTTTGCAAAGCCTAGATTTTCTCTGTTTTGAATTAGTCTTAAATTTGGAACTTCTTTCTGAAGGCAAGATATTGCATCCACTGACCCATCCGATGAAGCATTGTCTACAACAATTATCTCAAAATCTTTTTTTTCTAATTCTTTTTTATATTGATCGGCAGCTGACTTAAGGCATGCAAGCGTTAAATCATTTGTATTGTAGGATAAAATGACTATGGAAAGTTTAATCATTATTGATTATCTGAACCACGCGGCGCGGCCAAGTTTGTAATTTAAATCTTTAATATCTCTTTTTCCTATTTCTTTTGCCGGCACTCCGCCAACGATTAATCCTCCCTCAACATCTTTCGTAACAACTGCGCCCGATCCAACAACTGCTCCCATTTTTATCTTAACTCCGGGAAGAATAATAGCCCGCGGACCAATAAAAACATAGTCTTCGATAACAACTGGGGCGCAAATTGCACGAAAATCAGAACTTTTCACATCGTGCTCGCAATTATAAATCATAACTTCCGATGCAATATCAACATGATTGCCGATTAATAATTTATCCCGTCCGTCCAAAACCGCTCCTTCGCCAATAATGGTATCTTTTCCTATTTTTATATTCCAAGGATTG
>Ga0209541_10013097_pt1 | contig 12726 bp, 14 predicted proteins | sample RifCSPlowO2_01_FD_184027 | JGI IMG/M metagenome (GOLD analysis project Ga0209541, IMG submission 184027) | Groundwater microbial communities from Rifle, Colorado - Rifle CSP2_plank lowO2_0.1 (SPAdes) (version 2) | ecosystem: Environmental > Aquatic > Deep subsurface > Groundwater | place...
AAAGATTTACTGCATAGACAATGGATTAAGAAATGCTGTAAGTTTTAAATTTAGTAAAGATGAAGGGAAATTAGTTGAAAATATGGTGTTTATAGAGTTGATGAGGAGGGATAAAGATGTTTATTATTGGAAATGTAAAGGAGAAGTTGATTTTATTGTAAAAAACAATGATCAGAGCTTAACTGCAATAAATGTTTCTTATACTGATGAGATTGATGAAAGAGAAATAAGGGGTTTATTGGAATTTAAGAAAGGATTTAATAAAACAAAAGATTTAATATTAATAACAAAAGATTTAGAGAAAAAAGAGAAAGGCATAAATTTTATTCCTTTATGGAGATGGTTACTATAATGCTATACTCCAAGGATGATTATTATGAAGCAAAACTGCAGTTAAGGCCTTATGATGAGGAAGTGATAGCTTTTGCAAAGCAGTTGATAGATGAGAACAAGAACATTTTTATTTCTAAGGAAGCAGAGTATAAGTATGGCGTTGATTTTCTTACAACTTCCCAGAAGGAAACTCAGAAAATAGCAAAAAGGCTTAAAAATAAATTCAAAGGCACAATAAAAATCTCAAGGAAGCTTCATTCAAGGAACAAATTGACTTCAAAAACGGTGTGGAGAGTTACAGTCTGCTTTAGAAAAGATTAATTACTTCTTTCGTTTTAATACTCGCGTTATTTCTTTGTTAAAATATATTACCCCTAATGTTGCAAAAACAATAAATAATGCCCCGGAGATTGACTTATAATCCGTTAAATTTAAGATGTTTGCATACTCCAGTAATCTTCCCAACCTATCCAATATAAAAAATATATATGCAACAAAAATTAATCTCCATCCAATATACAACTTATGATCAGCAAGCTTTATACCACCAAATACATAGATTAAGCCTAACAATCCAAATACAAGACTTACAATTTCCACATAAAAATCAATAGTCATTATTTTTTACCTCTTTTTACCAAATCTTCCATACTTACCTTTTTATGGATATGTTTTAATAATTTATTAAGTTTTCTATCATAAAGATAAAATATTATAAAGAACCCAGCAAATATAATCACAAGAAAATATATCACATTCAGGTTATATAAGCTCTCTTTTTCAACCACAAAATTAACATCTGATTTATCATTTCCTATCACAACTTCTAGTTTATACTCTCCTGGTTTTATATCTGAAGGGGCGGTTAATCTCACAATTGTGTTAATTTCATTCTCTATTGCTATAAATTTATTTTTATGGGCTATTCTATTATTGTCCTTGTCAAGTATATTTATTGACATTTCATAATCGTCCTTTTCTTCCTCCCCAATCTTGATCACATTTACCTCAAATGATATATTGTCTCCGGGATGAATGGAAAGATATTCAATGGGCATGTTTATATTTATTGAAAATTTTGCATAAACTGGACTAATCAATAATAAGAAAATTAAAAATGAGGCGATTATTCTGACAAGATTCATCTTTTTTACCTTCTCTTTTTCATTAATCTTCTTAGGATCCATCTCTTTTTAACCCTGTTGCTTATACTTTCGCTTTCACCTTTTATCTTATACTTCTTATGGACCTTATGAATATTCTTCAATACGCCCAAAACCCTGAATTGATAGATTACAAATAAGATTATTACAATAAGCAAAGTTAATATTATTAGGATATATGAGTTTAATCCAAGCCCCTCAGGAAATTGTAATTCCCCTCCAACTTCAAAAAGGGAAGTAGCCGTGTTGACCCTTTCTTTGTTTCCATCCAAATAGGTTACCTTAACAGAGAACACATAATCTCCGGGTTTTAGGTAAGGGGGTAATTTGAACTCTTTTATTTTCTGGAATTGAGTTTCAACTAATAGGGATTCCTCGTCACTTATGACTACATTACCATCCAAATCCAATATTGTGTATTCAACCTTGGCTTCAATATCCCCGCGAGCCCCCAAGTTAAATAAAATAATATTGGCATTTATGTTCTCTCCAGCTTCTACAAATCTAAATTCTGAGGGAATGTCAATCTCAATATCAAATAATTTGGGTCCTTTGCTGACTATTTCAATAACAATAGGTATAACTTCTTCAAAATCATCCGTTTCTATCTTTAATTTGCCCACATAAATATTCTCTTTTAGGTTTTTGGCAGAAATGAGGAATTCTATGTTTTTTCTTTCGGAGGGATTTATGTTAAATGAATATTTGTTTTTATTGTCCTCGATGTTTATGAAGTTTAGATTATGGTCTATCTCAAGATTAACTTTTAGCTCTTTTTCCCTGTTATTTTTGATTTTTAAGAAATAAGAATATTCCTCATCCTGTTCCAGCTTTATTTTAATTGAATTCTCGTATATTGTTAATGCCTCTGCACTAGTGTCGCTACCCCCTCCTCCACCGCTACCCCCAGTGCTGCCTCCGCTTGGTGTTCCGCTGCTAACAGTAGTTTCTGTTGCAGAATAGGTTGTGAAGTGGGTTATATTAAAACTTAATGTGTTGGCTAAATAGCTGTTTATTGAACATATATCCGAAGAGCAGTCGCTGCCGTCTTTTTGTATTTTTGGATTGGTGAATGTTAAATCATATAACTCCAGTGTTGCAGCCTTGTTGAGCTCGGAATATGCCACTGAATCTACTGTAATCAAATTATCCGAGATTTCAACATAATAATCTAAGTTAAGATTTCTGGATATATTTATGGCATCATTGAACTTAATCTTGCCATAGCTTGGAGAATGGATTATTACGTTAGATAGGTTCTGTTGCAGGGATTTGTTTATTGAATTAAAATTGGTGGTTTGTCCGCCAAAGTTGTTATAGGTGACGTTATGACCTTTGCTTGTATTAACAAAAAAGGTTATAGATATGGAATTATTCAATAAACCAAGAGTGTCATTGGCAAAAATGTACAGTGTATTGCTTCCTTCAGAAGAGGTAAAGCTTGTATTTGCTGTTAAGGTTATATTGTTTGTATTGTTTAGATTGTACCACATGAGGGATATATCAGAAGTATCATCAAATATTGTAAAATTTAACTCTATGTTGTTGTAATTATATGTTATATTTAATGGGGAATTCAAGAATACCTTTGGAGGTCCATTATCAACCATTATTGAAACATCGGTTCCAATAACTTGAACCGCCCTAATGTCCAACACTGACCGGGAGGTTATTTCTCCCTCTTCAACTCTGCCAATTAGATTAAGAAGAACAAATAAAATTAAAATTATTAGTATTATTTTTACATATTTCATTTAAATTTTTCATCTGGTTATTTTCTTCTTTTTATTAACTTCATTATTAACATTAGTACAGCCAGTATTACTATAAGGAATATAAAGCTCATTAATGGCGAGTTTAGCAAGCTAGTATCTCTTGTTGCCTGTGCTGTTGGTGCTGATTCTTTTACTATAACCTTGAAATCCTTGAAGTATGTGGATGAAAATTGCACAGCTCCACCTCCTCTTGGTGTGTATGAAATAATAAATGATGCCCCCACATTCCATTCCTGATCTGGCTGTGCGTTTTCAGGTATTGTGATTCTTAATGGTACAGGAATGCCATCAGATTCTAATTCAACAGAATACTCCAGATTCTTATCCGTGAATTCAGCTATTTCCTCTCCATCGGCAATATTAACATTTACAGTAGCGTCTGCATCGCCACCGTGGTTCTGCAGTGTGAACATGATTTCCTTTGTTTCCCCGGGATTTACAAATAAGGGATTATTTTCATAATAAAATGATGTTACTCCTACAGTGGCATCTGCATATGAAGCCATGCTCACAGCAAGCAAGATTGCAGAAATTAAAAATATTTTATTTTTCATTTTCTTATTGGATTATTATGCTCCAATCATCCTCCGTATTTGTTGAATATGTTTGTCCAGTTAAATCATTGGGTACATGCCTTAAACATAAGTATAATGTTTCTTGATTATGTGGTGCAGCTCCTATTGGTAAAAGGGCAGAACTTATTATGGTGCTGTTGAACCCTGTAGTTCCATCAATTGATTTGTTTACCAGCCTGTATACACCACCTAACGAGATATCACATGAATTTGCAACGCTGTTTCCAGCAGTGGATATTGTGAAGTTGGCTACAGGGATGAATGTATCCCCATTCGTGTCTCCATGCATTGTTACGGCAGTTATATTAACGCTGCCTGCGGCAATATTATCATTGCCTGTATTGTTCATGAAAATCCCGCCGTCATTTTGGGTTATATTTGTACTTCCAGGCGTGGTTGTAGGAAATGAGATAGAGCTATCCTGCAAACTGAAAGATGTTGTTTCTGCTAGGCTGAAAGTTACTGTGTTATTCTGGGCTGAATTGTCATTAATGTCTTCTACATAAACGCTTACATTCCAGTTTGTTGCAGTGTCATAGTACATCATCCTGATTGAGCAGCTGAAGTTTAACTGATCGGTTCCTATTGCAGCTACTGAAACGCAGTTGCCGTCATTTGCATTGACTGCAGAATTATTCCACCTTACCATTCCTCCATTAGTTCCATTAGTGAAATTTGCCACTGCAGATGTTGCGTCTATATTTCCATAACCTTGGCTGTCATTGACTATGAAACTGAAGAATATGGTCCTATTGCTTGTTGGATCATTGACAATTGAAAAGCTGGATGCTATGCTTACATTTGCGATACGTGGAGGTGTATTTCCCACTGTTATTGAAACATCAGTCGAAGATGAAGTTACAGTTTTTCCGGTTATTGAATTGAATCCATCCTTTACGAAATCAAAAATGCCAGCGTAAGTTGAAGGGATTATTGCCAAGCTGAAAATCAATAAAATTACTATTAAAGAAATAAAATTAAGACTATCACTCTCTTTTTTAATATCCCTCATAGGTAGATTAAATCTAAAAATAAATATATAAACCTTTTCTTTTTAGCTTATTATTATACTCCAGTCTTCTTCTGCATTTGTTGAGTATACCTGATTTGTTAGATCAGCAGGCGTATGCAGTAAGCAAAGGAATAATATTTGCTCATTATAAGGTTTTACGGCAGCTGTCAAAGCTGTACCTAGTATCCTTGTGCTATTGAATGCAGTTGTTCCAGCTATTGTCTTGTTTGTCAGTCTATATACTCCCGATTTGGAGATATCACATGAATCAGTCCTTCCTATGCTCCCATTTGCAACCGTGAAGTTGAACGCAGGTATGAACGTAGCCCCGAGGGTATCACCGTGGATATTCACGGCGGTTATGTTCATGCTGCTTGCATTGATATCATCATTTCCCGTGTTGTTCATGTAAATAGCATCGCTTGCTGTTACATTGTAAACATTGGGTGCAGCTCCAGGGAAGGTGAATGTGCTATCTGTCAGGCTGAAGGATGTAGTTTCACCTAAGTTGAATGTTTTAGTCTTATTCATTGTGTAGTTTAATGATTTATCATTCAGCATCAGGCTTACATTCCAGTCTCCGGCGCCGTCGTAGAATACAATATTCACAGTACAGCTGTAGTTTGCTATGTATTTGCCAAAGTTTCCGCTTTGTTTGCAGCCTCCGTCAAGGTTTGTATTATTGTGCCTGGTGGTTTCTCCTCCTCTCGAGAAGTTTGCAAATATGTTTGTGCCTATATCTGTATAATTGTCATCATCCCTCACGCTGAAGCTGAAGAATGCGCTTGTATTCCCATTAACAGTAACACTCCATGTTGGATTGATGCTTACATTTGTTATTTGTGGCCCAGTGTTTAATATTACAAGTTGTGAGGTGTTCACATAGACGCTGCATACAACACTGTCGTCGCAAACCCTTATTTGAGCGCTGTAATTATTTCCTTTTGTCGTGTTCTCAAAATTAATTGCAAATACTTGTAATGCATCCTGTGTTGCTGGAAGATTATTTATGTTGAACAATAATCTTGAGCCGTTTTCAAATGCCCAAATATCATAAGTTAATGTCTCTCCTGCATCAGGATCGCTAGGCGTGAAGGAAACATGAAGGTCTTGAGCTGATAAATTAGTTGCAAATGTTGAATTGATTGTTGATGTTGGATCATTTGGAGCACTATTGGAGGATGTTATTGTTAATGTTGTTGAATTCTTTAATGACGAGTTCCTATTTCCATCAAATGCAAATGCCTGCACAATGATTTGGTCATTGACTGTGAAGCTTACAGGTGTTAGGACATCAGTTGTGTTTGTTCCATTTGCTAAATTGCTGTTTGTTGTTCTCTTGATTAAAGCATTGTTATTGAACCATTCAAATGTAATGCTGTTTGCATCTCCATCATCATCGGAAAACTTAACGCTTACATTAATTATTTGTTCGTTATTGAATGTGGTTTGGTTGAATGCTGGAGTATTTATTGAGGCATTGCTGTTTTTAATATATAATGCAGAAGTATTCACATAAGCACTGCATGCATTGCTGTTGTCGCATACTACAATCTGAGCGCTCCAATTATCATACTTTGTTGTATTCTGGTGTGTTAAATTCTGGACACTTGCTCCGGGATTGTTTATTGCAATGTTTTTCAAGGTGAAATTTGTCCTGTTGTTTGTAAACCATGTAATGTTATAGGTTAACATATCCCCTGTATTTGGATCGCTTACATTGAATCTTACCTGCAGGTCTTCAGTAGTCAAGTTAAGATGCGATATTGATGTTGAGTTGATTACTAAGTTGGAAACATTTGGTGCATAGTTTACTTCTGGTATAACTGTGTAATTAGTTAGATTGACAACTACCTGAACAAAATCAACACCTATCCAATCTGCAGCATCATGCTGGTTTCCTTCTAATAGTAATATTGTCTGATTTGTTATATTGCTTATAACCTGTTGAATATCATATAGTGTGTTGTAAGTTGCTGTTCTTGTCACTTCAGTTGTCGTTGCCGTTGCTCCAAACTGACTCCAAACTCCAGTATCAACGCCTGTTCTGTTATATTGGATGAAGAGCACAGTGTTTGCATCACTGGAACGCCCTTCTAAAATTATTCTAACAGAAGTTATATTTGACATCTGCCCGTTTTTAGCTTCATTAATTGTGAAGTTAAATCTAAGCCAGCCATCCTGATTGGTTGCCCTTAATGTAGATACACATCTGCTATCATCACTTATACGCAAATTCATTCCCTGATTACATTCAGTAGCAGTGTCATTTCTTCCATCTAAAGCTTGTGCTGTTGTTGGAGGGCTGGATATTCCAAATGAACGGTTGAATACAGTCCATTCGCCGATAGATCTTCCGCTTATGTTATAATAGAATGTATAATTATTCTGCAGGAATGTAGCTTCATTATGCGCATATTCGCTGTCTTCACCAAATCTAAACTCAAGATGGTGCGCTCCGGATGTTAATACTCTGCTTGTTTCATATCCAACATCATCACATTCATAATCCCTTAAGATTGCAAAATTGTTAATCCACTCATAATCAAGGCTGTTGTTGCCGCATTTAATCTGATTAAGCCTTAAATCATGATCATTATTCTCGTTGCTCCATGTAGTTCCATTCACTGCGGTGATTATCAAGTCAGCTATACCTAGGGTTGTGAATCTTACCTCCCAATTCCCACCGACAGTAGGGTAACTCTGCACATTTAATATGCTAATCTCAACTTTATAGGTTTCATTTGACAATGAAGGGACGATCCACTTAATCTCATCAATCAGTCCATTGTTGTTTCTGTCGGTGTAGTTGATTATTTGCGTTGATTCCCTTGCTCCGGAGGTTGTCCTGTATAATCTGATTGAGCCTTGTGGAGCTTCTTTAATTGTTGTATATGCCAATATGTTCTCATAGTGAATATCAGAGTAAATGGTTACTTCCTTATTGAACTCAGAAATCTTCTTCTCAATTATCTTTGGACCTTCAGTATAATACTCTATTTCAACTTCGCTGATTTCTTCCTCTATAATTAATCCAATTTCATCTTCACTAATCTCGCTTTCTTTTATAATATATCCGGTTAATGCTATTGGTTTTATTTCATTGTCCTCAATTATCTTTATATTGTCCTCGCTGATCTCTTCCTTGACTTCCTCAATGACTTTGCTGACTTTAATATTAGATACCTTGTCAGAAAGCTTGAGAGTTAAGTTGTCGGCGCTTTCTTTTAATTTGATTCTCTTTATCCATTTAACTGGCTTGTTAATTTCTACAGCGCCCTGTATTAATATTTCTTTCTCAATTTCTTTCTCAGTTTCAATGACAACCTCTTCTTCAATTATTTCCTCAATTATGGTTATATTTTCAAGCAATGTTATATTCTCTATTGGGATTATTGCTTCACTTATATCCTCTTCAATGGTTGCATTGTCTCCGATGATGAATCCAGTTATAGTTGGCTGTAAATAATATGCTCCAATGCCTAGTATAACAAGCATGGCAAATATTATTGCAAGAGGGGTAATATTGAATTTATTTTCTTCCCTTCTTATTCCTTCATTAATGATATTTAACTGATTATTGTAATCTCTTAACCTTTCATCATAATAGCTGACCCATTCCTCAGGTTTCTTGCTGTCAAGCTGTATGGATAATCTCCTGTTGTACTCGCTATAGCTGATCTTGTCATTGCTGTATAGTCTACTTAATTCATTAGCCAGGAAAATAATCTTCTTTTTGTGATATCCGCAGGTATGTATGTTTCTGACTAACTCGTTCTTCCTTATTTCAAGTTTTCTTATCCTTTCTTTATTTTGCATATTTCTTTCTAGCTCGTGAGTATGATGTCCAGATAGTTCTCTGATCCCTATTCAAAAATTCAGCAATCTCAGAAAATCTAAGATTTAATTTGTCATGAAGATAATAAACAACAGATTCTAAAGCGGGTAATTTATCATCAAATATTGAGATAGGAATCTCAAATTTAGATTTCTTAACAGCAAATCTTTTGGGATACTTCTTACTCGCTCTGTAATAAATTCCCCATATGTTTCTTTCATCTCTTTTGATAAAATTAGAGATATTGTGTAATGAAAGGTCATTCTCTTCTTTCAGATATTTTACAACAGACTCCAAAACAGTTAATTTATCATTGAATATTTCAACAGGAATAGATATACCCTCTATCAATCCTTTTAAGTCATCGAAAGTAAGATTATATTTCTCTTTAAGGTCTAGAAGAATTTCTCTTACTTTTTCTAACTTATTCCTTTTTTCCATAGCACTGTGTACATTAAATGTAAGTAAATTATTATATAAATTTACCTATTAATACATCAAATGTAAGTAAAGAACAATCAATAATGAACAATTTTTATAATATACATCAAATGTAAGTAAATCATTATATAAATTTACCTATTAATACATTAAATGTAAGTATATATGATTTAACCAAAAGCTTATAAAAAAACCAAGTTATTCAATACCATGCCAGAAGGACAGGAAGAAGTAGTAAGGGTAAAATTTCCAAGGGGGAAGGAATCAATAGGGATAGTTGAGCAAAGGCTTGGGGGAAGCAGGGCCAAAGTGAAATGCTTCGATGGCAAGTCAAGAATATGTAGGATTCCTGGAAGACTTAAAAGAAGGTTATGGATAAGGGAAAATGACACAATTTTGGTGGAACCTTGGGAATTTGATGATTTAAAAGGAGATATCATTTTCAAGTATAAGGATAATCAAATTGCAGTTCTGAAGAAAAAAGGCTTGATCAAGGATGTTCAAACTGAAGAATTTTAAATCAAAAAGAAGCTAATAATTATTTAGAAAGAATTAGAATGTTTATTAAGGAAGAAAATTATAAAAAAATTAAAAAAGAGTTGGAGGAATAATAAAATGGTAATTGTATATCCACTAAAACTGAAAGAAGAAATAATGCCTATAATAGATCTAAAGAGTAAAGAAGAGCATACTAATAAATCTATAGTCTTAAAACAATTGATATACCAAAGCCTTGAAGATTATATGATAAACTTATGTGCTAATGGAAGGTTATCAGTAGGAAAAGTGGCTGAAATTTTAGATGTAAGTATTTATGATATTCATAAAATAGCCAATAAAAAAGGAATTAAATTAACAGCAAATGAAGAACAGATACAAAAAAGTAAGGAATTTTTAGATAAGTTGTCTAAAAAAGCAAGTTGACAATAATTAATTATAATGTTAAAAGATAAAAGTGTGTTTGTAGAATATTTTGGAGATTACCCTTTGATTAGAATATAGGACTTTTTAATATTATCCAGGGATATGGATTATAGCATGACAGAAATAGCGCAAAATTCCAGTGTTGTATGGAGTTCATTTTCAGAAATATGGCCTAGATTAGTAGAAAAAAACATAGTTGAATTGACAAGAACAATAGGAAATGCTAAATTATACAAATTAAATTTAAACAATCCTTGGGTAAAAGAATTGATAAGAATGGATAAAATAATAACAAAAGTAGAAACAGAGAAATTATTGCCAAGAAAGCAAAAAATTGCTGCTTAAAAAATATTATAAATTCATCCAAATTAGCATTTAAATGGAACAATTAAAGATTCCAAAGGAAAGGATTCCGGTTTTGATAGGAACTAAGGGTTCTGTAAAAAGAAAAATACAGAAATTAACAAATACTATTTTAAAAATTAATTCAGAAACAGGGGATGTTTTCATAGAGGGGGAGGCAATAGACATTTTTAATTGTTTGAATGTGATAAAGGCGGTGGGGAGAGGTTTCAATCCTGAAATTGCATTAAAATTGCTGAATGAAGATCATTCTCTGGAGGTAATTTCTATAGAGGGGTTTGCAAGGAATAAGAAAGATTTGATAAGGATAAGGTCAAGGCTGATAGGAACCAATGGAAAGGCAAGGGATTACATTGAATCATTGACAAGTACCCATATAGTAATTTACGGAAAGACTGTTTGTATCATAGGAAAAATAGAAAATGTCATGGTTGCAAGGCAGGGAATAATTAACTTGTTGCAGGGAAGCAGGCATGGAAATGTGTATGCTTACATAGAAAAGCAAAAAACTAAAAAATTTATAAACTAATCAAATTCTCCAACTAATATGAAAGAAGAGGTGCCCATTGCAGAAAAGCTTGCTAAAGAGCAGAGAGAAATATCTGTAAGCCAGTTCTTCACAAAAAATAACATTTGCTTGGGTTTGATAATCCAAGAAAAGCACTTTCTACTACAGTAAAGGAATTAGTTGATAATTCATTAGATGCAACAGAAGAAATTAATATTTTGCCAGAGATAATAGTTGAGATAAAGCAGTTAAATGATACAAGATTTATTGTTACAGTTGAAGATAATGGACCTGGGATTGTTAAAGAACAAATTCCAAAAATATTTGCTAAATTATTGTATGGATCTAAATTTTTTAAAATGGCTCAAGCACGTGGACAACAGGGTTTAGGAGTATCAAGTTCAGTTCTTTATGGTCAGTTAACAACTGGAAAATCTGCTGTAATAACCTCAAAGATTTCTAGAAACAAACCAGCACATTATTATGAACTGCAAATAGACACTAAAAAGAACGAGCCCAATGTAATAAAAGATATGATTATAGAATGGGACAAAGATCATGGAACAAAAGTAAAAATTGAGTTAGAAGGTTTCTATCAAAAAGGAAAACAAAGTGTAGATGAATATTTAAAACAAACAGCAATTGTTAATCCTCATTTAAATTTAATATATATAAATCCTGAAAAATATAAACTGGAGTTTCCAAGAGTAACTAAAGAATTACCTAAAAAATCTAAGGAAATTAAACCTCATCCTTATGGTGTTGAACTAGGAGTTCTTATGCAAATGTTACAGGATACAAAGGCAACTACATTACAGTCTTTTTTGCAGAATGATTTTTGTAGAGTTTCTGCTAAAGTTGCAAAAGAAATATGTAAAAAAGCAGGGATTTATGAAAAATCAAGACCAAAAAGAATAGCAAGAGAGGAAGTTGAAAATTTATTAAAAGCGATTAAAGAAACAAGGATTATTGCACCGCCGACAGATTGTCTTTCACCCATAGGGGAAGAATTAACACTAAAAGGATTAAAAAAAGAAATAAATGCTGATTTTTATACAACAGTTACAAGACCGCCATCAGTTTATAGGGGTTTTCCTTTTCAGATTGAAACAGGCATAGCATTTGGAGGAGATATTCCAAAAGATGAGCAGATCAAATTATTAAGATTTGCAAATAAAGTTCCATTGCAGTATCAGCAGTCTGCATGTGCAATAACAAAGTCAGTAATAAACACAGCATGGAGGAATTATGGATTGTCTCAAAGCAGGGGGGCATTGCCCATAGGCCCTGTGATTTTATTAGTGCACATAGCATCTGTTTGGGTTCCTTTCACTTCAGAATCTAAGGAGGCAATTGCGCATTATCCTGAAATAATAAAAGAGATAAAGCTGGCATTGCAGGATATTGGAAGAAAACTAGTGGTCTATATAAGAAAACATATAAAATCTAAAGAACAGAAAGAAAAAATTGATTTGTTTGAAAAATATATTCCTGAATTGGCTTATTCACTGTCAAAATTAACTAATCATGAAAAAGATGAAATAGAATCAAAATTAAAAAAATTATTAAAAAAAGAACTGCCAACTTTGGAAGCTGAAAATGGTGCAAAAGAATAAACAAATAGACAAGTTAAGGGAGTTAGGTGAAAAAGTAATAAAAGATATTGACAGAAATAAAAATCCAAGCATTACAATTCCCATAAGGGCGTTAAGCAATGTTATTTTTAATGAAAAAACAAAAACCATCGAACTTGGAAATAAAAATGCATTGCGTTATTTTTTTAATGTTGCTCAT
>Ga0209541_10013098_pt1 | contig 12725 bp, 14 predicted proteins | sample RifCSPlowO2_01_FD_184027 | JGI IMG/M metagenome (GOLD analysis project Ga0209541, IMG submission 184027) | Groundwater microbial communities from Rifle, Colorado - Rifle CSP2_plank lowO2_0.1 (SPAdes) (version 2) | ecosystem: Environmental > Aquatic > Deep subsurface > Groundwater | place...
CCGAAGGGCCAGCCAAGCGCCGAGATGTAATTCACCAATGCATCAAACCAAACATACATCACGTGTTTCTCGTCGCCAGGCACCGGAATCCCCCAGGGCATTTTTTCTTTAAGGCGCGAGATGCTGAAATCCTGGAGGCCATTCCGAACAAAAGTTTTGATTTCGTTAAACCTGGATTCCGGAACAACAAAATCCGGATGAACTTCGTAAAAATCAAGCAGTCTATCCTGATAATTACTCCATTTGAAAAAATAATTTTCTTCTTCGATTAACTCGATTTCAGCCTGGGGGTGAATCTGACAGCGGCCGTTTTCGAGTTCAGATTCGGTTTTTTCGAGTTCGCATTCAACGCAATACTTAATCTGGTAGAGCTTTTTATAAATGTCGCCGTTTTTATCACAACGCCGCCAGAATTCCTCGGCCGCCTTGATGTGGTCCGGATCGGTCGTCCGAATAAAATTGTTATAGCTCAAATTAAGGGCTTCTTTGAGGCGGTCAAACTTGGCGGCGTACTCGTCAGTATAAGACTGGGGGTCCTTGCCTGCTTTTTGGGTGGCCCGATAGATTTTTAGCCCGTGTTCATCAGTACCGGTATTGAAAAAAACATCGTCTCCTAAGAGGGCGCGGTAGCGGGCGATAATATCAGCCTCGACTATCTCCAGGGCAAAACCGATATGAGGCGGGGCGTTAACGTAGGGAAGAGTGGTTGTAATATAAAATCTCTTTGACACGCTAGACGGTTAAGCGAGCTCCTCTCCGGCGTGACTTAATTCGCATCCAGTCTTCCACTATCTCCTGCAAGAAAACCGTCACCGGAATAGCCACAAGCATTCCTAAAATCCCGGCGATTTGAACGCCGCCAAGAAGGGCGACGAGCACAATAACCGGATGGATACCAAGAGCCTTTCTCATTACGAGCGGAACCAAAACGTGATTTTCGAGCTGTTGGATACCCAAGAAAAGAAGCAGAACGTAAAGACCAAGAGGTAAAGAATCGGCTAAGGCTACGGCTACGGCCAAGGCGCCAGCAAAAATCGGACCCACCACTGGTATCAACTCGAAGAGGGCCGCGATGAGGGCTAAAACCAGTCTTTGTTCTACTCCTAAAATCCAGAGGCCGATAAAAACCAAAAAACCAACGACTAAGCTTAAAACAATTTGAGCCTGGAACCAACGACCAATCCTCTTTTTGGTTCGCCGGTAAAGTTGAAGCACTCGATCTTCTAAAGACTCGGGGAAAACCGCCTGCAAAAACTTTTCAACTCCATCCCGACTAACAGTAAGATAAAAAGAAAGAACTAAAACCGCCACAGCAAAAGCAACCCCGCCCAAAAGCCGACCGAGAATGCTTAAGAAGGGAACGCCGCCCGAAAGAAGCAGATTGGTGACGTTGGTCAAATTAGGACTCAAAAGATTGATGACCTCGGTCGGGGTTTTAATGCCTAAAAACTGATCGGCTAAACCGCTTAAATTCCGGAAAAGACTGTTCAGCTCAAGTAGAGCAATCGGAAAAATGGCATAAACCACAAAGGCCAAAATGGTGAGGGCAATAAGAAAGATAATAATTGTGCCCAGAATCCTCGGAATATGCCACTTTTCTAAACGAACAACGGCTGGCTCGAAAGCAGTGGAAATAATCAGAGCCAGGAGCAAAATAGCGATTGTTTCTCGAGTCAAGTAAAGAACGACCACAAGGCCGGCCATTATTAAAATCCGCCAGAGACTACCCCAGGAGATCTCAATCAGAGTATGCTGTTTTTCCGCCACGCCCTTATTCTACGATAACTTAAGAATATTGCGCAATTCTCCTTCTTCTTTAACCGGGCCGATAATAGCCAAATTGAGCTTATTATCCTGGAAAAGCTCGGCGGCCACCGCCTGAATTTCCTCGGTCTTGACCGCTTGAATCCTCCTCGCCAGCTCGTCAGGCTCAATGATCTCCTTAGTCATAATTTCCTGTTCGCCGTAGAAGTCGGCCAAGGCATCAGATGTTTCAAGACTAAGCATTAAGTGCCCCACTAAATGATCTTTAGCGCGCTGGAGTTCGGATTCAGGGACGATCTCGTTTTTAAAACGCTCGAATTCTTCTAATATCGCCTGAATAACTTCTTTAGTTCGCTGTTGATCCACACCGGCTCGAGCGGCTAAATAACCGTGATCAATATAAAGTGAGGGGTCGGCACCGACGTAATAAGCTGCACCCATCTGCCCTCTGATACGCTGGAAAAGGCGCGAACTCATTCCCCCTCCTAAAATATCCGCGAGAACTGTCAGGCTATAACGCCGGGGATCAAAAATATCGAAAGCCCTGAAACCTAAAAGAAGATGGGTTTGATCCGTTCCCTTAGAGCTTAAAAGAAGACCGGGCTTCTCTTGTTTCTCTTCTACTTTAGCTCTAGGACTCTTGGGGCCAGTGGGAATTTCGGCGAAAGCCGTCTTAATCATTCCGATCGATTTCGCCTCATCAATCGCACCGGCTGCCACAATAATGGTGGCTGGCGCTAAATAATTCATCTGGCGATAATTAATAAAATCATCGCGCTTGAGTTCTCTAATTACCTGTTTTCGACCAGCCACATCCCAGCCAGCTGGCTGATCGCCATATAGCAACTCCGGGAAAAGATCATGGATCTTTCTCATCGGCAGATCTTCGTCCATATTAATTTCCTCAATAATCACCCCGCGTTCTTTCTCAATCTCTTCTAGCTCAAAAATGGGATTAAGATACATGTCCGAAACTACATCTAGAATCTTATTAAAGTGTTTTTTGTCGGCTTTGGCGAAATAACCCGTGTACTGGTGCCCGGTGAAAGCATTGTAAACCGCTCCGATGCTATCGAGTTCGGCCGAAATATCAATCGACCTAGGTCTTTTTTTAGTTCCCTTAAAACAGAGGTGCTCCAAAAAATGGGAAAGCCCATTTATCTCTTTGGTTTCGTATTCCGAACCCGCCTCAACTAAAACGAGGATTGTGGTAGCGAGATTCCCGGGCTGGGGAACAGTAATAATTCGGAGGCCATTTTCAAGAATAGTCTTCGTGAACTTCATAAGTTCTCTTCCAGGTAATCGGTTAGTTCTTCAATTTTTACTCTTTTTTGCTCCGTCGTATCTCGATCCCGAACAGTAACAGCCCCGTCTTTAAGCGATTCGAAGTCAACGGTTAGGCAATAAGGCGTACCAATCTCGTCTTGGGCATAATAACGCTTGCCGATATTGCCCCGCTCATCCCAAGCCGCCATATAACGAGACCGTAACTCGTTATAGATTTGGCGGGCGAGGTCTACGAGTTCTGGTTTGTTGGCGAGAAGCGGAAACACTGCCACTTTATAAGGGGCGAGTTCCGACCTCAGACGCAGGACTATTCTTTCTGGATCGGTATCATCATAAGCCTCAACGAGCACGGCGAGCACAGTCCGGTCAACCCCCCAAGTTGGCTCAATGACATGAGGCCAAAATTCTTCATTAGTATCCGGATCGCGGTATTTAAGATTCTGGCCAGAGAATTTTTCATGATTTTTTAGGTCAAAATCAGTTCGATAGGCCAAACCGTATAACTCTTTCTGGCCAAAAGGAAATTCATACTCAAAATCAATGGTCCGCTTTGAATAATGGGCCCGGTCAGCCTCCGACACTTCCACCTCATGCACTTTTTTGGGGTTGATTCCCAATTTTTTAATCCATTCCATCATTTCTCTTTGCCAATGATCAAACCACTTCTCCCATTCGTTCTCGCGAATAAAGTATTCAATCTCCATCATTTCAAATTCTCGAAGCCGGAAGATGAAATTGCCTGGCGTAATTTCATTACGGAAAGCCCGCCCAATTTGAGCAATGCCAAAGGGCAGGGTAACTCGAGTTGAGTCAAGCACATTCCGAAAATCAGCAAACATCCCCTGGGCAGTCTCGGGACGGAAGTAAACAATATTAGCGCTTTCCTCGGCTGGACCCATAAAAGTTTTGAACATTAAGTTAAATTGTCTCGGTTTAGTCCAGCTCGCCTCCTTGCCGCAATTGGGACAGATTTTATAATTCTCGATCGGCGCCTCATCGTCAGCTCTAAATCGGGAGTGACAATGAAGACACTCAACTAAGGGATCGGAAAATTCTTTTAGGTGGCCGCTTGATTCCCAAACTTTAGGATTCATGATTAAAGCCGAATCAAGCCCGATAATATCGTCTCGCCGATGGACAAAACGCTCCCACCAAAGAGACTTGATATTATTTTTTAGCTCAACCCCTAAGGGTCCGTAGTCATAGGAGTTCGCGAGCCCGCCGTAGATTTCGGAATTAGGAAATATAAATCCTCGCCTCTTAGCGAGACTGACAATCTTTTCTATCTTTACTTCTTCTTTTTCAGCCATTGCTTTTTAAGTTAGGGTCGGACTAAACCCTCGCCTTCTTTAACCGTGGGGTCACCGGGAAGTCGGGTATCGACGCTCCCCGCGCTCGCGGTTAACTCTTGCCCGGTCCACTCATCTCTCGCGCTCACTTTGGTTTCGCCAATAAGCGGCAGATATTGGCCGGTTCTACTACTTTTAGGGATAGCCTCGACCTGGAAAATGGCCTCTGGCTTCTCCCCCAGGACCCCCAGAGTAGCAGAGATATTGCCCGGTCGCCAGATTACTTCGCCCGACTTTTCGTCGAATTCCGGCAAGCTTTGAACATTACTTTTCGCCTTACCGGTAAAAGTGACGCCGTCTTCAAGCCGAGCCCGAACCTCAACCCCGGCTAGATCAGTGGTGAAGTTTGTTAAAAGCCAGTGGATGGTGAAGTTGGTCGAAGCTCCTACTTTTGGCGGCAGTGGACCCTGGTTAATGATAAACGATCCGGCATCCCTAAAGTAAGCCCTGGCCTCGGCTTTAATCTCGCCCCGCACTTTGGTCTCCAGGATTTTGGAATTCAAGGTTTTACTAACAGCAATGTGATAAGGCACAGTCGGCGATTCAATCTCGGCCCTCACCTGTAAAGAAAAATTCTTGTCGGACAACTTTTGAATTGAATAATCGTCTTTAGTTCCAATCGAGAAATTAAATTCCCCAGATTCTCCGGGTTCAAGTTCCTCAACCTGGTTGAATCTCGACGGCTCCCAGACTAGGACATTATTTTTTCTCTCGAACTTAGCCTCGCTCGCGAGGGAATCATAATCAAACATTTCGCCAGTCAGCGAGGCTCGAACGATCACACTCTTCAAAGGAGTATCGGTATTGTTTCTGAAGGAAATAATGTAAACCAGTTTTTCGGCGCGGCCAACTGCTTCTTTCGGCTCCGAAAGTTTCAAATCTAATGACAGAGGCGAAGAATTAAGACTGATTAACTTCTCGGTTTTCAAAAGGGTGTGCTCTTTGCCGAAAAGAGGCATCGCCATCCGGCCAGCGAGAGCAAAGACCGAACCTTCGTCGAGATCTGCCTTGCCTCTAATGGTTAATCGGCCGCCCTCTCCCTCAAGCTTATCAAGCGGCCAGCCATTAGTATCAATAGTGGGTGGGGGGTTCGAATCTAATAAGCTGAATCCTGACGGATAGTCGAGCCGAAACTGCCACCCTTCGAACGTCCGAGCTCCTTCGGTTTGCAAAGATATATTGGCTTCAAATTCTTCGCCCCGGTAAACGCTCTCCGGGGCTTCAATTCTAATTTCGAATTCGGGCCGCCGAAGTGCAAGTTCGAATCCGGCTTCTTTCTTAAAAGTGGCGGCGAGGCCGCTCGGCGAATAGGAAAGAGTGGCCCTAGTCTCATAGCGGGATTCTTCAGCCGGCGCAACCACAACCTTAAAGCTCTCGCGATGCATTTCGCCGGGAGCAATATCACCAATCTCCCGGGTAACGGTTCTCTCTTCCGGTGTGTCAACCAGAAATAAATCCTCGGGTAAATAGATGGCGACTCTCGCCTCTCTTAGAGTCGCCGCCCGATGATTAACTACCCTCACCTCAAGATCGAAAGGAACGCCGAACTCCGCCTCTCCCTCGCCGCTTTTCCCAATTTCAAGCTCAATCTCTTTCTCGACTGCCAGTCTATAAATATAAAAGCCGCCTATGATCAGCACGAGGAGGCCGACAACGACTAAAATAATTTTATTTCTTTTTGAGGCGAAAAACTCCATTTCGGTTTCCGAGCGATGCATCAAGGGCAGTGCGACAGGACTCGCATAAAAATATTACATCGGGCGTGATAAAATAAACAATTTGATTACGGCCGCATCTCGAGCAGGCTGCCCCCTCGCCGCCAAATCCAAGAGTATTTAAAACTTTCTCGTAGGTTTCTTCGTTAAACTCGGAACGCGAAATTACCTCTTTAATAAGGCGCCAAAGAGGCTGGTCAGGCTCGCCCCAAGGAGTAACTTGATCAAGAAAGCTAAGGAAATTGAGGATGGCCGGGGGATCGCTTTTTGATTTCTCCCCCAAAACATCAGCGACCTGCAGTCTGTTTTTCTCAACAATCCTCACTTGAACCAGATTACCAAACAAAAGATGAGCTGAAAGCTTCGAAAGAAGCCGTCGACTACTCTTCAGAAAAGCCTCGACCTTACCCAGGTCCTTGGTGTAGAGGGTAACGAGCTCATCAAGCTCTCCCTGAGGCCGCCGGCCGAGTACTATGGCCTCGGTATAATATTCAACCATCGACTCCTATTTTAACACTTTTAGGGCTATTTTAGGCCTAATTTAGGCCATTTTTCAGCCCTCTCGCCTTATCCCCAGCCCGTTGACAAAACGAGCCGAAAGCCCTAAGATAATATAAGCAGTAAAGCTCCCATAACAGGGAGTTTTTTACTGCCCAGGGGAGTCAAACTCCCCCACATCATGAGTAGATACCTCGTCTCAGCGCTTCTACTCATCAGTCTGGGAACCTTGAAAATGGGCATAATCGGCGGAGTAACTGGTTCGGCCTCGACTCGAACCGGGGACGAACCCGAAGAGTCTTCGAGTGCGCTCGTCAATCAAAGTCCGATTGTAAAAGGCGAACCCGAAGAGCCGTCGTTTATTATGGTAGAGGTAACTGGATACTCGTCTCGAGCCGAAGAAACCGACGACACCCCGTTTACTACCGCATTAGGAACAAAGGTCCGGCCGGGAGTAGTAGCCGCTAATTGGCTGCCGCTCGGTGCCGAAATCAAGATACCCGATCTCTTCGGTGATCAGGTATTCGTTATCGAAGATAGAATGAACCGAAAGCATCCTAATCGAGTAGATATCTGGTTCCCGACTGCTAATGAAGCGCTGCGGTTCGGTATCAGGCAAACCCGAATCGAAATCTTATAAAACAAAACGCCCAGACTTAAGTCTGGGCGTTTTGTTTTATATGCATTTATACAACCACTCTTATTCTATAATTTAATTCACAAAAGAAGAAGCCCTCGGCGCGATGTTGCCACGCCGAGGGCGAACGATCCCGAGGGGCTTGGGTTCCCAAGGGATTCAGGAACCCAAGCCTCAAGGCCTTGAACCTGCCTGCCGCCTACCTGTCGGCAGACAGGGCTACTTGCCGACGGCCGCGAACCGACAGATCTCGTGCCAAGGGTCCTCGAACCAGCTCAGGCCCACGCCGAGCTCCGAATCGTCCTTGCCGAGGTACGGAACGTAGCGACTGCCTTCCCTCCGCTGGACGGAACCCAGCCCCACGACCGGAAACTCACGCTGGACTTCGGGATACATCTTGCCAAAGGCGAGGAGTTCGAGGAGCTCGAGAGGCCTCATACCCCTCGAGTCGATCTCCTCGAGCGCCATGTTGCTCGAGATGCGCCGGTTAAAGTGGATGATCTCCGCCACGACCATGACCACGCCCTCCCGATTGGTCGGGAAGTTGCCGGAGGTGATGCCGCTGTTCGCCCACTCGTAACGGCAAACCTTCAAGGCATCCTCCACGCTTATTCCGTAGTCCACGGAGAGGGGGTAGATGTCGCCCGCCGTCGCCGAGGCTTCGGCGGGCAGGCCGACGAGCTTGCCGTCCGGCATGAGCGCCTCGCGGAGAACGCGGGCGAGTGACTCGCCGTTCTGCGTCCAACCGCGTACGACATCGGGCCCGAGGTCACGCGGCAGGACCCTCAGGACTGTCACCAAAAACTCCATATAACTCGCAGTCACCTGGTAGGCAGTTTCATGCTTCGTAAGCATAGCTGTCCCTCCTTTTTTGAGTTGGATTTGCTGCCCCATTGCAGCTTTCAGCAAACAAGGCTTATTTATTCCCTGAAAGCTACAATGGATATAGCAAGTAGCTGTGTAAAAGTGCTATTTTCTAACTGCTGTAATGGTGGTATATTATACTCTACCTGTCAAGCAAAGCATAGTGGAGTTGTATAGAGACACATAAAGCAAAACGCCCCGATTTAGGTCGGAGCGTTTTATTTTTGGTGCGCGGGAGAGGAATTTCACGTCGCTCATTTTCATTCGCTCCCACGAACCCAGCGGTTCGTGAACTCCGCCACGGGAAAACTCCCGTTTTCCCGACCCCTTTCCCGTTCAAGTCCTCTCCCCCAAATAAAATACGCCAATAGATGGCGTATTTTATTTGTGCGCGGGAGAGGACTTGAACCTCCACGGGATTGCTCCCACTAGCCCCTCGAACTAGCGCGTCTACCATTCCGCCACCCGCGCATTTTATTTTTTAAACCCCGAGTTTTTGTCTAATTTTTTTCTCGGAAAGATTGCGAAGATAGTAAAGTTTTGCCCGTCTGACTTTTCGCCGTGGCTTAGCCAGAATCTCAACCTTTTTAATATTCGGGGAATAAATAGGATAAACCTTCTCGACCCCGACATCAGCCAGCTTGGCTCTGACAGTAAAAGTGCCACCAGCCTGTCTTCCATGCTTTCGGGCGAGAACCAACCCCTCAAACATGCCTCCTTTTTCATAAACCTTCACTCTCGTGCCAGGCCGAATCTGTTTTAAGATCTCTTCGCTAATCATCTAAAAGAGTCTATGGGTTTTTGGCTTTTCGGTCAAACCTCTCGAGATAGCGGATGATCTTACTCATATCCTCTGGCATATTGGCGGCGAGCCTCAATCGATGACCGGCTGAGGGACTAAATTCGAGCGAGTAAGCGTGGAGGAGCTGGCGTCGAACTCCTAGCAGCACCTCGCTTTTTTTCGAGCCGTAGACCCGATCACCCACTACCGGGTGCCCCAAAACCGCTAGGTGAACTCTGATTTGGTGGGTCCGCCCGCTTTGGGGATAAACCTCAACCAGACTAAAATCTTTAAATCTTTTTAAGACTTTGTATTCGGTCACGGCCTCTCTTTGCGATCTGCCTTTAAAAGCAGTCCGGCGGATAGTGCCTGATTTCAAACTAATCGGCCGGTCAATCAATCCTTTGTTTAATTTCACTCGACCGTGAACTAGGGCTAGATAAGTCTTTTTAATTTGGCGGTTTTGAAAAAGCTGTTTCAGATAATCAAAATATTTCCGATTTCGAGCCACTAAAATAATGCCGGAGGTGTCTCTATCAAGACGGTGGACAATACCGGGCCTTAGCGGGGTCGCTGGCCCTGAGCTTGCTTGCAGTGAGCCAGCCGAACTTGTCGCAGGGTCGCCTACTTTTTTAACTTCCGGATATCTCTTAATAACCCAATCAACTAATGTCGGCTCATCAGCTCCCGAACTTTTGGCGTGCACTAAAAGACCGGCTGGCTTATCCAGGGCGATGAAATTAGGGTCTTTATAAATAAGTCGGGGATGTAGGGGGAGGAACATTCTAGTGGGCGGCACAAGACTCGAACTTGTGACCTCTACGATGTCAACGTAGCGCTCTAACCAGCTGAGCTAGCCGCCCGACGAAAGTACTTTACCAAAACCAGAAAACAAGGGGAAGGGCCGTTACTCCGCGTTCCACTCATAGCCCGGGAAATAATCTCGTTTGATGCGCTCGTCAGGAATACCCATATCAAGGAGTAGTTTTTCATACGCCTCGACCATTGGTTCTGGACCGGAAAGATAGAAAAACGGTTTTTGGAGATCGGGGGTTGCCTCCTGAATATCCGCTTCTCCAATTCGCTCGGGGCTTACAGAATAACTAATTCCGAAGTTTGGATGACTTTTAGCTAATCGCTCGAGCTCATCCTTAAAAACAAAATCTTGGTTGCCGTTAGCGTAAAGCAACTTAATATTTAACGGCTCACCCCGATATTCGAGGTCGAGGAGAATGGCCCGATAAGGAGTAATGCCCACTCCGCCAGCGATGAAAACATGATTCTCGCGAGGATCGCTAACTACAAAATCACCTTTTGGTCCTTCGGCTTCGACAGCAGTGCCAATAGGCAGATTAAAAAGAGCTTTTTTAAAAGTTGAGGGTTGAGAAACAAGATGGGTAGTGAGGCGAATAAAACCCTCATGAGGAGCGCTCGCGATCGTAAACCAGCGATAAGTTCTACGATCATCGGGATTATTGTGAGGCAGAGTATAACGAAGAAATTGACCCGGTTGCCATAGAGTTAAATCATGACTCTTGAATGAAAAGGAAAAAACCTCGGGAGTCTCTTCGTTTTTCCTGGTTAATACAAGCTCCATCTTATATTAGGGTCGGTGACAAAAACATCGAACCATATGGTCATTCACCATTCCCACCGCCTGCATATGGGCGTAAGTGACTGTCGGCCCGAAAAAACGAAAACCGCGTTTTTTGAGGTCTTTAGCTAATTCCACCGCCTCGGGAATAAATTTGGGGTAGCCAGAGATTTCCATGATACGATGTTTAATTGTTTTTCCATTTACAAACCGCCACATATATTCACTAAATGAGCCGAACTCTTTCTGGATCATTAGAAAAGTCTTAGCATTGGCTATGGCCGCGTTGATCTTCTGGCGATTGCGAATAATGTCCGGGTTACTTAATAAAGCGGCGACGTCCCGTTCGGTAAATCGAGCTACTCTTTTAGGATCAAACTCGGCGAACGCCTTTCGATAACCCTCCCGCTTTTTTAGCACAACCGCCCAGGAAAGCCCCGCTTGAGCGCTTTCCAAGACAATAAACTCGAAGAGTTTACGATCATCCCAGACGGGAATTCCCCACTCTTCATCATGATACTTCTCATACATCTGATTGCCTTCCGGCACCCAAGCGCAACGTGTCCGTTTTTTCATCTGTCTTACTTGCCCCGCACTAAATTTGGGCTTTGTGGGCACACCAGGGATCGAACCTGGGACCTCTGTCTTATCAGGACAGCGTTCTACCACTGAACTATGTGCCCAAATTTTAGCTAAAGTCCGAGGTTATCGAACTCTTCAAGGTTGAATTTCAGCTCATCCCCGCCCACCTCGTTAGGAGAAAGTGATCTTAAAATATTCTTGCCTAAAAAGCTGAAGGCGTAAATAGTGGCGCCGACGAGGAGGAGAAAGAGGACTAAACCTACACCCAGAAGAACTCTTTCCTGGGTTAATTTCTTAACTACTCTTTTTTTAATCACTGAAGAAGATCTCTCCTTTCAAGGTGGCATTATAACTATTGCTACCCTCGGCAATAATATCAAAGCTAACGAGATTGGCAAGATAGTCTATTTCTTCTAATCCCTCGATAAATTTGAGAATCCCCGGATAGCTCCCCTGAACTACGGAGGTAAATTCCGCTCTCCCGGACTCACCTGACTCTCCTTTCTCTTCGCTGCCGAAATTAAAAGAGAGGCCGAGATTATTATCTCGAGCGAGGGACTGCAGGTCGTCCGAGAAAGTAAAGAGTTCGTCTCTTTTCGGGAAAAAGCCGCGGAGACTGGCTAATTTCGGCTCGGCCAATTTAGCCTCCTCTCTCAAACGAGCCAGCTCATTTATCTCTTTTAACCGAAGCTTAAGCTCGGAACGAGTGGCGGTCGTGTAATCAGCTTGGCTTTTAATATCCCTGGCGAGCACGACGAGGGCGACTAAGGCAAAAAGAATGAAGGATAGAGAAAGGCCGATATTGAAGAGGAGACGCTTCTTCGAATGATCGGGCATGCCTCAATGATATGCTATATTAAGGAGAATTAAAAACGTGGATTTAAGGGCAATTAATCTGGGTGATCGCGGTTATCCGGCGCTCCTCCGGGAAATCCCCAATCCCCCAAAGACGCTTTACTATCGAGGTAAACTACTTGAGACCGATACGCCTTGTTTGGCTTTAGTGGGGACAAGAAAGGCCAGTCCTAATGGGCTTAAAATCGCGGAGGGCATGGCTGCCGAACTTGCAAGCGCCGGCATTGTGATCGTAAGCGGTTTAGCGATGGGAATTGATACCGCCGCGCACCGTGGAACCTTGAGAGGCGGAGGACGAACCATCGCTGTTTTGGGAAACGGCCTTAACAAAATCTATCCAGCTCAAAACGAAAAATTAGCCGAGGAAATTATTAAAACCGGCGGGGCTATCATTTCTGAATACGAACCGAGTGAACCGTCCCTCCCCAATCACTTCATCGAGCGAAACCGAATTATTAGCGGTCTTTCCGTCGGCGTTATTGTGGTCGAAGCGCCAATTCATTCCGGAGCCTTAACTACCGCCGGGTTCGCCGCAGAACAGGGCCGGAATGTCTGGGTCATACCCGGACCAATTAATCATCCGAATTATATCGGCTCCCACGCTTTGATCAGGGACGGAGCAACCCTTATCACTAAATCCTCCGAGGTTTTAGAAGATTTAGGCATCGAAACAACGCCTAAAAATTCTGCCCCAGGCTTTAACCTAGGTTTAAACCTAGGGCAGGCCGAAGGAAAAATAATGAAAATCGTTAGTGAAGCTGAAAATCCGCTCGATATTGACAGAATTGCCGATCTCACT
>Ga0209541_10013099_pt1 | contig 12725 bp, 20 predicted proteins | sample RifCSPlowO2_01_FD_184027 | JGI IMG/M metagenome (GOLD analysis project Ga0209541, IMG submission 184027) | Groundwater microbial communities from Rifle, Colorado - Rifle CSP2_plank lowO2_0.1 (SPAdes) (version 2) | ecosystem: Environmental > Aquatic > Deep subsurface > Groundwater | place...
ATCACAACAGTAAAAATAGGGGATTGCGGTAATTTTAATTCAGACTCTTGCTTAGAATTTGGCAATTTCAGTTTTGAAGGATGCAAATCAGGATTTGGCTGTGATTCTGCTTCTGGCTATTGCCTTAATGCTTCCTGCAGTCCAAACTGGCAATGCAGCAACTGGGGCTCTTGCAATAATTTAGTTCAGGCAAGAACATGCAATGATATTAATAATTGCGGGTTGCCTCCAAAAGATGAAATTAGAGATTGTGCCAGTGTATGTGAAGAAGACTGGGGCTGTTATTGGGATAAATGTAAAAATAAAAAATCACAGCCTATTAATTGCATTGATGCAAATAATTGCGGAACTAGAAACAATTTTCCCGATGCATTAGACTGCAAGCAGGAAGAATGTGAAGGAAATTTAACTTGCACAGGCTGGGGAGATTGCGAGGTTTTTTACACTTTTGATGATATTATACAGGGAAAATATGATATTCAAGGCAAACAAGAAAAAATTTGTGTTGATGATACTAATTGCCTTGGCTCAACAATACAATGGGGAGATTGCAGTTTGCGTGTTCCTATAGAAGCTGAGCAAGTTCAATGGTGTGAGGAAACTTATATTGAATTATATACAAAACAAGAAAATAAAAGAAAGATTGTATCTAGAATGAAAGAAAGCAAAATCTCAACAATTAATAATACTTTGTTTTCAGGCAATTCAAGGCTTGATATTATGTTTGTTTCTGAGTTAGATGATAATTTAAGCCAGTATCAGGGCTATTGCCCGTGGTGCTATAATAATGTGCAAGATCATGATGAAGATAGTGTAGACTGCGGAGGGTCCTGCAAGAAATGCATAGCCGTTTCTTTGAAATCAGCATGGGGCAAGAAGTATGGAATAGATTTATTATGGCTGTTTATATTGATTTGCCTGCTTATTATTCTCTATTTATATTATAGAGAAAGAAAAAAGAAGCATATGCAATCTCATTATATGCTTTTATCTGTCAAGCCCGGGATGTTTAATAGCAAGAAGCATAAAAAATAGTTTTTCTTGGAATTTTTATATTTTCTTCTTGGTATTAGAGATGTTAATTACACTAAACTATGATACTTGCCATCTAATTAAAATTATATATATTTGAACTATTGTTTTTGGCTATAAGATTGGTTAAATGAAGTTACAAAATCATAATGATAAAAAGATTTGCAGCAGATAATTTATTAGGGGGATTATTTAAAGAATAATATACTTAATTACTGCCTCTTAATATGTTATAATATACATTTTGCTGAAATTAAGACAATTCTGATATCTGCAATATAAATTATATTTATTAAAAGTATAAATAATAACTTTTATATATGGAATTTGAATTATTTAATTCAAGGATTTGATAATAAGAAATCTTGAGCCAGCATGTTTTGATAATAGTCCCGAAATTCTGATTTCATTTAAATTTATATCAAATAAATCTTTGACTTCTATGCCTGCTTGTTCTGCAAGTCTCTTAATTATTCCTTCAATTTCTTCTTCTGATAAAGAGAGATTTATAGGAGAAATCTTATTAGTTTTAATAATTAAAAATCTGTCTGGTCCAGGGCATTCAATTGCTTGAATTTCAGGATTATTTATTAGATTTTCTATTTCTGGAAATCTATCTATTTCCTTTTCTTCTCCTGCTGGTTTTGGCTTAATAGAATTAATCAGTATTTCTTTTGTGAATTCTTCTAAGAATTTGTTGGACTCTTGGGGGGTGTTATTTATCATTTTTATCTCCTACTTTAAATTTATCATCTTGATCATAATTTTTAAATCTTTCTAAAGTGATACATATTTTGTTACACTTTTAACTTTTATGAAACAATATTAAAATTAATTAGTCTTATATCCTCGGTAATTCTCTTGGCCTGAAGGTTTCCTGCTGATGCTCTGGATTATTTATTGCCTCATAATCCTTTACTATATTATGCGGGGGTTGGGGTTGGGAATGTTGCCCAACTTTTTCTTCTATTAGAGTTATTCCTTTTGCTATAATTTTATTCTGCTCTAAAAGCTTGTCTACTTTATCTGCAAATTCTTTATCTCTTAATTCTTTTGCCCTGTCAAAATGCTCTGGCTCTTGTTGCTTGCGGGCAAAGCTCCTTGCTGATATTTCAAATAACTGGAGTAGTCTTGAGATTTGGTCAGAGAGAGAGTCAAATTTCCCTGCAAGATTAGTCATAACTTTCTGTAAAGATACAAAATTCTCTATAAGAATTTTGTTTACTTCCATATCTTTTTTTCCTGCTTCTTTTTGTGCTTTTGGCATGAATAATAGAGGAAAGGGTTGTTTAAAAATCTTAGGATTTTTAACTCATGAGAATTCTCTCCGAGAGAACTTCAAAGTTCTGCGAAACTTTGACAGCCATCAGAAATAAGAATTATTTCTGAGGTTTCAGATTTATAAATTTTAAGATTGGGATTATTCTATGATTTTCTTTTTTATTTATTATCTATTATCTATTATCTATCATATCTGCTTCTGCCCTTATCTATTACTATATTTTGCCCATTTATTGAAGAGGAGGCATCAGAAGCAAGATAAAGGATTGTATTGGCAACTTCTATCGGGGCAAGAGTGGTATTAATTAAGCCTTTTCTCTCTATCCTTTCTCTAAATTTTAGGCTTATATCTAGAAGTCTGCTTATCATATCTGTTAAGACTAAATTGGGAGATATGCAATTTACTCTTATCCCATAACCTGCATTTTCCATTGCCATTACTCTTGTCATTGCTACGATTGCACCTTTTGAAGCTGAATATGCAGCAGTTTCTTCTGCCCCTATAACTCCAAGAATAGAAGCAACATTTACAATATTTCCGCGTCTTTGTTTTTGCATCACTCTTAGTGTATGTTTAGACATTAATAATGTGCCTTTCACATTTGTAGCAAGGATGTCGTCAATGATTTTCTCTTCTAAATCAGTCAATGCTCCTTCTTCAAGATGTATTCCTGCATTATTAACAAGAATATCTATTTGCCCATATGAAGAATGAACTTTCTTAACTAGTTCTTCAACTTCTCTTTCGTTTCTAATATCACAAGAGAAATATTCTGAACTTTGTGTGCTGTCAGAGGGGGTTCTGCCTAGTGTGATTACTCTTGCCCCTTCATTGTAAAATAAATCTGCTGTTGCTTTTCCTATCCCTGTCCTTCCGCCTGTTATTATCGCAACTTTATCTGTTAGTGTTGTCATTTTATAGTAATATATATCTGGAGTTTATAAGACTTTCGTATGTTCTCCCTTAAATTAAAACAATTCATAGCAAAAATATAAAAGCACCGTATTAGTAATTATTTTATGCTTGTTAAGAAGAATCAATCAAAGAAGTTTGAAAATTCTAAAGATTGTACTGTTTGGGAATATGAATACCCAAGCGAATTATTTAGTTTTGCTACAGCGCTAATAAACGGGCGATATCCTGATAAGAGAAGATGTGCTAACCTTGAATGTGAAGAGGTTTATTATGTAATCTCAGGAGAGGGCATTATTCACTCTGAATTTGGTGATTTTAAGGTTGAGCAAGGAGATTTATACTTTTTCAAAAAAAGAGAAAAATATTATATTGAAGGGAAGAAGTTATTTGTTGCACTGGGAAATTCTCCAAAATGGAAATTAGAGCAGTATAAAGATTTTGAATGAATTCTATTAATATAGGAAAAACTTAAAGAAGGCCCGAGCTATCCAACATATCTAAATCGAGGAACTTCTTTACCCCCAATATTGACATTTTCAAGAAACATTGATTTTGGTCTAGCCCATAAAGAATTCATGCCGAATCTTTTAGATTCATAGAGGGCACGGTAAATAACCAATTCTTCCAATGTTTCGCTGTGCCTGGCTACACAGATAACCTCATAAAACTTTCCTTTGTAATGTTGATATTTTCCTAACTTTAAATCGGTCATAATTACATAACAAAATCTAAGGTTAAAAATCTTTCGGAGCTTTGCAATTGCCCACTCAATATTTGTCAATTTAATTTAAACTAAATATTTCTGCTTTTTTATATGAGTTGAGCATCAATATCTGGAAGAAAAATTTTCTTGTGTTCCTTTATAATTTGGATAATTCTTTCATCTCGGATTATTTTCTCGAATTTTGAACTAATTACCCTATGAATCTCATCAAACTCCTCCGCATTTTTTGTATGTAAATCTATGGTTAATCCCCAATTTCCAACTCCTCTTACAATATAGAATACTTGTCTTTGATTTTTTAGGAACTCTATAAATTCTTTTTTCTTTTCATCAGAACAATAATTAAATTTTATAAACATAATATTCCATGTATACCCTAATTTTATAATATCAATTAATGGTTTGTATGCTTGAATAATCCCTAAGGATTCTAGTTTGTTTATTGAATATCTTACTGTTTCAATGCTGAGCTTTGCTTTTGAAGATAAAGAAGCTCATGCTATTGAAAATTTATCAGAAGAAGAGCTAGAATTTCAAGCAATATATTCTCCACCCTTCAAACCAGGAGAAGTTAAACAGTAATATTTGGAAGGAAAATACATTTATGTTCTTTAGTAATTTGTATAATCTTTTCGCCCCTTATAATCGACTTAAATTTAGTTGATATTGTTGTTCTTATATTATCTAGTTCTTGGGGTTCTTTTGTATGAAATTCAATCATCAAATTCCAGTTGCCCACTCCTTTGACTAAATAAAAAACCTGCTTAAGATCTTTAAGAAATTTTATAAACTCCTCCTTTTTTTGTTTGGAACAATTACTATATTGTATAAGCATAATATCCCATATGTACCCTATTTTAGTATGATCTAATAATGGCTTATATGCCTGTATTATTCCCACATTTTCCATTTTTTTAATAGAGTATCTAACTTTTTCTATTGTTGACCGCATCTTTCCTGCAAGATCTACAATAGAAAATCTGCAGTTATCTGAAAGATATTTTAGAATTTTTACATCAAATTTCTTTAAAACAATCTTCTGAGGATTTCCGATGTATATGCTTTTCATATTTGGGGTAAAATCATCTAATGCTTCCCTATAGGGCATCTGTGAAGCTTCTATTACTATAAAAAAATTAGATTCAATTACTTTGTTTCCTAATATTTTCATGATTTTATCTAGTGTTTCATTTAACTCCTCTGGCGACTTTGCCAGCATACATATCACTAAATTCCATTCTCCTCTTGTTGAGATAAACCAGCCTATTTCTGGCATTTGTGAGATTGATTGTATAATCTCTGCTTCCTCTTCCTGGGAACAATATTTTAATTTAAAGAAAGCGTCATAAAAAGTATAGCCGAGCGATTTAACATCTATAAAAGTGATAAAACTTTTTATTATCCCCCTTTCTACCATATTATTTAATCTATAAATTACTATTTGCTTTGATATCCTGGTTTTTCTAGCTATCTCAGAATATGGCTGTCTGGCATTCTTGTCAAGCTCTCTTAAGACTTTCTTATCTTTCCAATCTAATAAATTTATTAACATTTTTCATAAAAAGATGTATTTTTTATAATATTTTTACAAAATCTTCTTAATTTTATTATACCTATCTTTATTATAATGTGTTTATATATCTTTCTGCATATAAATTTTAACAAAATTGCAAACTAAGGGAAAATGTACTGCCGAATTTGTTTAAAAGAAGGAAAGGAAGTTAATATGGACACATTACTTCAGAAAGGGGGATATGAATGTCCTAGATGTGGAAATAGAATAGAGTGGGGGAAGAAAGATGAATAAAGGAGAGGAAGACAGGATAAAGAGAAGATTATTTTCTAGATTATGCTTTATTGAATCAGATTTAGAGGCAATAAAAATATTAAAGATTGAGGATGAGACAATAAAAGAGTTGATTAATGGGATTGGGGGCAAGATAGATTTGATATTTGAGCTGGCATCTAAAATATACTTAGATTGTGAGAATTTAAAAGTGATTGCAACAGTAAAAAATTCTGAGGTGATTTGTGATGTAAATACAAAACAAGCTATAAAATTAAAATGAAACAAAAAGTTGTTCTTGTAAAACCAAGAGTAAAATTTCCTGTAAAAAGACAGGGCAATGGCGGGGATGTTGGAGTGCCTTTAGGTTTGCTTTATTTGGCTTCGTATGCTAGACAGAACACAGATGCGGATATAGTTATTCGGGATTATAGACTGGATCAAGCCTTTGGGAATGTTATTGATATGGAGAGAGATTTTAGAGATGCTACAATAATTGGTACTGGTGCATGTACTGTAGAGTTTCCAGATGCTCTTGAAATATTAAAGAAGGCGAAAGAAATGGGCAAAACAACTGTAATGGGTGGAATATTTCCTACTTCTAATGTTAGCAGTGTTTTAAGAAATAAATCTATAGATTTTATAGTTAGGGGAGAGGGAGAAAGAGTCTTTACAAATTTAATTCGCGCCCTCTCTGGAAAAGGTCCAATTAAAGATGTTCCAGGAATATCTTATATTCGTGATGGTAATGTAGTCAGCAATCCAGATGAAACACTTATACCTAATTTAAGTGTAATGCCCAGACCCTCATATGACCTTGTTTCAATGGATGACTATATCAAATTCGGAAGCGCCCCAGTCTATGCTTCAAGAGGGTGCCCAATGAGGTGTAAGTTTTGTACGCCAAATGAATTCTGGAGATTTACTTATAGAAGGAGATCTGTCGATGATATTATTGGGGAAATAGCCCAGCTTAAGGAATTTGGATTTGACAAAATTAATTTTAAAGACGAAAGTATAGCAACAGACCAGAGATGGGCTCTGGAGTTATTTAAGGAATTAGAATTAGCCAAATTTGGGCTTTCATATAAAGTCAAGTTAAGGGCTGATCAGGTAAATGATGTTCTACTAAAACAAATGAGGCATGCAGGAGTTGATGTAATACATACTGGAATAGAATCGCTTAGTCAAAGAACTCTTGATTCAATGGATAAACGAATCACTGCAGAAAAGATTGAAAGCTTGGTAGAACTTATACTTTCAAATGGGATAATAATTAATCCGGTTTATATGCTTGGCTGGCCTGGAGAATATCCTGAAGATCTTGAAAAGAATTCAAGATTTATAGAAAGAATCGGAAAAAGAAAAGGAGTTCTTACTTATGTCTCATTTATAACTCCACACCCTGGAAGTGGTATAGAAAATCAAGATGGTTTATTTGTACTTTCAAGAGACTATTCGAGATATTCGCATAAGCAACCAGTGGCAGCTCCATCTAGCTTAGGAAAAGATGGAGTTCAGCTAATGGTAAATGCATATGATCAAATTGCAGAGTCAACAAATACAAGAAGCGTTAATCCTGCTATTCCGGATAATTATGTATGGGAAATTTTAAAAAGGAATAGAACCTGTTTTTCAGGAGTCAGCTTAGAGTGACAGAGTAAATTTACCTTAACTGTATGAGCATGGAAATTGAAGTAAAGGCCAGATTTGAAGATAAGAATAAGATTATCGCTATTTTGAAAGATTTGGGAGCGAAAGAAGAGAAAGCAAAACATCAAATTGATGAATATTATAATCATCCTGCCAGAGATACGCGAAAGACCAATGAATATATCAGATTAAGGTATAATCCAAAAGAAAATAAAGGGATCTTTGCCCTTCATATCAATATATCTGATGGTGTAAATAAGGAGTATGAAGTTCCAATAGAGAATCTAGCTATATTCAAGGAGATATTGTCTAAAATGAATTTCCCATTATTGGGAATAATAGACAAAAAAAGAGAAACTTATAAATTAGATGAGTTTACGATAACAATAGATGAAGTTAAAGATATAGACAATTTTATTGAAATCGAAGTTGATGGAGAAAAATCTGAAATAGAATTTAAAAAAGAAAAATGTAAGGAAATGCTGAAGAAAATCGGGATTCCTGAAAGAAATATAACTAAGGGAATTTGGTTATGCGATATTGCCACCGGCAGAATCCCCTATTTTAAAACTGAATGAATCACATATTTAAGATGGTAAAATTAATTACTTCTAGAGCTTTGATCAAACAACAAGAAAAGATTGCTTGTTTAGAAAAGAAGATGACTGAACTGGAACAAGGTGTTGGAGCAGCAACAAGTCAAGGGCATGAAACTTGGCATGATAATGCCGGTTTTGATATTGCAGTTCATGAAGTACGTATTCATGATGTAAGACTATCTGATGCTTACAGGGTGTTGGACGAAGCAAAACTCGCAGAATATCCTCATAAGGTTGGAACTGATGTATCTTATGGTACAAGAGTTATCTTCTTGAGAGATGGAAAAAGAATGGATATACAAATTGTAGGTTATTGTGATGCTAATCCTGATAGAGATAGAATACTTTATGAAAGCCCTCTTGCAAAAGCATTATATGACCACCATATTGGAGAAGTTTTTAATGTTCCTATAAATGGTATTCTCAGCAATTTTAAAATAGAGCAAGTTTTGCCTATAACCGATACAGATCTTTTGGAGTAATAAGTCCAGAAGGAACAATTTAAATTTATTAGAGGAAATGGGCATAGAGGGAATTGCACCCTCATTAGAGGATATGGACCTGGAGCGAATCGAACGCCCATATTCTGCTCTGGAGGCAGACAGTCTACCATTAGCCTACAGATCCATCAATTAATTCAGGAATTTTTGAGATTTCTGAAGCCTCTAATATAAATATTTTGTTTTTGCCTATTAAAAATCTATCTTTTTGCGGCTTTTTTATACATATTAGAAATCCTAAGTTACAATTACAATCTTCTAAATATTTATTTAATTGATTCACTTGAGATATAGATATATCTTTTGCTTCATAATTTTTAACTTCAATAATTGCTTTTTTGTTTTTTCTTTCAAAGATTATATCTGCAAATCCTCTTTTTGTTTTTACTAGTCTGTTTACATTTCCATAACCAGATAATTTCATGGCAATACTTTCTTCAAAATCATTTGCTCTTTGTCTTATTTCTTTTATTGCTGTTCCATGAAGCTTTAATCTTTCATATGGGAAATCAATTCCCGCTCCTTTGTAAGCATCGAAAATACCTTCTTTAAATAAATCATGTACATGAGTTCTGCAGTTTGTATTTATCTCCCTTTGTGTTGCAAAAGAATTATTTCTTATAAATTCTATAACCTTTTTCTTTTTCTTATCTTTTCTTTTTTCTCCCACTTCTATTTTGCTTACTCCGGCTTTTTTATACATTTCCTTCATTCCTTTGAAAAAATTATAAGGCTTTGCTCTTATTTTACTTGTTAATTCATTAAGAGTTATTGAGGGATTATTTTTAATAGCAGCAATAAGTTCCTTTTTCTTTTCTTCCTTGCTCCTTTTATCTATTTTTCTTGGATATTCTATTCCTGCCTCTTTAAATGCTGCTTCAATGCTTTTGAAAATTGTAAAGAAATTTATTTTAGTTTCTTTTCTTATTGTTTGCCCACCTGCTTTTGGGTTTTTCTTTATATACTCAATTATTATTCTCTTTTTCTCCTCTGGAGTTTTTCTTTTGAAGGTTCTGGGAGGAGTTACCTCCGCTATTTGAAAAGCTTCTTTTATATTAGAAAAATATCTTCTAAGATGCAATTTTGTATCTTTTTTTATTGTTCTATACGTAGCATTTGGATTGTTTCTGATATAAGCAATAATTATTATCTTTTTCTCGTCTGGATTTTTAGGCATTAAGTAAATAGAACAGGGGTATATTTAAAGGCTTCTATTAAACTATGAACCCATTTATATCTTCTTCATCTCTTCTATCTCTTCTCTTGAAATAGAGCATCCTGAGAATTTTACAGAATATAATAAAGCATCAAGTATTTGCACACCATCTTTTATTTCTATTAAGTCTTTTTTATAAGCTATATAAGCAAGCTCAGCAGATCTTATTATGGTGTATCCTTGAAATTCCTGCCAATTATCTTTGACTTCTACTTTTGTGTGCAGCTTGCTTTCTAAAAGTCTTTTAAGATTTTCTGGCTTTTCTACAAGCATCCTAGTTGTTCTTTCATCAATTGCTACTGCCAGCTTTATATCTTTATCTTTTAATAAATTGTATAAAGCAAGGCAAGAAGCTTCACCTGTATCTATAAGATGAATTGGCTGAGAATTTGCCCAGAAAATTTTATTTGCTGAGTTCAGGATGCTGGAAGTTTCCTGCTCAATTTTTTCATCACTTATTCCTAAAGCTTGAGGTGACTCTAAAATTCCTGAATCTAAAAGATTTTTTATTTTTAAGGCATCTAGCTCAAATCTTTTATTTTGTATTGGCCTTTTTATTGTTTCAAAGCGCACAGCAGAAGTTATTATAAATCTTACTCCAGTTTTTTTCTTCAGTTCCTTTAAGATTTCTTCTATTCCCGAGATAGTCAAAGAGATTATTGTTGAGGCGTCGAAGATAAGGACTTTCATTTTTTACCTCCTACTCTCTTATAATCATCTTCAAGCCTTACAACATCATCTAAAAAAGGAGTGCTCACTTCAATAATATCTAAGCTTTTATTAGAATTATTTTCTATTCTATGAATCTTTCTAGGAGGAATATGCTTAATCGCTTTGTTAGGGTAGATTAGTGTTTCTTCTTTTATTTTGTGATATTGCTTGCTTAATCTATGCTTTGAATTTACATGCAAAATTTTAATCACATAGTTTTTTGTTTTAATTAATATTTTTTCATATCCCCAAGGTTTTTTTATTAGTTTCATCTTTTGTTTATAGTGAGATTTATTATAGAGAATATTGCAATTATAGCCCAGATTATATTTAGAGTCATTGCTGGCCATGATTTAGTATATAAAGTATTTATTACAATCCCTATTCCTCCAAAAAGATTAAGTAAGTGGTATGCAAAGCTTGATGAGTTAATTTTCTTAATTGATAATAAAAGATAAGCTAAGAGTATTAATATCATACCAAGCCAACCAATTATTGTGTAGATATCAATCATGAGAAAATTTCCTCTGCATTTTTTATTCTTTTTCTTATATCTAAAGTAATAGTTAGATTGACATCTGAAGCTGAAGATTGTCCTGTATAACTTGCTAAGTCCCAGATTGAAATTCCAAGAAGCTTTGATGTTTGCTCCATGCTAATTCCATGCTCATAGATTTTTGATGCTTTGTTGATTTCAGCTTTTCTGAATACATCTTTGACCTGGTCTCTAAAGGCGCCTGTAAGCCTTGCTATATCTTTTCTTATTTTTCTTATATTAAATAAGAATTCTTGCTCATCATTTTTTTTCAAAGCAGTTATTGCTTTGTCTAGATGCCTTAGAGAATCTTTTATAAAAGTGTTCCAGCCAGAATAATCTTTATAATTAGTTCTCTCTAGAATTTTACTTAAAGAATAAATTATCACAGCAATAGTTATGCTATCTGTGTCTTGGTTTATAGAAGCTGAGTGAATTGTCTGGTTGCTCAGCTCTTTTAAATCTACAATATCTTCTCTTTTTACTGCTTCTTTTGCTTTTTGCAGCACTTCTAAAACATGTTCTGTTTCAATTACCATCTTTTTCTTGATATTATAGGGAAAAGAATATATTTAAAAGTTTGCTTATCTTTTAATTTGTATTAAAAAATTCAAAGGAATTTATAAAAATGGAAATAGTATTAGATACAAATTTTATACTTGCTTGTGTGGAGAACAAAGCTGATTTTATTCAGCTAGCTGGAGAAATTGTTATTGCTAGGGAAGTGGTTGATGAGCTAGAAGAAATAAGAGAATCAGGAGATTTAAAGAAGAGACTAGAAGCTGAAATTGCTTTAAAGATAATTATTAATAATAAAGGAATTTTGCAAATTGTAGATTTTGAAGATAGTTATGTTGATAAGGGAATAATTGAGTATATAAAAGACAAGAAGGATGTTGCTGTTGGCACTTTAGATAAAGAATTAAGAAAGAAGCTAAAAGGAAAAGTTAGATTTGTTTCTCTTGTAGCAAGGAAGAAATTTGAGATTTCATAAATATGCCTAAAATTAATAAATTTATATATTGGACACCAAGAATATTTGCTATTATATTTATTTTATTCTTGGCGATGTTTTCTTTAGATGTTTTTGGAAATAATTATACTTTCTGGGAGACTATTGCAGGGCTATTTATTCATAATATTCCAGTATTCATTTTGGCAATATTTTTAGTTATATCTTGGAAATATGAAATTGTCGGGGGAGTAGCCTTTATTTTAGCAGGAATATTATATATTATACTAGTATTAATCACATTAAGCAACAATTCCTTTGATTGGTATATGTTGTTTTGGATTATACAGATATCTGGGGTTGCATTTTTTATAGGTATTTTGTTTTTGATGAACTGGTTTCAGAAGAAAGGAAGACATAGTAAGCTTTAAAAATGCTTTTTCTCTTGTATTTTTAACATGTTCTATTTAGCCGAGATTGAAGATTATGTAAGAGTAGAGCCAAGGTTGTTTGGCTTGCCCACTAATAAAGCAGTAGAAGAGCAATTGCTTAAAACATATGATAATTATATAGACAGGGAAATTGGTTCTGTGATAGCTGTTGTTGAAGTTTTAGAAGTAGGAGACGGTATAATTATTCCAGGAGATGGAGCTGCTTATTATAATTCTCGTTTTAAGCTGTTGTGCTGGAAGCCAGAGATGCAAGAGCTGGTTTATGGAAATATTACTGAGATTACAAATTTTGGGGCTTTTATTGATATGGGTGGAATGCAGGGAATGATTCACATCTCACAGACTATGGATGATTATGTTAATTTTAG